>ULRJ01012857.1_pt1 | contig 18532 bp, 12 predicted proteins | sample 1955321 | NCBI WGS metagenome assembly ULRJ01 (sample SAMEA4835679, study PRJEB28245) | human gut metagenome | biome: gut microbiome; material: fecal sample | place: Denmark | collected 2008 | reverse complement strand
CCGGTCAGCGTAGCAAGCAATTCTCTGCTACCGGTATAAACAGGCACATTAGCGCAACGCTCGATGATTTCGGCAGCATCACCGATAATATGTTTACGCTCACACAAAACAGCTAAAGGTTCATAACCGGAATCCAAAGCTCTTTTAATAACCTTTGGACTTTCTACTATAAAAATACCTTTGTCGGGTTCGGTGCGGTTACGTAACTGAGTTTCAGTCAAAGTACTGAATACCTCAACTCCAGGATGGGATAAGGATGATATTTCGATAACAGGCATACTATTGCTTATAACTTTCAATTAGACATACAATCGTTTCATTCACGCAACGGGTCATTAATAAATGGCTACCTTAATGACTCCGTCCAACTTATTTTCAAATATACGATAAGCTTCCTCAATCTCACTCAACGGAAATCTATGTGTTATAAGAGGGGTAGTATCTATTTTGCCTTCTTCAATCAGATTAAGAATCTCGGCACAATCACAGCCGTCCACTCCACCTGTTTTAAAAATTAAGTTCTTGCCATACATATCAGGCAAAGGGAGTAGTTGCGACTCGTCATAGAGAGCTACAATAGTCACAATAGCATTGGGACGGGCACATTCCCACGCCAAGCGGAAAGTATCCTCACTGCCAGCCACCTCCAAAACAACGTCAGCACCACCATGCTCACTGTTTTGAATCACACAATCCTTGCAGTTTTCAGGTTCCACTACCAATACGTCAGGATAATGTTCACGTACGAACCGGATTCTTTCAGGAGACTTTTCGCAGACAATGATACGCCGCGGTTTCTTCAACATCACACACAATAAAGTACAGATTCCGGTAGGCCCGGCACCAATAATAAGCACAGTATCATCTTCGGAAATCTCTGAGATACGGGCCGCCCAAAAGCCTGTCGCAAGCACATCACCCACAAACAAAGCCTGTTCGTCACTGACTGTATCAGGAATACGGTTCAGTCCCTGGTCAGCATAAGGAACTCTGACATATTCTGCCTGACCGCCGTCAATGCGGCAACCCAAAGCCCAACCGCCATTTGGGTCAGTACAGTTGTTGACATATCCCCGCTTGCAAAAGAAACACTCTCCGCAGAAAGTTTCGACATTCACTGTTACCCTATCTCCGGGCTTGACAGAGGTGACATCAGCCCCTACCTCTTCTACAATACCTACCATCTCATGCCCGACTGTCGTTCCGGGTATGGCACGCGGCACACTGCCGTGCTTGATATGAAGGTCACTGGTACAAATACTGCCAAGAGTCACTCGCACGATTGCATCCCGTGAATCTATTATTTCCGGTTTCGGCTTCTCCCGTAATTCAAATTTTCCGTGTTCAACGTATGTGTATGTAAGCATTATATCCTCTTTGTTAATTAATAGTTCTATTCCCTTGCAAAGATAATGATTTCATCAGGAAACACAGACCTTATATCACATTCGATTACATGAAACGAAATCTCCCCTTACCCAATAGCAATAAACGACCTGATAAAGTAGTTTTGCATTTTTTCTGCTTCTATTTTGGGTATTCAAGAAATTACTCTTACTTTTAGCTGCGAAATAACCGATAAATAATAAGAACATCAGCACAAGTTAATCACATCCGTCCATAAGCCTATGATAGACACTTCCGAAAATCTCATTATCATAAAAGGTCAAATCAAGACTACCGAAATAGAGAGTTGCCAGAATAATAACGGTAATTACAGCATCATATTCCGAAATTCTTCCAGCGTCTATTCTTACAAAGAAGAAAATGTTATCTGGCTGACTCATCCTGACAAACCGGATCCTGCCAATTATCAAATAGCCACTAAAGAGAGAACTTTATCAAACATCGAGACACTATCCGTTTTTAAGAGCGGTTCGGAAAGTTACTGGCATATTCGTTTCCAAAATGGGAAAGAGTATGATTACAAAGGTAAAAAATTACAAATCATAAAATCATGCCTGACAGAAACTTGTTCAAAAGACATATTCGGATATTTGAAAAAAGTAGCGGAGGTGAATGAACTGAAAGCTGACGACGGTACGAAACTACTGGCTAAACAATATGAAAAGATAAACTTTATCGCGGACGACAGGGCTATTGCCGTATATTTGAATCCTCAAAAGTATAAATTGCAGACTCAAAATACATCGACCCTAATTTTCCCTTTCGGTTGTAATGCCAGCCAACAAAAGGCAGTCCAGACAGCTTTTGAGAACCAGATAAGTGTTGTACAAGGTCCGCCGGGAACCGGAAAGACGCAGACTATCCTGAACATTATCGCTAATATTCTAGTACGTGGCAAAACTGTTCAGGTTGTATCTAATAATAACTCCGCCATTGTAAATGTACTTGAGAAGTTATCCAAATACGATATGGGATTTATCGTTGCATTGCTCGGCAGCACAGCCAACAAAGAGAAATTCATAGAGACTCAAGAAGAAAAACAATATCCGGAGAATTTCGAATCGTGGCATAATGCGGAAGCCGATCAGCCCTTGTTTCTCGATAAGATACATCATCAAACGGAAGAACTCAAAAGCATATTTTCCAAACAGGAACGCCTTGCCATGGCAAGACAGGAAATGCAAACCTTGAAAATAGAATGGCAGCATTACCTGCAAGAATTCGGCACTAAAGAATCTGCTATAAAACTACGTGGAAACTCCAATTCTGCCGCTCTTCTGAACTTATGGAACGAATGTCAACAATTTGCGGAAAAAGAGCAGACATCAAGTTTCCGAGGAATCTCAGCTTTTATACAACGGTTGAAATGGCTGTTCTTCAGATTCAAAAGTAAAACGGTTTGTGAAATCCCCGACAAGAATTTCTATAAGCGGGAGATGACCTCGATTATCGCTGACTTCCAAATCTTATTCTACCAGACAAAACATTCAGAACTGGAAGTTGAGATAGATACATTAGAAAAGGAACTAGCCAACAAAGATGCGGTGGAAATGGCTAAGCAAATGGCTGATGCATCGATGAAATATCTGAAAAACAAGTTATTCCATACTTATGGTAATAATCATGACAAACCAGTCTTTACTTTAGAAGACCTGAAAGATAATTGGCGGGAAGTACAGAAGGAGTATCCGATTATACTAAGCACTACATTTTCATCATTAAGTAGCCTGCATCGGGATACCGTATATGATTATCTGATTATGGATGAAGCTTCACAGGTTTCGGTAGAAACAGGTGCTTTGGCATTGTCATGCGCTAAAAATGCAATCATTGTCGGCGATACTATGCAGCTCCCCAATGTAGTCACGGAAGAAGATAAGGAAAAACTAGACTTTATCGCCAACGCATGTCTGATTAAGGCAGAATATGATTGTGCCCGTATGAGTTTCCTGCAATCAGTCTGCAAAGTGATTCCGAATGTACCGCAGACTTTATTACGGGAGCATTATCGTTGCCACCCTAAAATCATCAACTTCTGCAATCAGAAATTTTATGGCGGAAATCTTGTTATCATGACACGTGATAAAGGAGAAAAGGACGTAATCCGTGCCATAAGAACCGCCAAAGGCAACCATTCCCGTAGCCATCTGAATCAACGGGAAATAGATGTTATCAAAGAAGAAGTGTTACCTGCCCTATCCTATGATACGGATGAAATAGGTGTCATTGCCCCATATAACAAGCAGGTAAATGCCGTTAAATCCGCACTTGAAGAAAGTATTGATGTAGCAACAGTCCACAAGTTTCAGGGAAGAGAGAAGGAGGCTATCATTATGACTACGGTCGATGACACCATCACGTCCTTTTCCGATGATCCGAATCTGCTGAATGTCGCTGTTTCCCGAGCCAAACAGCAGTTCTATCTGGTCGTATCAGGAAACGAACAGCCCAAAGATTGTAATATCAGCGACCTGATTGCCTACATCGAATACAATAACGGTACAGTCATCGCCAGTAAGATTCATTCCATATTCGATTATCTATACGAACAATATACGGATGCCCGAATCGCCTATTTAAAGAAACATAAGAAAATATCCGAATATGATTCCGAGAATCTTACCTTTGCCTTGATAGAAGACATTCTGCAAGAGAACATCAATATGCGTCATTTGAATATCATTTGCCATTTACCTCTTTATATGTTGATTCAAGACTATTCTCTGCTAAATGCTGAAGAGAGCAAATATGCTGCAAATATTAATACCCATATCGACTTTCTGATTTATAATCGTGTGAGCAAACAACCGGTATTGGCTATTGAGACGGACGGTTATACGTATCATAAATCTGGGACAAAGCAGGCGGAACGTGATGTTAAGAAGGATCATATATTGGAGTTGTATGGTATTCCGTTGGTGAGATTGTCTACTATTGGTAGTAATGAGAAGAAAGTTGTTGTAGATAGGTTAAGTGAAGTATTACATTTACATTAGAATAACCATCCCAAACTATATTTTTAACATACATTTTTTGCTCAAATAAAAGTTTTTGCATGTTCTAGCCATAGAAAAAAGAAATTTTACTCCATTTATAATAACAACATCAGTAATAATGCCTACATTTACTCCCAATTTAAAGTACGACAACATTATGGAATATAAATTATCAAGTCACAGCGGAGATTTATTCTTTGATCTGAAAGAAAATAATGAAGAACAATATCTCAAAATAACCCAAAGTAAAAATATAGGTTCCGGAAATTTCAAAAGAGAAAAAATATTCATAGATCGTTCAGAGCTATTACAATTCAGAGATGCTATCAACAAAGCTATTGGATATTGGTCTTTAGAAATAAAAAGAGAAAATAAACCAGAGAAAAAATATTCTTTAGAAGAAAAGAGACAAGAATACGGAAATGCTTATTTACCTTGGGAAAAAGAAGCTGACGAATATCTAATTCGCTTATATGAAGAAGGAAAAAGCATCAAAGAATTAACAGAAATCTTTGAACGTAATAATGGTGCTATCCGTTCAAGATTGAAAAAACTCGGGAAATTATAACAAAAAACACACTAAATGTTAAGATAAACATTACTGATTATTCGTATTTTTGTATTAATGCATTCAATGTTTTTGGAAAACATTGAATGCATATAAAATATAAATCGCAATAGTAAAAAAATAGTTATAAGTATGGCAAAGACAAATACAGCCGAATTAGGATTTGAAAAACAAATATGGAAAGCAGCTGATTTATTACGTGGCAACATGGATGCATCAGAATATAAATCAGTCGTTCTAGGACTTATTTTCCTTAAATATATATCAGACAGTTTTGAAGCAAAACATCAAGCTCTTATCAATGAAGGAGAAGGCTTTGAGGAAGATAAAGATGAATATTCCTATGAGCATATTTTCTTTGTACCCAAAGAGGCTCGTTGGTCGGTCATAGCAGAAACAGCGCATACACCGGAAATAGGCACTGTTATTGATAATGCCATGCGACTGATAGAAAAAGAAAATCCTCGTCTAAAAGGGATTCTTCCTAAAAACTTTGCACGACCAGAATTAGATAAACGCCGTTTAGGGGATGTCGTAGATTTATTTACAAACGTTCAAATGAAAGAACATGGGGACAGCAAAGATATACTGGGGCGTACCTATGAATATTGTCTCTCCAAATTTGCAGAAGCGGAAGGTAAGCTTGCCGGTGAATTTTTCACACCTTCATGTATTGTCCGTACATTAGTTGAAGTGCTTCAGCCATATAGTGGACGCGTATACGATCCGGCTTGCGGCTCTGGTGGCATGTTTGTCCAATCTGCCAAATTTATCGAGCGGCATCATGGAAACATCAATAATATATCAGTATTCGGACAAGACAGCAATCCTACTACCTGGAAAATGGCTCAAATGAATTTGGCAATTCGAGGCATTGAGCCTGACCTTGGAAAATTCAACGCTGACACATTTTTTGATGATCAACATCCCGCACTAAAGGCTGACTACATTTTGGCAAATCCACCGTTTAACTTAAGTGATTGGGGAGCAAACAAACTTCAGGATGATGTACGCTGGAAATATGGTATACCTCCCGCTGGAAATGCAAACTTTGCCTGGCTTCAACACATGATTCATCATCTTTCCCCCAAAGGACGCATAGGAATGGTACTCGCCAATGGTTCTCTATCCTCACAAACAGGTGGTGAAGGAACTATCCGCGAAAACATTATAAAGGCAGATCTAATAGAAGGCATTGTAGCACTACCTTCCCAACTTTTTTATACAACAGGTATTCCAGTCTCTTTATGGTTCCTCAACCGGGCTAAAAAACAGACGAATAAAATGCTGTTCATTGATGCCCGCAACATGGGTAGCATGATTACCCGTAAACTCCGTGAATTGTCCGAAGAAGATATAATGAAAATAGCAGGTACTTTTGATGCTTTCAATTCAGGAACTTTAGAAAATGAAAAAGGTTATTGTGCTGTTGTATCAATAGAGGATGTAGCTAAACAAGATTATATCCTCACCCCGGGACGGTATGTAGGAATTGCTGAAACAGAAGATGACGGAGAACCGTTTCAAGAAAAAATGGAACGTTTGACTTCTGAATTATCTGATTTATTTGCACAATCCCATGACCTCGAAGAAGAAATTCGCAAACAATTATCCAGTATAGGATTCACAATCAAATAAATATTACTATATTCTTCGATTTATTAATTAACTCAATAATAGAAGAATATGAAAGAAAAATTGATTCAAGAAATTAGCAATGCGATGACAGATGTTTTAAGTATAGAACAAATGGCTCAACTTAATGGAGTATTACTTCAAGTTATAAGTAAATACACCATTACAAAAGACGGTGAAAAAGAGCATGAAAATGCTGCAACAAACGACCGTCTGCTTGAAATCTTTTTGTCCGCAAAACAAGTTGAAGGCTGTACCACTCCGACTATCAAATATTATAGTTCAACAGTCAAACAACTTTTCAAGACTATGCCTAAAAAAGTAGTAAACTATTCTACAGAAGATATACGAGCATACTTGGCTGTATTCCAACGTAAGCATAAGTCCAGTAAAGTGACAATAGATAATATTCGACGGATCTTTTCTTCTTTCTTTTCATGGCTTGAAGAAGAGGATTATATTATAAAGAGTCCTATACATAGAATCCATAAAGTAAAAACCGGCACACAAATCAAAGAAGTGCTTACTGATGAGAATATCGAACACCTTCGCGATAACTGTAAGGAAATTCGTGACCTTGCAATGATTGATCTCTTATGCTCAACCGGAATGCGTGTCGGTGAATTAGTAAAACTAAACCGAGAAGACATCAATTTTAACGAACGAGAATGCATTGTTTTTGGCAAGGGCAATAAAGAACGAATAGTATATTTCAATGCAAGAGCTAAAATACATTTGCAACAATATCTTAGCTCTCGTAAAGACAGAAACAAAGCATTATTTGTTTCTCTTGCCAAACCACATAATCGACTTCAAATATCGGGAGTAGAGGTTCGACTACGTAAAATTGGGCATTCTTCAAAAATAGCTCGTGTCCATCCTCACAAATTCCGACGAACACTTGCTACAATGGCTATAGATAAAGGAATGCCTGTAGAACAAGTACAGAAGTTACTTGGTCATGTAAAAATTGATACTACCATGCATTATGCTATGGTTAATCAAAATAACGTAAAACTATCTCATCGTAAATACATTAATTAAAATGCGAATAAGATACAATTCATATAACAATAAGAATCATCTGTTTTACAAAAACAGGCAGATAAATGATAATTTAGAGCAGCAGGCACAGGCGTTGTTCAAGTCTTGGTTCGTGGATTTTGAGCCGTTCAAGGACGGAAAATTTGTAGAATCAGAGCTGGGAATGATACCGAAAGGATGGCGTGTAGGAACGTTAAATGAGATCGGAAATGTTGTAGGTGGCGGAACTCCTTCAAAATCAAAACCTGAATACTATTGTTCAGACGGAATTGCATGGATTACTCCTAAAGACTTATCTATATCAAAAACTAAATTTATATCCAACGGAGAAATTGATATAACAGAACTAGGTTATAAAAATAGTAGTGCTAAAATCATGCCTAAAGGTAGTATTTTGTTTAGTTCAAGAGCTCCTATTGGGTATATAGCCATAGCACTAAACGATATAACAACAAATCAAGGATTTAAATCTGTCATTCCTAAAAAAGCTGGTACAGCATTTATATACTTATATCTTAAAGATAGTGTAGATAGCATCGAATCTCAGGCCACAGGATCAACATTCAAAGAAGCATCCGGAGCTCTTATGAAAACACAAAAGGTTTTAATACCCTCTGGACATATCTATGATGATTTTGAAAACTTATTGCGGCCAATATTCAAAAAACAAGCAGACTCGGAGATTGAATGTAGAAACTTATCGACAATTCGGGACACATTACTGCCTAAACTTATGTCTGGCAAGCTAAAAATTAACGATTTAACCCGCTAAATTCTCATTTATGGAAGAGTGGAAAGAATATAAAATATCAAATATCTGCAATATAAAACATGGTTTTGCTTTTAAGGGACAGTATTTTACTGACACTAAGCAAATTCACATCTGCACGACTCCTGGAAATTTCGCCCTTAAAGGAGGGTTCAAATTAGACAAACCCAAGTATTATAATGGTCCTATTCCCATTGACTATATTCTTCGACCAGACGATTTGATAGTTACCATGACAGATTTAAGTAAAGAAGGAGACACTTTGGGATATTCCGCATTAGTACCTCAAAATCAAAACCATATTTTTTTGCATAACCAACGAATAGGATTAGTTGAGAACATTCAAGACGAAATTGATAAACATTTCCTTTATTGGATAATGCGTACCTATAAATATCAAAAATATATTGTAAATCATAGTTCTGGTAGCACTGTAAAACATACTTCCCCTAATAGTATTGGGACATATACATTTAAGGCACCTTCTCTAAAAAAACAAAAGGAGATCGCATCGTTTCTCGATAACATTGAAACAAAGATAGGCCTTAACCGCAAGATAAATGATAATTTAAAATTAATCGCCTAATATTCACTATGCTTTGGATTCGAAAATATATTAATCAAACACCGAGTTTCAACAACTTTGAGACTCATATTTCAACCATCGAAAAGACAGTTGAAACGAATCCTGCATTATGTATAGAAACCTGTAAAAGCTTAGTTGAAAGTATTTGCAAAACAATACTTGCCAATCAAAATATCGAACACGACAACTATGGGCAATTCCAAACTTTGGTAAAACAAACAATAAATTGTCTGATAGATGCAAATGAATGCTATAAAGATGATTTATGTGAACTTGTCAGGAGAATAGCGTCAGTCTCCCAAAAACTAGCGGAGATAAGAAATATCTCCGGATTTGCTTCTCACGGTCAAGATATTAACCATATCTCAATGAGTACAACAATGTCCTTACTGGCATACAAAACAACAGATGTGTTAGGTGGGTTTATTATACATTATTATATAAATCATGCAAGTAAAAGAGACTCACGCATACATTATGAAGACTGCCAAGAATTTAACGAACTGTTTGACGAAGAAAATCCTCTGGAATTAGGTGGAGTCATTTTATCAGCTTCCGAAGCATTATATAAACAAGACTATCAAGCATACAAAGAAATATATTTTTCATATTTAGATAACTTAGAAAAAGAACAAAAATATGTCATTTACAGAAGGTAGTTATGAAAAAGCATTGATAGCTCTCTTCGAGAACTTAGGCTATCAACATCAATATGGTCCCAATATTGAACGGGACTATTATGTACCTTTTTATGAAGAACAATTAATTGAAAGCTTAACCACTATCAATTATGGAAAACCTCGCCCAGCAATTGATGAAGCCATATCTAAACTAAAAGATATCGAAATAGGTAGCCTGCCACAAAGGAATGAGCTTTTCATGGACTATCTTCAACATGGGATCGAAGTCTCTTTTTTTGACGGAAAAGAACAACGTAACGATATCATCTACCTGATAGATTACAATGACAAAAACATCAAGCGTAATGACTTTAAAGTTATTAATCAATGGACGTTCGTTGAAAATTCAGAAAAGCGCGCTGATATAATTCTATTTGTCAATGGTTTGCCTCTCGTTGTGATTGAGTTAAAATCTCCATCAAGAGAAGAAACAAATGTATCTGAAGCCTATCTTCAGTTACGTAATTATATGAAAGAAATTCCTTCACTCTTCGTATATAATGTCTTTTGCGTAATGAGTGACATGGCTTGCTCAAAAGCGGGAACAATTACCAGCAATGAAGACCGTTATATGGAATGGAAAACCAAAGACGGGAAATATGAAAGTTCCCAGTTTATTGATTATGATACCTTTTTTGAAGGAATATTCATAAAAGAACGTTTCATTGACATTATCAAGAATTTCATTTGTTTTTCTAAAGAAGAGTTAGGCGCTGCAAAGATTTTAGCCGCCTATCACCAATATTTTGCTGTGAAGAAAGCAGTAGAACGAACTAAAAAGGCAACACAAAATGACGGAAAAATCGGAGTATTCTGGCATACGCAAGGAAGCGGAAAATCACTATCAATGGTATTTTACGCTCATCTTCTTCAGGATGAATTAAGTCAACCAACTATAGTAGTTATTACCGACCGGAATGATTTGGACGATCAACTCTATACTCAATTCTCCAAATGCCAACAATTCTTGCGCCAAATACCCATACAAGCTAAAAGCCGGGAAGATTTAAAATCACTATTAACCGGACGAGAAGCCAACGGAATAATCTTCACTACAATGCAGAAGTTTGAAGAATCTGATGAACCTCTTTCTCTAAGACGAAATATTGTAGTTATGACCGATGAAGCACATCGAGGACAATATGGATTTGAAGAAAAAGTAAACGAAGAAACTGGAAAAATATCAATCGGTACTGCAAGAATTATACATAATTCATTACCCAATGCGTCCTTTATAGGTTTCACAGGAACACCCATTTCCACTAAAGATCGAGATACAACAGAAGTGTTCGGCGACTATATCGACATCTACGATATGACACAAGCAGTATCCGATGGTGCAACTTGTCCTGTGTACTATGAATCTCGTGTCATCAACCTGAATCTTGACAAAGATACATTGAAAGCAATAGATGACGAATATGAAATACTTGCGTCAGAAGGTGCTACTGAAGAACAGATAGAAAAGAGTAAAAAACAAATGTCGCACCTTGAAGAGATACTTGGCGCACCTGCTACCATAGATTCGCTGTGCAAGGATATTATAAAACATTATGAAGAAAACAGGCAATTTGAATTGACAGGAAAAGCAATGATCGTCGCTTATTCGCGCCCTATCGCAATGAGTATCTATCATAGAATCTTAGAACTTCGCCCCGACTGGACTGATAAAGTGAAGGTGGTAATGACAGGTAGCAATAAAGATCCGGAAGAGTGGCATGACATTATTGGCAACAAACAATACAAGAAAGAACTTGCCAAGAAATTCAAAGACAACAATGACCCTATGAAAATAGCCATAGTCGTAGATATGTGGCTTACAGGCTTTAACGTACCATCTCTGGCGACAATGTATGTCTATAAGCCAATGAGTGGGCACAATCTCATGCAAGCAATAGCTCGTGTGAACCGCGTCTTTAATGATAAAGCTGGTGGTCTTGTTGTCGACTATATCGGGATAGCCAAAGCATTGAAACAAGCAATGCACGACTATACAGTGCGAGATCAAAAAAGATTCGGCAATCCCGATATCCAAAAAACTGCTCTTATTAAGTTTCAAGAGAAATTGGAAGTTTGCCGAGATATCTTCCACGGTTTTGATTATAGCAAATTCCAATCCGGCACAGATAACGATCGTGCACAAATTATCAAAGGTGGAGTCAACTTCCTCATGGACAGTAATAAGAATGATAAAATGCAACTATTCCAAAAGGAATCATCCTTATTACATAGTTCAATCACATTATGCCGCAGCCTGCTTAATGAGCAACAACGCTATGAAGCTGCTTTTTTTGAGACAGTACGCATATTACTATCCAGAATGACAGGCAAAGGTAAAGTTTCGAAAAAAGAAATAAACGCCCGTATTGGCGAACTTATCAAACAAAGTGTAAAAAGTGAAGGTGTAATCAATTTATTCTCGGATGTAAAAGCCGAATTCTCCATTTTTGACGCAGCATTCTTGGAAGAAATATCCAAAATGAAAGAGAAAAATATAGCAATAGAGCTATTAAAGAAACTTTTAGCGGAGAGAGTCACCATATATCAAAAAACTAATTTAGTTCAAGCGGAAAAGTTTTCTGATTTATTAAACAGAGCATTATCCAATTATTTGAAAGGATTACTGACTAATGAAGAAGTCATTCAAGAGTTATTAAAGCTTGCTGCAGAAATCTCGGAATCAGAAAATCAAGGCAATGAATTAGGACTTACTGCAGAAGAAAAATCATTTTACGATGCTTTAACCAAACCGAGAGCAGTACAAGATATATATACGAACGAACAACTAGTTGCGATGACAAAGGAGTTAACAGACGCTCTACGCAAAAATCGCACAATTGACTGGCAGAAAAAAGAATCCGCCAGAGCAGGGATGCGCCGTATGATAAAAAGACTTTTGAAAAAATATAAATATCCACCAGAAGAAGCTGAAAATGCACTGGAAACAGTTATCCATCAATGTGAGCAATGGACTGATAATGATTCTGATGAATACTCTATCAATGAAAGTATACAAAAGTATAACTTTCAACCAAGCTACTACTCAATAGCTGCTGATGAAATACAAGAAGGATATAATAAAAAAAATCAATGACTTTTAAAAATTTAATTGAATAACATATGAAAGGACATGAAATACCTCTTAGTAAATATATTGAAGGAAACAAAATGCAATTAATTATTCCTGTATATCAAAGGAACTATGACTGGAAAAAAGAAAATTGCGATCAGTTGTTTAACGATCTGAAAAAGCTAGTCCATTCCGAAAGGAACCATTTCTTCGGATCTATTGTAACAGGAGTAGCTGATTCAATTGGGAATAACAGGCTTGTTATAGATGGTCAACAACGTATTACAACCATTTCTATTCTTCTTTTAGCAGCGATACATGCTTCAGAAAAAGGAGAAATGGAGATAAGTGATATTTATAAAATAGATGAAGCCACAGAAATTTTCCTAATGGCAAAATATTGTGCATCTGAAAGGAAATATAAACTTGTCCCTATAGAAAGGGATATGGAGGCTTACGATAAAGTATTTGCTGGCGACCCGACAAAGTTTGTGACGGACTCCAAAATTACCAATAACTACATTCATTTCTATGAATTACTTACAAAAGGAAATCGGCCTTTCACTTTTGATGAATTGCTGAATGCAATCGAAAAACTTCAAATAATTTCTATTGAGCTCGAATCAAGCGATGATGCACAACTTATCTTCGAAAGTTTAAACTCAACCGGCCTTGCTCTTACAGAAGCAGACAAAATTAGGAATTATCTCCTAATGTCACTATCAAGAGAAGAGCAACAAGAGTATTTTAAAAAATACTGGCAAAAGATTGAACTGTCAACTGGGAATGAGCCTACAATGTTCCTAAGAGACTATCTAACTATAATTCAACAACTCCAACGTCCGCCACGTATAAATCTGTTATACTTTGAATGGAAAAGGTACATGGAGGACCGTGATAGGAAGGTTGAGCTTGCTAAGATGCTGGACTATGCAAAATTCTATTATCAAGCGACTAATGCACAACTCTCTACCGAAAAGCTATCAAAAAAAATGCGACAAATATGTAACATCCAAACAGATGTTTTTAACGTGTTTTTCATTCCATTTTTAAAATATGCCGAAGATAAAGAACTATCAGAGTCGGAAATCTATAATGTGATTGACCTAATAGAAAACTTTATGGCAAGACGTATTGTATGTAATATTCCCGGTAATGCTTTGACACAAGTATTCTGCGCTCTACACAAAGATGTATTGAAAAGTTATGAGGAATATAAAGATGCCGGTATAGATTGTCCGTACAGATACGCCGAAATTTTAACATACCACATTATGAGAAGAGATGGTAACTATCAGTTGCCTCGTGACACACAATTTATTGAAGCCATCAAGACTCGTGACGCATATCACATGCCAAAACCTTTCCAAGTATTTTTATTTGAACGCCTCGAAAATGCTATTTCAGGTGAGTACAATGACGTTGCTAATCAAATGAATAAAAAAAATGCAAGCATTGAACATATTATGCCACAAACACTTAATGACGAATGGCGCCAGATGCTTGGCAGCAAGTATGAAGCTCTAAAAGAGAAATACCTTCATACCTTTGCAAACCTGACTTTGACTGGAATCAATAGTGAACTTAGTAATAACTCATTTATTACTAAACGTGACGGTAAAATGAAGAGCGGAACAAAATATCCAGGCTATAAAGATTCCATATATCGCCTTACACGTGGAGTAACAGAATGTAATCAGTGGACAGAGGCTGAACTTATTAAACGTGGTCAAGAAATAGTTGACATTTTTATGAGTTTATATCCTCAGCCAAAAACAGAATTCAAACCAATTCCTAAGCCTATTGATGAAATTAGTCTTGAAGATGAAACATTTAATCCAGCTAATAGATTATTGCGTGGATTCACACTATTTGGACAGACGTACACTGAGACAACATGGAAAAGCATGTTATTACGCATTGTGAATATTTTATCTGACAAGTATCCAGACATAGTGGAATCACTGTATGATGCAGGAAGCTATTTTTGGAAAACACCAGGCGATAATGAACAATATTGCACAAAAATTTCTAATGGCAAATACCTATGGACCTCAATGGATAATAAGAACAAACTTCGTTGTCTACGATATTTGTTTGAAAAGTGCGATATAGCTGAATCCGAATTAACCATTCAGCTAGAAGTTCAAAAAGAGCAAGAGGAATAAATTAAGATTTTAGAATACAAAAAACAGGATTCAAATATAAACAAAATCATAACTGAATCCTGTTTCTATTTACACAAATTTTGAAAAGGACTTCTTACATATCAGTAATATTTGTCCAAACACTTCCCATTCCCAAAATAAAACCCTACTTTTGCGAAGAATATTTTCCCGTATATTAACGTATTTACAACATCACAAATAAAATAAACCCTACAAGATGAAAGAAGAATCCGACATCCCGTCTGTCCCCTACAATTTCTCTCGTTGTTTCAACGACCAATGCCCACAAGCCTTGAAATGCTTGCGCTACGTAGCTGCACAAAATGAAACAGCCGATTACCTTTATATCTCCATCGTTAATCCGACACATTATCCTGCGGATGGAAACCAATGCGAATGTTTCAAGACTGCTGTAAAAGTTCATGTGGCGTGGGGACTAAAACGGTTGCTCGACAGAATCCCTTATGAAGATGCAGTCAGTATCAGAATACAATTGGTAGGACACTATGGGAAAACAGGATATTACAGGTTTTATCGCGGAGAACGGGGGCTTATGCCTAAAGACCAAGCCTACATCAGACAACTATTCCGCAATAAAGGGATAAAAGAAGAACCAACTTACCAACGCTACACAGAAGAATATATTTGGTAAGTTGCTGTCACCTGTCACAGTTTAGGGGTTAATAGTCTAGTAATAAACCGATAAGACTGTGACAGCAAGAGGTGACGGCAGGGTGATGGCATTTTTACCATCACCTGGTTATCAGTCTTACAACATGATAAAGTGTACCGCTACGCGTATGTTTGGAAGGTATTTCTTGCTTTTTCAGTATTCTTCCGAAGGAATTAACCCTTTTGACAGACATCGGGATTGAACTGCCTTTTTGAATATCTTCCATAATCTCGGCAGGAGATAGCCACTCCCCTTCTTCAGACTGCGCAGCACGGAAATAACGGAAGAAAAGTTGTTCTTCCGGCGGGACTTGTTCAAATTCACGGTTGTTTTCCATCATAATCTTTTCTTCCTCCTGGTCGAACCAATAACGTTCACCATGCTCCAGTTCGTACATAGCTTGTGCATAAAGTTGCTCATAGTCTATCGGACGGTTGGTGTCAATCACTCCGGTCACCTCGATGCAAATAAAACGACGGCTGCCGGAAGGGTCGGTCAACAGGTCCTTTTGGTTGCTTGTGGCTATGAATGAAGCATAACGGCGCATTTCGAGAACGGCACTGCCATGAGGTTTCTTCACATTCAGTACAGGCTTTTGCAGAATATGTTTCAGGAAGCCTTGTTGTGTCGAACTCACCTGGTCAAATTCATCAATATTGATGAGAGCAAAACGATTGAGGTAAAGTTCGGCATCTTTCTTTCGGGAGAAATCAATGCTGTCGGTATAATAGGAACGTTCGGAAGGGGGCATTATGCTCCGGCAAAAAGTGGATTTGCGTGTTCCTTGCGGTCCGACAAGTAAGGGCGAAACACTGTTCGCATACTTTTTATTGCTTCCTCTCCAATGGGAAACCATATTGAGAAACCAACGATGGAATAAATCCATCCAATACGGATTCTTACAGGGAACGGTGGCTGCCAGTGCACGGATACGGTCTTTGCCGTCCCATACCGGAAGCCGGTAGAGAAAATCTTCCAACGGGTTGAATACAGGCACGCGGTTGGAATAGATATAACGGCTGATATCCCTGTCCCACAAGGGAATGCCTTCCATCTGCGCATCCAGGGCAATGCTGTTCAGCGCACGCTTGTCGAGAGGATTGAAGCGGAAACGGAAAGAAAGCCTTTCACGATATTCTACCTCGCCGATTTGGGTGTTATGGCGGAATTCATAGCGGCGTTTCATGAATTCTTCGGTCTGCAAGGCGAGTTGTTGCTCTTTACTCAGGCTAATATTCTTGCCGAAACCTTTGCACTCGGTATATATATTGCCAATCATTTGACGGATAAGCGCTTCCTGTTTATACATATAGAAGTGGAAAACGGTACGTTTCACAACTTCTTCTTGCGGAAGTCCCGAAGCAAAACAGTTTTTAGCCAGTTGGACGACTAAAGGATGCCATGTGTCCTCGCGCAATTCGAGTCCCGCTTCCCTGAGTTCGGCATATGCTTTCCGCAAAGCAGCTTCGAAAAGCATCAGGAAGGCATTTTCCGCATCATATCCCGGTACGGCACGGGTCAATGGAGATTTCTCTGCTTGAACCGCTTCCCGGAAAGTGGTTTCTTCGGGCATTGATGACGGTTGGGAGAGATAAAACTGGACTGAATCCGGACGATAGATGATGTCCGGGTCGTGGGATAAGCGCGAATATTGTTCCAGAGTCGGTTCTTTGGGAAGTATATCGAACGGGATTTGGGGTTGATAACATTTCACAGCCAGTCGATAGGCATGAGCGTGGAATAGTTCCGCTTCTTCCCGCGTTTTGGGAAGCGAGTTGTCCGGTCGGGTGAAGGTAGTCCATATCTTCACCGTTTTGCCACTTGAACCCATGAAAACACAACGGGTTTGCGGTTGCTCACAGGCTTTTTGTTTCACCAAAGCGATTTCCGACTTATTAGACAAGGGGCCGATGGTCAGTTCTACAATACCGTTGTAGTTTTTCATCTGTTTCTGACCGCTTACTTTTCGGAATTCGGCGGCAGGAATTATTTGGGGCAGTTTATCGGCAAACGTACACCGCTCATCGGAAAGGGTATATCGCAGATGCTCTCTGAATGTAGAAACAGGACGGGATTTTATTTCTGTCTTTATCTTATTTACAAGTATATCAAGATCCATTACGCTGAGCGCTATCGTATCTTCATTTTTACGAAATTGAGTAATTTTCATTAATTTGATAATAATTTGTTTTGTCAGCGTCTTTGTGATCGTTGAGACTGCTAAATTAGTCATAATATCCGAAATCGGCAAAGAAAACAAGTTTTTAATACAGAAAATTATTGATATATCAAGCATCTCTTTAACCGAAAGAAACGGGATTGCCACCACTCTATTACGGGGCAAATTAGTTTTCTCTGCTTGAAACTAGAGTTCCAGTTAAGAGAAACTATAGTTTCATCGGTAAGAAACCAATGGTTTCAAGCAATTGGAACTTTAGTTTCAAACCGCTGAACCAACAGTTTCGCACCTTGAAACCATTGGTTTCAAGGCAGGACACAACTCATAAGTACGGGAAGAATAAATTGAACAACTTATCTTTCTATAGCTGATACTATCAATTTCCAAACAGCATCTTTGATTTCTTCTTTGTTTCTTGCGTGACAGCATTATTGCTATCACACTGCTGTCACCTTGTGCTGTCACACTATTAAGTACTTATACTCTGCAAGTTAGATTATAATCTGTGACAGATGACAGATATATTTTGTTTTTCATTTCATAGAGATGTTGAATTCTGAGTTCAAGTTATAAATGCGACACCTCCTTATTTCACAGGGAACAATTATTCCGTCATTGTATCATATTCCGCAATTTTCTCCTTGCACATGCGTTCAGTAATATCTTTCAGAATATCTACCTCCTTTCCGTTCATAGATATTTCTACATTATAATCGTCCGTTCCCTCTACGGTTGCAGTCCATTCACCGGGTGAGGT
>ULRJ01073728.1_pt1 | contig 19041 bp, 13 predicted proteins | sample 1955321 | NCBI WGS metagenome assembly ULRJ01 (sample SAMEA4835679, study PRJEB28245) | human gut metagenome | biome: gut microbiome; material: fecal sample | place: Denmark | collected 2008 | reverse complement strand
TCCCGTATTGAAAAATCAAGCCATTAACTGAATATCCCTAAGTAAACCTTATCCAGAGATAGAGTAAACCAATATCAGTAAACATACCAAACCGAGTCAACCATTTTCAGGAACGGACAATTTGCGATAAAATTATAGCGATTTAGGGAATTTTTATGGATTTTTTATGGATTTTTTGTATATTTGCTTTCGGATATAAATCCATATTTATACTTACAAAGTACAATTATTTATCATCACTCCAATTATTATCAACACTCCATGAAAAAAGCGATTTTAGGAGCAGCATTGCTTGCCTCCCTGTCGGTTGCGGCCCAGCAGCCCAAAATCTACATCGCCTTCCAGTGGCACATGCACCAGCCGATCTACACGCCCGGCGAGAATGTAATGGAAACCCATCAGGGAGGGTCGTTAAGCTACGACCTCCTCGAGGTATTCACCTCGCGTACGGGAGCCTACACCAACTGGCCCGCACAGGCTGTCGACAAACTGATTGCCGCCAATCTGCCCGGCGGCGCACAGGTGTCATTCTCAGGCTCACTGGTCGAGAACCTCAACGTAATCGAAAAATCGACCCCCCACTTCCAGAACTGGAAAAAGAACTGGACCGACTACATCGGCAAAAAAACCGACAAAGGCAATCCACGCATCGACATGGTGGCCTTCGGATATTACCACCCGCTGATGGCGCTCATCGATGAAGAGGATGCCCGCAAACAGATACAGAAACACCGCGCATGTTTCGCCGAGAATTTCCCCGGAATGTCATACTCCAAGGGTATTTTCCCTCCTGAAAATGCTTTCGAGCAACACATGATACCGGCTCTTGTCAAAGAGGGAATAGAATGGGCTATGGTCGACAACTCCCACTTCGACCGCACGGCCACAGGTTATCCGTGGGTCAAAGGCGTTTCCATTGTCGAGCCCAACAAGGCCGATATTCTTAACCCCAATCCCGCCGACTGGACCCACATCGAGGGCCTCTACTGCCCCGGACAGATTTCCGCCGGCTGGGGACACCGTCCGCACTGGATGAAATATGTCGACCCCGCCGACGGCAAGGAATACAAGATGATTGCCGTGCCGACATCGCTCGTATTCGGCAACGAGGATGGCCGCGGCGGATTCGGCGCGCTCCAGTATGAGAAATGCATCAGCCAGCTCGAGGCCTTCAACGACGACCCAGAGCACCCAATCCTCGTAGTTCTCCACCACGACGGCGACAACCACGGAGGAGGCTCGGCAAGCTACTACGGCTCGAACTTCCAGAACTTTGTCGACTGGCTTAAGGCCAATCCCGACCGCTTCGAATGCACTACCATACAGGACTATCTCGACACATTCCCCCCTGCCGATGACGACATAATCCACGTAGAGAGCGGCAGCTGGTGGGGCGCCGGTGCCGACCCCGAATTCCTCAAATGGAACGGCGACAAAGGCACATACGCCGGAACTACCGAGCCTTATAGCCCCGACCACAACAGCTGGGGCATCATCACCGCGGCATCAAACCACGTGAAGACAGCCGCCGCCATCGCTCCCGACAATGCCGACGTACGCGCCGCGTGGGACGAGCTCATGTGCGGCGAGACAAGCTGCTACTGGTACTGGGACGGCACGGAGGAATGGGATTCAAAGCCTGCCACCGCCGCCAACCGTGCGGTTGAAAAAGTGGCCGCTGTAATCGCTTCAGGCAATGACACTACCGGCCCGTCAATATATCACCCGCAGCGCGAGCCCTACAACCCGGGCGCGACGGAATGGGAAATGGCCACATCATCCGACTTCACAGTGTGGAGCTACGTCTACGACCTCAGCGGTCTCAGCTCCGTCAAACTCAAATACCGTATCGACAAAGACGGTATCAATCCGCTGACCTCCAATCAGAACGAAACATACGCCGGAGGCGATGAGGTAGGACCCTGGCAGGAAGTGGAAATGACCGGCAAAAGCATCGCGTCAATCACCAATCCCCTCCCCGCCTACAAAGCACAGGAATACTCGGCTGAAATCAAGGGACTCAAGGAGGTGCTCGTAGATTACTATATCGAAGCTACCGACGCCAAAGGAAATGTGTCACGCTCGATGATTCTCCACGTATATGTGGGCGACGGCAACGGTTCCACACCGATTGACCCCGTAGATCCCGACAAGCCCTCGGTGCTCGGCTCATATACCGTATCTCCCGCCAATCCCACCGTAGCTGATGTGATTACCATCACTGCGCCCAACGGTCGCGACGGCATCATACTCCACTGGGGCGTTAACTCATTCGAGAAACCTATTCAGGCATATCTTCCCGAAGGCTCGCAGTATCACAGCGACGGCAAAGCCGCACGTACACCCTTCATCCGTAACGCCGAAGGTAAATTAGAAGTTAAAATCGGCCCGTTCAACAATCCCGAGCAGGCAGTAAGCTACATCAGCTTCGTGACAAACACCGGCAATGGCTGGGACAACAACGGCGGCAATGACTACCGCATCAACATAAGCCCGCTTTCAGGCATCGACAGCATCGTGTCAGATTCAGACGCCCCGGCCGAATACTACACCCTTCAGGGCGTACGCGTCGACCGCCCCACCCCCGGCATCTACATCTGCCGCAAAGGCTCCAAAGTAACAAAAGTAATCATCCGGTAATCCCCGATTCGAACAGATAAGAGAGGTGCTGCAAAGCCAAATCCTCTCCGGCTATAAAACGACATCCCCCTCCGCGTACAATCCGCGGAGGGGGATGCTTTATATGGAGGGTTAAAGGTTATCGTTTGATAAACCGTGCGGCTGACGCTCCACGGTTGCCAACGGCCTTGATGACATAAACTCCGTCGGCAAACGAACTGCAGTTGACCGTAGCCGACTGCCCGGTTACAATATCCTGATATACCAGCATGCCGTTCATACCAAAGATATACAGCTGTGAGCGCCCGTTATCATCGGCAGACAGTCCGGAAACATGTATCTCCACTTCCGCCACGGCGGGATAGACTGTAAGTTTATCGCTGCCCGATGTCTCCACAGCATCCACTCCGGAGTCAACGCCGCTGACATTCAGTGTAAATTCGCCGGATACGCCCGAGCCGTCAATGGCACATGCCCGCACTGTCACTTCGCCGTTTCCACGCCCTGTGGCGGTGACACGGCCGCGGGCATCGACAGTGGCGATATCCTCTCCGGCGGTGATTATCCATGCCGGCGACATAAACGTGGCATTATACGGGTAAACGCGTGCTCCCAAGTCAAGATATGTTTCATTGCTGAAATCGATAGCATTGCCGCCCGAAACGGAGTAAACCACAATCTCCCTGACAAGATTGACCGAAGCGTCACCACCTGCTACAACGACATTGCTGCGGGAAGTTTCTAAAGTATTTTTTGCATCATTGACAGATTTCGCAGCATGGCCCGAAGCACCCGAATCAATAATCTCCACGGCGTAGCACAGCGGTCCGGCCGGTGGATTGGCATCGCAATAGCTCGTCATATTGCCCGACACTTCATCTATCATGGCAAGAGTCTCGGGTGAATTTCCGCGCAGGATACGGTATGTATCAATCCCGATACCTTCATATTTGGTCCAGATAAGATTCCATGATGTTCCGACACCGCGGTTTATCATGACGTGAATTGGCTGATGTGCGGTTCCGTCGGCTGATTCGCCGTAGGTCAGTTCGTATGTCATGAGATAGCGTGAGGCCTTGGCGTCAGGCGATGATTCAAGGTCAATGAATGACGCCGACGACACAGGCACTTTGGCAAGTAACGTGTATTTTCCGGCAACGGAAGTCTCCTTATACAGGTTGATACCGAGAATATCGGACTGCGGAGCGGTATTCCAACGGATACGGTGTTTGCCGGTCGTATCATCAATGTCAACCAGTGTGATTTCAGGCGCACGGCGCTCTACTACAGATGTAGCGGCGATATGCTGCACGGTAGCGAATTCTTCCGATACCGAATGCCGGATTTCATATTTGTTCGTCACCTTGAATGTCAGAGTGGCGTTTTCAGCATCTATGATGTCGAGGGTGGCGAAGCGTGAAGCGGAAGAGGCCGAGAGTTCTTCCCAATCGTAAGGAGAGTTGGCAAGACGTATTTCCCAATCGCCATTCTGAATATTCCGTCCCGCGACATTTATGCGGTCGCCCAAATGACATGTTTCGGGAAGGGAGAATGATGCGTCGGGCGCTTCCCTGACATATATCGATGCAGATTCGCCCCCTACGGTGACACATTTATGTCCGGCAGTACGCCATATTACCGTGTACCAGCTTCCAGCTGTCGAATATATTTCAGCGCCGTCCCAGTCGATGGCATCCGCAGTGTTGGAATTGATACGGACTGTAACAGGATAACCGACCTCGCCGGTAGCCGGAAGTTCGATACCGCAGCTCTCAACAACTTTCATCATATATACTTCGGAGAAATCGGATGCATCGCGCATAAGGTCGACACCCTGTACTTTCACCTCATATTCTCCCGCGGGAATGCTTGCGATAGGAATAGTGAGGCGCGTGGAACTGAGCAACTGTTTGCCGGTAGGCACGGGCACACCATTTTTACCGCCGTTGCACGGTGAGAACAAGTAGGCGCCTTCACCCTCCATACCCTTATGCTTGATGCTGATATTGTAGCACATACGCACTGCCGGAGTCTCTTTGTCGATGGAAGGTTCCCATTCGATTATCACGGATTTGGAGTTCTGCGAATGGCGCACTGCAGTCGGAGCGGCAGGCCGTTCGTTGGGGGTGGCAATCGAGCCGCCATCACTCTTTACAGAATATCGACGACCGTCGGAAGCCATAAACAGGGGGCCGTTCATCAGGTAGCCATAATACTGGTCACTTGAATTATAGTCAATCTTCTTGATTTCAAACTTGCGTCCCGGCTTCTGATATGCTATATAACCATAAACGCCTGTCTCTTTCCTGCCGGATTGTGTCATTTCCGAATATATATCGACAAAACCGTTGTTGTCAATATCTAACAGTGAATATGTCTTATTCTGACTATAGATTAACAACGGTGATTCATCGAAATCAGAACCTTCGGCGACCTGAGTCACTTCGCCGTCATCCCAGCGAATATACACTGCATAAGTATCATGAGCCACTGCCCGACCAAACATAATATCCAGTTTGCCGTTATTATCGAAGTCGCGGACGGTATAAAATGGCGTATGAGGCTCGTCCTCGCCAATTTTAACAGTGTAGAATGGTTCCTGCGGTTCAAATGTATAGTCCCCCTTATTTTCATAGATGCGGAATGAATATGACATTCCTGTCTTGGAATCATAATCGTACCCGTTATCTATAAAATCAATAAGCCCGTCACCGGTATAATCGTCAAATAAAGATGGCCAGCACGGGAAAGTACTAACTTTCGAATTTTGCTTATAATCATTATCATTGTAATAAATTACATTATCTTCAATGAAATCAAGTTTGCCGTTATTATTCAAGTCATAACAAATGAAACTATGACTCCAACTCGAACCTAAATCAAACAAATCGGTCACAATCTCCATATCCTTATCCTCCTGATTGATTGCGCCGATTCCTTCTCCGCCTAAAATATCTACATGACCGTCACCATTGATGTCGGTACATACTCCGTAGGCCACTTCACTAATAGAGGAGTGATTATTGTACAACCGTTGGATATCTTTATAGACACCCGGTCGTATGACTTCCACTATTTTACCATTATCATAACTAAATACTTCATTGACACCGTCCTCGTCAATATCTGCAGCCCAATAGGCCCTAAAATCAGAACCATTTTCCAAACGCAACCGTTCCGAATGTACATTACCTGGTATTACATCAAGAATGGAGGAAACTGTCGGGGCTGTATAGTCGGATGTGGAGACAGTCAGCGATATAGCTTTTTCACCAGACGCATCGAATACTATGTCGTAGGTCTGCGCCTTTTCATCGCCTTTTATGATGCGAGCGCCGGCAAAATCCCACTGATAGCCATAGCCCTCCTTGGGTAGAGTTGTCAATGTTACGGTACATGTGTCACCGACGAAATAGGGTTTGCTGTAGGACAGCATGAAACTGTTTGCCGGCTCGCGTTTCTCAAACGTAGCATATTCACTGAACTTGGAACCGCCGTTAGCACCGTCGACTGCCTGCACGGAGATATACAATTTGCCGTCGGGCCACGAGGATGTATCGAATTTACGCTGCAGCGAATGCCCCATATTGCCTCCGGTCAGGTTTCGGCGACGACCGTCGGGAAGCGCATCGGCAGTGACTACATCGTCCAATCCCGGAGCAGTGCCTATGCGGAGCGAATAAGTCAGGTCGGCCGACGGCGTTTCCTTGTCGGTGGTTGGCTGCCATGTGACTTTCAGCAATCCGGTTGATGGCTCATAGAAAATTTCCGGTTTGGCCGGAGCCTCGGGGAGAGTGTTGGCGTAAGGTGCAAGCGGAAATCCCTTATCGTCATAATAAATCATATTCCTTGCCGGATTATTAAAGTCGGGCAGGATTGCGATGGAGCTGCCGTATTTAACGCCTATACCGGCAGATTTATCCAGTGTTACCGGCGTGGCAGCAAGTTTGCAATCCTTTATGGGATATTGAAGAATTTCGTAATCCGAGGCTTTAGTCTTCAGGAGCAGGTCATAAGAACCGTCGTTGTCAATGTCGCGTAAATCAAATACGGTGCATACCTGCGGCAACGGGCATTCATGCTTTTTGAAAGTTCCGTTACCCTTATTTTCCAGGATAAGGATAAACTGGCATTCCGTTGTACTTGAGCTGCTTATTGGTATCAGCAGGTCGACATTGCCGTCGTTATTCAAATCGGCGCTGTATATGTCGCCGGCGCAATAGTAACCCGACAGTATCTGCTTTTCGGTCACGCCACCTTCGGGTATCTGTATGTACGATGTGATGGTCTTGGCGGAAGTATTGTGGATTATGAAATCCTCTATTCCGTCGCCGTTGAGATCGCGGACTATTATCTGACCGCCGAAATCAGTGGCGGCATATCCGTCGCGGCCAATATTGTAGTAAAGTTTATTGTGTACGAAATCCACTATATCGGGCAGACCGTCGTTGTTGATGTCGTGCGACTCAAACTTCACGCCTGTTGATTTCTCATATACTGGCGGACTCCATATTCCCATACCCGACATGGAGGCAAGTGCACTCTGAATATCTCCGTCCGAACCTTTATACGGCGTTTTCAGATACTCGTCCAGAGGAATGACTTCGTATTTGGCTGATATGCTTTGTCCGTCGGGACTGAGTGTAAAGAACGTTTTCGGGTTGGGAACGTCGGCATTTGCGTTCAATCTAAGCAAGTCATACCGTCCGTCGTTATTGACATCTGCAGGATAATACACATGATAAGTTTCGGACGCATCCCCGCCCATTACAGTAGAAGACCATTTATTGGTATCAATATGCCGTACGTAAGTGTCATACCAAAGTATGCCGTTGTCACCCCCTACGTTTATAATATTGCCGTCATTGCTATTTCTATTGTTTTTGTCAAGTTTTACTCCGGTATAGCTATTGTTTCGAGTTGACAGGAATATGCCGTCGGATGTATAATTCATGAAGGAGGTAAAATCCATTAACCCGTCGCCATTGATGTCATACCATGAGGATGCCTTTTGCGGAATGGGAGTACCAAACCAGGAGTTACGGAATTGACTTAAGTCATCGACGATTTTGGTGCTATAATTAGCCAATAATTCCTTTTTACCATTTTCCCGATAGGCGAACAAATCTTTCGTACCGGCCGGAACAAAATAGTTAGAATTTCCCCCAATCACAATAAAAGGAAGACGGATATATTCATTGTCAGTATGGGCAAGGACTTCAATCCCGTTTATATAAGATAAACCCGAGATTATAAATCGTGCGCCACCATGCGCAAATGCTTCCGATGTTATTATCGTGTAGTATTTTGTATCGCCACTTATTCCACTGCCATTATCATAATCATATATCATTCCATCGGAATAAATACACTTCTTCTCCGATGCTTGTTTCTCTGTGGAATAACCGGACGTTACATCAGCGAGGTCAAGAATGGTAATACCTTCTTTCCATACTGATAAGTTCGTCCCACTTATACGTATATACTTGGTTGTCAACGGTATTTCCTGATAATAACATTTTTGATTGATATTAATCGGTGTACGCCAAAGACAGGAATCAAAGTTATTACCATCAGTGGAGAAACTGATATTCGAATACCAACTGGAAATATAATTATTTATGCAGATAACGGGACATGTGGCACCTGAGAGGTCCAATTCAGGAGAAGTCAATGTATCATCAATAGTAATTCCGGTAATTTTTCCGTCGGAGTTTTTCTTAACTGTATAATCTCCCGTCCAGCCGTCGAACGACGTTTCATCGTTAAACGAATGACAGAATAAGAGTTGTGGACAATCTTCCGGAACAGCATCGCGGATGTCGGTTGGTACCGGAATTCCGACGGGAGCATCAGCAGATGCCGACGTTGCGGGCGGCGCGGTTTCCATTGCGTTTAGCATTGCGCACCCGGCGAGGAATAGAGCCGTCAGTGGCATACGCATTGATTTGATTGGTCTCATAATTATTAGAGATTGATTAATGAGGCCGTGGCGTGTCCTCCTCGGTTCAGGCCATTGTGAAAGTTAGTGCAAGAGTGTGTTTTGACATAAAAAAAGCGTGAGGACAATGTTCACTGCATATCTCAATCGAGGCATCGCCAAACGCCTAATCCAAAATAAACAGTCCACCCCCACGCCATGCCGATATGTCGACCCCACGCGCGGGGTGGATACAAGCACGCATGAGCGTTTTGACTGCCGGATTCCTTGGATTTGAAAATTTTGGCGAATTTCGATTGAAGAACCAGCTAAAACGCTTTTTAATATGTATTTTTTGAAACGGAACTCTTTCCGTTTCAGCTACAAATATAAATACTTTTATTTAAACAATCTATTGTTTACTATAAAATTAACAAATCCACCACGATACATATTATTTTATTATTGTTTACCATGATTGTCCGGGAGAAATTGCAATATTTATCATTTTTATTTGTCATGATTGATAATATTAGCTATATTTACTCCATCGGAATTTTACAATAGACCTTAAATCACATGAAACCACTTTATTACATTCTTTATTTACTTGTGCCGGCAGGAACGCTTGCATTACATGGGTGCGGCAATACTCAGGGAGATGCCAGTCATACTGAAAATACCGAACTGGCAGCTGCAAGAGATTCTATCGCATCTCTTACGGCCAAAGTTGATGAACTTAATGCCGAAATCGAATTGCTGAAGTTTCCGGCAGATCAACGGCTGACAGATATTAAACGTCTCATTTCGTCTGAGAAGTTTTCGGAAGCGCGCAACATGATTGCCGAATTGCGACGTATTTTCCCGAATTCAGAAGAAGCTACTGCATGTCAGGCGCTTCTCGAGCACATCAACAAGGCGGAGGCCGCGATTATTGCCGAGCAGGAACGCATACGCGCATTAGGATTCAAAGCATTGACCCAATCTACCGTTTTTGAAATCGGGCCGAACAAGGTGACATTTTCAAACCTGTCATTCGGCAGTCAGTTTACATTTGACGCATACGATGACAGTTGGTTCTACCGCACGGCTGACAGGGGGAATGTATATGCCTTAGCATCCATGTCAGTGACATCGTCGGATAAAAATCCCCAATTGCCCACACCGGCAATATATTCCATAAATGGGGAGAAACTGGAGAAAATCGAAGTGTACACCATCGAGTTCGCACGCTGGCGGGATTATGGCGCATATCTCGGGAACTATAGTGACAATGCCAATGATTTCGCAAAAGTAAGTACCGTCAGATTTAAATTGGGTTGCGAAGTTCCTGAAACCGTAAAAACAGCCCCTATATCATTGTGCTCAAGATGGGAAACACCCAGTCGCGTAATTATGACAGATTCAGGAACCCGCCATATTGGTATAACGGAGCCGACGGTTATCCATCGACTTTATCATTAGAAGACTTCAACGGAGGGAATTACCGTGCCATCAAAATAGGAAATCTGAAGTGACGGAGATAAGATCCCCGGGGTTCTCATCCCGCCAACTACAAAAGGCTGCGTGTCGTTTGACTTGCAGCCTTTTTGTCGTTGGCGGAAAGACAGGAACCATTTATAAGCCGTCTAAACCCATATATATCAATCGCTTTGCTTCATGCGATACACGCAATGCAACAGCAATGCGACAAAATCACTGGTCGTACACATGATTAAAGCATGAGTTGCATGTCGGGAACTATTGCATCAACCATAGGCCGAGGCACTCCACAATCCTTCGCAATCTCCGGCCATCGGGAAGCTGTGTCAGTAATCATATCAATTATTGCGGTTGCCTCCTTGATGTTGTTCCTGCGTGCAAACTCAAGAAGGTCAGATCGTGTGATTCCATCGAATTTCCCGTTGACCGACATTTGATGCTGTGCCGTCCAGCCACCCTGAGGATTATATGCGTAGCCCATATCGTATGCCGGTGATAGACGCCATTTGCCGTTCCTGTCCATAAGGAACGATATATTCTTGGTATGGTCATCCTGATTACGCACCACAATATTGAACACCATCCTGCGAAACATCTCCTGAGCCTGGGAATATGGCAGTCGCAATGCCCTCATTACGTTGAAGGCCTGTTCGTAGGAATATGCCCGTGGCAAACGATAGTCATAGTGGGCGATTCCGCACAGCGTCTGCATGTGGATTTTTTCACCGTCGTGACGATCGAATCGCTTGGTAAGGAAGTGGGCACGTCCGTTCTCCTCGATTAGACTGCATTCCGACATTTCTATGCCGCACTCTTTAACGAGTTTTGAAAACGAATATTCCAGCCTTCCGAAATTCTGAGTCTCACGGAATCCGGCTTCGGCAGTGACTCCGTCGAGTTTTATCAGATAGTAGTCGAATCCTGCCGGAGCGTCAATCTGTCCCGAACGGACCTCACCGGTCTCTTTGTTATATGCGATTATTGCCTTGGCTCGCTGTCCTCCCGCTGAAGTTCCGAGCCTCACAATCTCGGCAATCGCAGCTTTTTTGTCGGCTTCGAGATTTGCACCGAACTCTTCCTTTTCAGCCAAAGCCTCACTTGCGACCTCTACAAGTGTGTCAAGTTCAATAGCCGTATTCTTACCATACGGGACATCCATTGCGGGCTCAAATTCAAGTGCCCCCATACATCGCTTTCCGAGGAAGCAGAGAGTCTCGACGGCGTTGCCGCTGGTACGCCCTGTCAGAGCAAGCCAACGGTCGAACAGCGCCCGCCCGTATGTGTCAGGCAACGAATCCGCAAGCATCCCGGGAAGTCCCCTGAAGGTCTCTTTCCCTATATCTGAAAATGAATATATCCTCCCGGATCTGACCGGCATAAGAATAGGAGACGGCTCCAGCCCTTTGCCGATGAAACTGTCGGCATATTCAAAAAATGCAGTCTGACGGTTATTGTCCCACCGAAGTGAACCTACGTGTTGTCCGTAAAGGGTTACTTTTGCAATGTCTACCATTCTGATTCCTCCTTGCCGGTTTTAGATTGCTCTGTTTTTTGAGATGACGATGCCCGGTGGCGTCGTTTCTTTTTGGCGGCCTCAACAAACTCATAATATTCATTGGGACTCATCTCCTCCTCTTTGAGCAACGGAGAAAAAATATCAAGCTCGCCTAATATGCGCAAAACCCTCACGAGAGAGTCAAACGAACGAATCTCCCCTTCTTCAATTCTCTTTAGGGTTGACACGGATATTTGCGCCTGTTCCGCAAGCGACATCTGGGTAAAGTTCTGACGTAGCCGCAAACGGCGCACCGTTTGTCCTATCCGATGACAGATCTCGGCATCGGCGAGCATGTAGACATTATCATTCATAGTTCTGTTTTGAGCTATTAGAATACAAATATAGCAATAATGGTTCAAATCTCAACTATTGCAAGATAAAAAAGGCTGCGCGTCGTTTGACTTGCAGCCTTTTGTCGTTGGCGGAAAGACAGGGATTCGAACCCTGGGTACCCGTAAGGGTACAACGGTTTTCGAGACCGTCCCGATCGACCACTCCGGCATCTTTCCTTTTTCGGGTTGTGCAAAGTTAAGGAGTTTTGGCGAGGGTGACAAATTTTTTGACTTGTTTTTTAGGGTTCTTTTGTAAAATATTCGCAAAATATTGGAGTAATTGTCGGCCGGATTACAGCGCCGGAAAGCGTTATGGCGGTTTAGCATTTGACTTTCAGCAAGAAACAGATGGGGCATGCCGTGCGGATATACTGAACATTCATCAGCCGCGAAATGTTGATTTATTACCGGCCGAGGGAACAGATGACGCCGGACTTCCAACTGCAGGAAAAATATTCAACAATCTGTTTTGCAATCAACATTCTACCAATATGACTCGTTTATCTAATTTTATGACCAAGGGATTACTTTCGGCTGCCGTTCTTGCGGGAGTTTCTTTTCAGCAGGGCGATGCCTGCACGCGTATCATATATCAGGGCAACGACAACCTGATCATCATAGGGCGGTCGCTTGACTGGAAGACGCCTATTCCGACCAACATCTATGTCTATCCGCGCGGCATGGAGAAACAGGGTTCGGACAAACCGGGTGCCGTGACGTGGAAATCAAAATACGGCGCTGTCTATGCCGTGGGCTACGACGGTGGCGTCACCGAGGGTATGAACGAAAAAGGGCTGTCGGTCAACGGCCTGTTCTGCAAGGGTACGGTCTACGACAATGATTCGACCGTGGGACGTCCGCCTATGTCGCTGGCGATGTTCCCGGCTTGGCTGCTCGACATGAACGCCACCACCGACGAGGTAATCAAAGTGCTTGAGGAGCACAATTTCTCTCTTTCGGGCGCTACATTCGACGACGGTACCGTATCGGCGCTCCACTGGGGCATCACCGATGCGTCAGGCCACTCGGCGGTAGTGGAATTCGACCACGGAGCCATCAGGATATATGAGGGTACCACCGACATGCACGCTATGACCAACGACCCGTCGTGGCCGCAGATGCAGGCTATCGTGAATTACTGGGAAAAGATTGGCGGGAGCCACTCGCTGCCGGGCACGGTGTCGAGTCCCGACCGCTGCGTGCGTGCGAATTACTTCGTGACGCATGTCGAAAAGACCGGTGATGCCGATCTGGGCGCCACAATCGCCCGCTCCGTACTGTTCAACTGCTGCGTGCCCTACACATATACCGTAGAGGGTGAACCCAACGTATCGTCGACGCAGTGGCGTTCGTTTTCCAACCTGCGCGACCTCCGCTACTATTTCGACCTCACCGTAGCCAACGGTCTCTACTACGTCGACCTCAACAAATGCGACTTCCGTCCCGGAGCATCGGTAATGAAAATCGTCACCGCCGACATGCTCAACGCCTGCGGCGACCAGACCTCGATGCTACAGCCCGTCCCCCCGTTCACCCCGATGTACTGAAAAACATCAGGATATTATATAAATTGTGCTCCTGCCAAAACTTTTGTGCTCTTGTTTTTTTAACAAAAGTACAGGAGTCCGGGCAGGAGCACAAAATTCCGTGTGGCTCATGTAGTCTTTAATTTTCTAAAGATGCATATTTTAACCTATAGTGTCATTAAATTTACTAATTACTTCTTTCATTTCATCCGGAAGACGATTCAGACATTCGTTTAGAATATATGGCGGGATTTCTCCATAAAAAGCGGCGGCAATACCACCTGTAATTGCACCCATAGTATCGGCATCGCCCCCGAAGGCAATTGCTTTTCTTATTGCCGACTCATAATCATCACTTTCAAGAAACGCAATAATTGATTCGGGGACTGATTCCTGACAGCTGACATCAAAACCATAGCCCGGCTGTATGTCATTATATCTGCGACTGAGATTATAATCAAATTTCTCCTCTACCGCATTCTTGATTTCATCCTTGCTTTTTCCGGTGAGAGCGAGATATATTGCGAGAGCCGTCGCTTGTGCTCCTTTTATGCCCTCCGGATCATTATGTGTAATCTCAGCAGATTTTTTTGCCAACTCCATTGTTTCATCGAAAGTATTTGCATAAGCTCCCACTGCACTTACACGCATAGCCGAACCATTACCCCAGCTGTTATATGGCTCCATTGTGTCAGAATATATCCATTTTCGGAACATGCCTCCATAACCTGCCCCCGGATATTTACGACACCAATACTGAAGCCGTATTTCAAATGGCTCCTGGTGTACCAATGCGTCTGCGATACCAATAGTACATACTGTATCGTCAGTAAATCTACTCCTGTGAGTAAATAGTTCGAAATTATAGTCTTTTGTTTGAGCGAACTCATACCATGAACCGATAATATCGCCGCATACAGCACCCATAATTACTAATTTAGCAGCCGCAATATTTTTTTTGCCGTTTTTTTGTGAGAACAAAGGCTGTTTTAACATAAAAAAATTCATACTCTTATTTAGTTAATTTAATACGATAAAATCGCGCTTATTTTAAATTCAAAATATCAATGAACATCTTGACGCGGGCGAAATATTCGCGTATGGTATTTTTTAAGCGGTTGCGGAATATGTGAGATGGAGCCGCATTGTAACCTATTGCATGGAGTCCGATGTGGTCGGCGAGGTATATCGCACGCTTGTTATGGTCTTCCTGCGATATTATTGTCACACTGTCAAGATGATATTCCTTTTTTGCCTTCACAATAGAGAGAATGGTACGTGCGCCGTCATAGTCAAGGATAATGGAGTCTTCAGGCACGCCGTGGGCCATAAGAGAGTCGCGCATCGCCACAGGCTCGTCGTATCCGGTTTCATGCACGCGAGTATAATCGCCGCCACTGACTATCAGTATGTTGACCTTGCCGGCTTCATATAATTGTTCGGCCGCTCTGATGCGGTTCTCAAAATAAAAGTTGCGTGCGCCGTTGGCAGTAAAAGGTGAAGTGCCAAGCAGCAAGCCATAGCGGTTGTGCGGTATCTCGTTCACATCATCGTATGTGCGCCCCGAAGCATTGCATGAGACCATGACGTTACATGCAAAAACTACAGTCAGCACCACGGCGACAGGCATTCCGACAAAGAGCAGTATCCTCTTTCTTGTTTTTGGAGTCATTGATATATCTCTTTTTTGGAGTCATTAATACCTCTTGAACACATGGTGGCATTTATTGCATTTATAACGGTGTATGCTGTACCCTATGAAATATTGTATTATGAATAAGAGTGCCCCGACCGAGAAAAGCCAAAAGAAAAAGATTGGAGAAAAGAATCCTATGACGAACATGAAAGGAGCAAGAATTAGAAAGAACAATGAACCGCGCTTGCGTCGTATGATTGTTTCCGACACATCTTCACTGCCGCATTCAGGACACCATGGCATAGCGTGGCATTCTTTACTTTCGGCCTGATAGCCTCTGACTATTTTATTGGCTGCATCCACATCGCAGTCGTTAACGATGATACTATAATTGAAAATATCGCCGGAAGCCGAGATAAAGGTACTTTTATCTTCAAGCATCTGAGCATCAATACCCGCTTCATTAAGTCGGGCAACGATTTGTTCCGCAGTAACAACTTCCGGGGTCGAGATAATGGTTTTCATGACAACATGATTTTATCGGTTAGAATTATACTTTTACAATACAAATATAAATACCGGGATATGAAAAAAGTAAACAAACAATTCAAAAATGTATAAACCGTAGCCGTTGATGTATGAAATCCGCTCCAAGTACTATGAAAAAGCCTATAAACAGAATCCATCCAATAGCCAACCGCCTGATTGCTCAAAAACTGATTTAATCATGTTGGTTACTCACTTTTTCTTGCACTTTTTCTTTATTATTGAACGAATCCATTTGATTAAAGCCGGACAAAGTGAACAAAGGAGACCCAAAAGACCGGCTGCCAAAAGACCACTTAAAATATATAGCGTTATCTCCCATGCATACCACCAAAAGCCTTTCTTCAAATCAAAGACTTCTTTAAAATGACTGTCGTAATCATTGCCTGGAGTAACGTATTGTCGGGTCATTATCCAGATTTTTTCATTTGACACATTTCTTAATGTCAAGGTATTCATTGACATTTGTTCTATCTTGAATCTACTAACGCCACCAGTTTCTTGACGATAAAAGCTCAATGTGTCATTATGTAAAGACCAGGTTGCTGGCCTATAGTCTAATAATGAATCATTGTAGAAGATTGCGCCCGCTGACGTTCCATTGTTTGAGAGTAGCAGTATCAGATGCTGATTGTTATAGGATTCACTCTTCCATTCTCCTTTTACAGTTGTGACCTCAACTCCGAGCCGTTCACAAGAAGTTACTGTTAGAGAGAGCAATAAGACTAATATGATATAGAGAATTTTCATTGGTATCCCATACGTGTCTCTCATCCTCCATCGAAACGGCTTGGTTATTAGACATAAAAAAGGTGTGAGGATTGTATCTTGTTCTATCCGTCATTCAGGTCTTGGCGTACCTATGCAGTGGATAAAACAATAGCCCCACACCGATATGCCATATAAGCTGCCGGTTATGGCAGGGTATAAGCATCCGATGCAGGTGCTACTGCCAATCTCATCTTCACTGCATATAAACCGCCAAGTTTGAATGACGAAGATAAAATTTCAATAACACCTTTTATCAAAATGTATTGATTGCCGTAGACATCTCTATGACAAATCGGCAATTATATGCAAATGTAATAAAAAATGCTATCGGTAGGGCTACATATATGCATGTTTTTAAGCATGAATATTTTGTAAATCCATGTAAATAGGTGGAAATCGGCAAGCTCCGGCTGCCGATTTCATATTTCCTTGCGTGCCTCCAGCGCAGATGGGTACTGTCCTCCATTATATTTAAATGTTATGAAACGTTGATAATGTCTTGCATATAAGACAAAAAATGCATAATTTTGTCTTGTGTATAAGACAAAATCAAAACAGATTATGGTAAATCCTGAAATTTTGCGTGAGGTGATGCTTGAAAATCGAGAAGAGGTAATGCGTCGTGAAGTTATCAAACGAAGCATATCGCTCGATGGATTTGAACGCCAGGTACTGGTCGGCGCACGTCGCGCCGGCAAATCATATCTAATGTACGGAAAAATTCAGGAATTGCTCGCGCAGGGACATTCCTGGGATGAAATCGTTTATCTGAATTTTGAAGATGAACGTCTTGCCGGCATGGAGCTGAACGACCTTAATAAAATATTTGAGGTACATGCCGGTTTGGGCGGAGAGCGTCCGATGCTGTTTCTTGACGAGATACAGAATATTGATGGGTGGGAGCATTTTGCACGTCGTGTAGCCGACAGTAAACTTACGGTATTTATCACCGGGAGCAATGCAAAAATGCTGTCGGTTGACGTAAGTGCGGCACTGGGTGGCAGATATATGACACGGGAAGTATTCCCGATGCAGTTTGATGAATACCTTATGTCAAACGGTGTAAACTCCGGAGATGAACTGCTGACTGCCACAACAGCTTCACGGGGCAGGCTAATGAAGTTGTTTGAAGAATATTTCCAATTCGGTGGTTTCCCTGAATGTTCGACGCTACCGGTAAAAAGGGATTATATCATGAGTCTGTATCAGAAAATATTCCTTGGTGATATCGCCGCCCGTCATAGAATTGAGAATATTTTCGCATTGAGAACTCTTTTGCGGAAACTGGCAGAGAGTGTCAATCAACCTATATCATTCACTCGCGCTACAAATATAGTAGCATCTACAGGCACGAAAATAGGCAAAAGTACTGTCATTAATTATTTGGGATATGCTGCTGATGCATATCTTGTGCTCCCTGTGACCAATATCGCGGACTGCCTTACGGAAAGAGTATCCAATCCGAAGTATTATTTCATAGATAATGGCATAATTTCGCTACTGACCATTGATAACAGGACATCGCTCCTTGAAAATATAGTGGCATTGAAACTGTTAGCGAATTATGGAACGAAGGAGGCTGTCTATTTTTATAATCACGGGATTGAAATAGATTTCTATATCCCTCATATTGAAACCGCCATTCAGGTCAGTTATTCGATAAATGATACTGAAGGCACTTTTGAAAGGGAGGTTAACGCATTGGTAAAAGTGCAATCCCGCCTTTCATGCCGTAATAATATTATTGTCACATACGGGGAAGAAAGCATAATTGAAAAAGGGGGCGTGAGGATAGAGATTATCCCGGTTTGGAAATTTCTGCTTAATTTCGATAAATAATAAGAGAGTGTCTAAAATTTATATTACTTTGCTTTTGAGTGTCTTGCCAGCGTCTTTTTGCTCGCTCTTCAGTCACGTAGCTACGGCTACGCTCGTTCATCGCAAGCAAAAATCCATCTGACAATCCTCCTCAAAATCTGCATTATATAAATTTAGACAATCTCTAAATTTGTCCTTCTGTTTTACTAAAATTTCTACGAGCAGATGTTTTTTATAAATTTGTCAGGAGATAAATGATATTATGTTATGGCTAAGAATAGTAAAGAGGCTTATAAGATTGAGAATGAGCAGTTTTTGAAAGAGGTTGCCTGGCAGCCGGGAGTCAAGGAGCTGTATAACGGCATACTTTACCGTGTCGTGTCGAGCGGCACGGGCAAATCGCCCAATACGGGGAGTATCGTGTCGGTGTTCTATAAAGGTTCGCTCATCAACGGCAAGGTGTTTGACAGCAACATGTCGGGGAAAGTGCCCGATGCATTCCGTCTCCGCGAACTGATTGTCGGCTGGCAGATAGCATTGAAAAACATGAAGGAGGGTGACAAATGGACAGTCTATATTCCCGCAGCCTACGGCTACGGACCGCGCGGCGTCCACGGCATCCCCGGAAACTCAACCCTCATTTTTGAAATCAAATTAGTAAAAGTCAACTGACAGGGGATAATCAAGCGTTCTGTAAAAGACACAAGCTAAAACCAGGAGAATGTTGCAAGACCTCCAACTGTAGGGACGCACGGTCGGTGCGTCCGGAAAGCAAGCATTGATTATCAGCTAATTATCGGACGCACAGACCGTGCAATGCGGTTCAAATAAGG
>ULRJ01062077.1_pt1 | contig 19070 bp, 16 predicted proteins | sample 1955321 | NCBI WGS metagenome assembly ULRJ01 (sample SAMEA4835679, study PRJEB28245) | human gut metagenome | biome: gut microbiome; material: fecal sample | place: Denmark | collected 2008 | reverse complement strand
GTTGGGAGAAACTCCGATGCACTCAACAGGCTAAAGCCCATGAATCAGAATCGGCGAGCCCTTTGGGATCGTCGATTTTGGTATATAAAGAGAAGGGGAGAACAATGCATGTATAAGGTATTGCTGGTAGATGATGAGCCGATCATTGTGGAGGGACTTTCAAGAAGTATTCCGTGGGAGCGCTGGAACTGCCGTGTTGTTGCGACCGCAAATGATGGAACGGAAGGAAAGAATCTGATTGAAAAAGAAAGACCTGATATTGTTTTTATGGATATCTGTATGCCGGAGATGAATGGTCTGCAGATGATTGCAGCATTAAATTCACAGTTTCCGGATCTTGAAGTGAGCGTGCTTACCGGGTATCGCGATTTTGAATATGCCAAGGAAGCGATACGGCTTGGTGTGACGCGTTTTTTGCTGAAGCCGTCGAATATGGACGAGTTAGAAGAGGCGATCGAGTGCATGTGCGCCAACCTGAATCTGGCGCATTTTTCGCGCGTGTTCAAAAAACAGGTTGGGGTATCGGCGAACGAATACCGCAATCAGGTGCTTGGAAAATAGATCAAAAAGTACTATAATTAGAAAGAAATATGACAGTGCGGAGGAAAAATGTGAAAAAAAATATGCCATATATATTGATAGCAGGGATTGCTTTCGGTTCTGATTTCTGGATCAAACGTCACATGGACAGGAAATATGCCAGGTACGTGGTGCATCCGGGACGTCGGAATAAGATTCTGATCGAAAAATATTATAACCGTGGAGCAGCACTTAATTTTCTTGCTAAAAAACCGCGTGTGATGCGCGCACTTCATACAGTGATTATGTTTTTTGTCGGAATTTTATATTATTTCCTGCTCCGTATGCCGGGACACCGTCTTAGTAAAACAGGCGCATCTCTATTGGTTGGCGGTGGATTAAATAATCTGCTCGACCGCTATACAAAAGGATATGTGGTCGATTATGTGAAATTTAACTTTGGACCGAAATGGCTGAGAGGGATTATATTTAATATTTCAGATTTTTGTATTTTTATAGGTGCATTTTTATCCGTTGTGGGAAGTGAGGTCTCATCATGACACGGGAGACTTACCGGAAGATGACCGGGTATTTTTTACAGGATGAAAAAAAAGTCCGCAGGATTATTCTGGCAAACCGGCTGCTTACCGGAATTGTTTTTGTGAGCTATCCGCTTTATCTGATCTCGCTGCTGCTTAAGAGAGATACGTTACTGCCGCAGGCAGTGCTTGTTCCTGCAGTTTCATTTGTGGTCGTGACATTGTTCCGCAAGATCGTCAATGAACCGCGCCCGTATGAGAAATATGATCTACCGCCGGTGATCGATAAAGATACGGGAGGAAAATCATTTCCAAGCCGTCATGTTTTTTCTGTATTTGTGATCGCCGTCACGGTATTTGTGCGCAATCCAGTGGCGGGCTGTATTTTAGCAATGATCGGAATTATGATTGCCGTGATCCGTGTGATCGGGGGCGTGCATACCGTATGGGATGTCACTGCAGGAGCTGCTGTCGGGATTTTAAGCGGTGTGATCGGATACTATATGCTGCCATATCGGGGATTTTGAGTGGTGTGATCGGATACTATATGCTGCCGTATCAGGGATTTTGAGCGAATATTACCGTATATTTTTGAAAAAATAAAAGCAACGAATTATAAAATTAAGATAACGTTTTTGTAGATTACAGAATTGGAGAAGAATATGGACCCTATAATGAATAGTTTTTCAAGAGAACAGATGGAATATATCGTGGAATTGTTTAATCCGTGTATGGATGATTATCTGTATGTGTTTGATCTGCAGAAAGACTGCTATAAGATCTCAAAACATGCGACAGAGCGTTTCCTTTTACCGGGGGATAATTTTGATGATGCGGCAAAAGCACATCATACATTTGTATATTCGGAAGACCAGTCGCGCCTGGATGATGAATTCCGGCGTATTATGAGCGGGGAGATCGTTTTTCATAACATGCATTACCGGTGGTTAGACCGCGCTGGGAAACCGGTGTGGATCAACTGCAGGGGGCGTGTATTAAATGATGCTGACGGGAAACCGCATTTTTTAGTCGGATGCATCAATGAGATCGGTCAGAAACAGAAGGCAGACAATGTCAGCGGACTGCTTGGCGAATCAAGTCTTTCCGCTTATGTAGAACAGTTTGAGGATGGACTGCCGGATGGATTTTTCCTCCGCATCGGAATCGATGATTTTCGTGATATCAACGGTGACTTCGGAATGGAGTACGGAGATTATATCTTAAAGAGTACAGCAGACTGTATCGCGGAAAATATCAAACCGTCGCAGAGGCTGTACCGGATATTAGCGGATGAATTTATGGTGGTCGATTTTTCGGGCGGAGATATGGAAGCAGCAACGGAACTTTATAAAAATATTCGCAAGAGTTTGGATACATTTATCGAGGAAAACGGTTATAAATCTGTGTTTACCATATCTGCGGGTGCAGTCGATACTGCAAAAACATCCGGGACCTATGAAAATATCATGAAATTGTCAGAGTATGCATTAAATACAGCAAAAGATCAGGGAAAGAACCGCTGTTATATATATATGCAGGAAGATTATGACGTTTTTTTGCGCAAAAAGCAGATCACACGGCAGCTGCATCATGCGGTAAACCATGGGTTTGAAGGGTTTGAGACTTATTATCAGCCGATCGTGGACACAAAGACACGCCGGCTGGTTGGTGCGGAGGCACTGATGCGTTTTTCCATGCCGGAGAGATGTGAGGATGGAGAAACGAAAAAAGAAGCGGTATGTGTGGGTGAGGATGGTCATGATGCAGATGAGAAAGTGCACTGGGAGCGTATTTCACCGGTTGAGTTTATTCCTCTGTTAGAGGAGACCGGTCTGATCATTCCGGCAGGAAAATGGATGCTGCATCAGGCAATCTCGACCTGCAGCAGGTGGCAGAAATACATTCCGAATTTCCGCATCAATATCAATCTTTCCTATGTGCAGGTCATGAAGAGCCGTGTCCTGACGGAGATACTGACAGCGCTGCGCCTGTATGGATTAGAGCCTTCCGCGGTGGGAATTGAGCTGACAGAGAGCGGTTATCTGGATACCAATACACATTTTCAGAAATTGTGGGACGGATTAAAGAAAAACGGAGTGCTTGTCATTTTAGATGATTTTGGAACCGGTTATTCGAATCTGCACTGTCTTGGCGATTTAAGACCGAATTATATCAAGATCGACCGGTCTTTCACATTAAAAGCGCTGAATAATCAGTATGAACATGATCTGATGACACAGATCATCACAATGACACACAAACTTGATCTGACGATCTGTGTTGAGGGAATTGAGACAGAGGATGAGTTTGCAAAGATCTCCGAATTAGACCCGGATTATATCCAGGGATTTTTGTTCGGCAAACCACAGCCGGCGGAAGAATTCTATGAGAATCTCATCAAGCCGGCGATTGCCGCCTGCGGTACTCACGAGGTGTCTGCCCAAAGCGTTTCTTAAAAATACGGTTAAAATAAGAAAGATTTTCAAAACCGACTTCCGATGCGATTGCAAGTATCGAGGAGTCGGAGGAGATCAGAAGTCTCGATGCCATGGTGAGCCTGTATTCGTTGAGATAATCGACGAAAGAGGTTCCCATGGTATTTTTAAAATATTTCATAAAATGGGACTGGCTCAGTCCTACTTCATTTGCGATATCTTCGATCGTGATCTTTTCCATATAATTGTTTTCCACATATTTTAAGATCAGTTTCATTTTTTCTAAGGATTTGCTGCGGTCTTTCCCGGATGGTTCCTTTGTATTGCATTTATGAAACAGGATATAAAACAGCAGAAACAACTGCCCTTTGATAAAGAGCTGATAACCGGACGGATAAGTTTTACAGATTTCATCGTTCGCGTCGATGCAGGCAGAAATCTCCGCATAGTGTGGACTGTCCGGGGTATATAAAAGCGGCAGGGAGACATTGCCGGACAGCAGAGGAACCAGATAGTCCGTGTTGCAGGTGTCTGTTTTCTTGGAGATCAGCATGTTTGGATGAAAAATGATATTTTCGTACTCCATGGATTCGGATTCAAACTGACCGATCGAGTGAAGCTGTCCCGGAAGGATCAGTGCGATATCCCCTGCAGAGACCGTGTGCTGTGTAAAATCGACCGTAATCGTGCCGTTTCCTTTTTTTATATAGATAATTTCCATTTCATCGTGCCAGTGCATCGGCACATACCCAAAATCCAGCGGAATTGAACAGAGATAGGTAATATAAGGGAATAAAGGATCGCCATGTAAAATTTTTTCCTGATAGTTTTCATATTCTAAAATATTCATAATGATAGGATTGTACCACTTTTTGAGTCAATATTACAAGAAAAAAGTGATTGCGGAAACTATAATAACATCATAAACAATGATTTTGCGAAAAAAAGCGAAATCAGGACAACAGGAACATGCATAAACATTGGTTGGGGAACATAATGAAAACAGCGCCGGGGGGCGCGGAACATGGAGGAAAACATGAAATTACAGGAAATCGTAGCAAACAGATGTGGCAAAGAAATTTTACAGTGCACAAATGAGGAACTTTACTATGCACTGCTTGAGATGACAAAAGGAATGGCAGAAGAAAAAGTCAGCAATCAGGGAAAACGTAAATTATATTACATTTCCGCTGAGTTCCTGATCGGTAAATTATTATCCAACAACCTGATCAACCTTGGCATCTATGAGGATGTGAAAAAACTTTTAGCAGACAACGGCAAGAGCCTTGCAGAGATCGAGGAGGTTGAGCCGGAGCCGTCATTAGGAAACGGCGGACTTGGACGTCTTGCAGCATGCTTCCTTGATTCTATCGCAAGCCTTGGTTTAAACGGTGACGGTGTTGGTTTAAATTACCATTACGGATTGTTCAAACAGGTATTCAAAAATAACCTGCAGAATGAGACACCAAATCCATGGATCGAAAAAGAAAGCTGGCTGACAAAAACAGACGTTACTTATCCGATTCAGTTTGGCGGTTTTACGTTACAGTCCAGATTATATGATATCGATGTGATTGGTTATGAGAATCGTACCACAAAACTTCATCTGTTCGATGTTGAAACAGTAGATGAGAGTTTAGTTGGTGAGGGCATCGATTTTGACAAAGAGGATATTGCAAAGAATTTAACATTATTCTTATATCCGGATGATTCCGATGATAAGGGAAGAATCCTTCGTGTATACCAGCAGTACTTCATGGTCAGCAATGCAGCGCGCCTGATCATTGATGAGACACTTGCAAGAGGCGGAGATCTTCACAAATTAAACGAGTATGCAGTGATCCAGATCAACGATACACACCCAAGTATGGTGATTCCGGAAATGATCCGTCTGTTGATGGAGCGCGGCATCTTAATGGATGAGGCGATCGACATTGTATCTAAGACCTGTGCTTACACAAACCACACGATCTTAGCCGAAGCACTTGAAAAATGGCCGATCCATTTCTTAGAGAAAGCTGTTCCACAGTTACTGCCGATTATTTACGAGTTAAACAGCCGTGTTGTAAAGAAATATGATGACAGATCCGTAGCGATCATTGATGATGAGAAACGCGTTCATATGGCACATATGGATATTCATTACGGATACAGTGTCAACGGTGTTGCTTACCTGCATACAGAGATTTTAAAGAATACAGAGTTAAATAACTTCTACAGGATTTATCCGGAGAAGTTTAATAATAAGACAAATGGTATCACATTCCGCCGCTGGTTATTACACTGTGATCCGGAGATGACCGAATTTATCACATCCTTAATCGGACCTGGATTTAAGAAAAATGCAGAAGAGTTAGAGAAACTCGGCGCATATGTAAATGATGAGGAAGTATTAAAGAAACTTCTTGCAGTAAAAGGTACAAGAAAGACAGAGTTAAAGAATTATCTTGCAAAAACACAGGGCATCGAGTTAGATGACAACTCCATCTACGATATCCAGATCAAGAGATTACACGAGTACAAGAGACAGCAGATGAATGCTCTCTATGTGATCCACAAATATTTCGAGATCAAAGCAGGAAAGAAACCGGCACGTCCGATCACCGTTATTTTTGGTGCAAAAGCTGCTCCGGCATATATCATTGCAAAGGACATCATTCATCTGATCCTCTGCTTACAGGAACTGATCGCAAATGATCCGGAAGTCGCACCATACTTAAAAGTAGTAATGGTAGAAAACTACAACGTAACATTAGCTGAGAAACTGATCCCGGCAGCAGATATCCATGAGCAGATCTCCTTAGCTTCCAAAGAGGCAAGTGGAACATCCAACATGAAATTCATGTTAAACGGTGCCGTTGCAATCGGAACCATGGACGGAGCAAATGTTGAGATGCATCAGTTCGTTGGCGATGATAACATTTATATCTTCGGTGAGTCTTCTGAGGAAGTTATCAAACACTACGAGAAAGCAGATTACGTTTCCAGAAGCTACTACGAGAATGATGCAAACATCAAACGTGCGATCGACTTTATCGTAAGCGACCAGATGAAAGCAGTTGGATGTGCAGAGAACTTAGAGCGTCTTTACAACGAGCTGTTAAACAAAGACTGGTTCATGACTCTCCCGGATTTCGAGGAGTACGTTGCAACCAAAGAACGTATCTACGCAGATTACGAAGACCGTATGGCATGGGCTAAGAAAATGCTTGTCAACATCAGCAAGGCAGGATTCTTCTCATCAGACCGTACCATTGCACAGTACAATGAGGATATCTGGCATCTGTAAGATGCCATGCATCTTGTAGATGTTGTGTATCTAAAAAATTGAATTACGAATTCTTCCTAAGTGGGACTGCAAACCTGAGAACGGTTTTGCAGTCCCTTTTCTCTGTCAAAGAGTATCTAAAATCAGTCAATGCGATTCAAAACAGAATCGTGTCGTGGTGTATCACCGTTTATCACAGCAGATAAAATATGTGCGGAATGGCTTGAACAAGCTTTGGAGGTTTTATATAATAAAGAAAAGCATTCAAAAGCCATTTCATGTAACAAGGAGAAAGGATTTTTGAATGGCAAAAGAAAACAAAAAAGTAAAGAACAGCGTATTAATTGATTTATTTTATGAGGATGGCTTGCGGACCGGGGAGAGGTCTGGAGAGAAAAAAGGAATACAAAAGGGAATGCAGGAGAAAGAAATTGCACTCATAGTGAAGAAGGTGCGTCGTGGAAAGAATTTACAAACGATTGCAGACGAACTGGAAGAACCGGTTGACGAAGTCAGGAAGATTTATGAGGCTGTAATGAAAGCAGCACCGGATTATGATATAAAAATGATCCGTGAAAGTCTTGCATAAAATAAATAAAAATAAGGAGCAGCCATGACACTTCAACAGTTAAAATATGTGGTAACAGTCGCTGAGACCGGCACGATCACAAACGCGGCAAAAAAATTATATATTTCCCAGCCCAGCCTTACCAACGCGATCCACGAACTTGAAAAAGAAATGAATATCGTTATTTTTCAGAGAACCAACAAGGGCATCGTCCTGTCACGGGAGGGTGAGGACTTTTTAGGATATGCCAGACAGGTGTTAGAACAGGCTGCGATTTTAGAGGATAAATATAAGGGACAGGATGGGGGGAGAACACAATTCTTTTTACTTTTCCGAGGAGATTTTTTCACCTTCGGAGAGAAAGAAAAATATCCGTGTGAGAGACAGGGCAACGCTGTTTAATCTGCTGATCGGGTTAAATGGATATACGGTATGCAGTGGTGTGATCGATAAGAAGTTAAATGGAAAGGATATTATCGCCGTTCCGTTAGTGGACGAGAGTGAGATGCGGATCGGTTACATTATGCATCGAAAGGGAATGACGAGCAAGATCGGAACGGCTTATCTGAATGCGTTAAAAAAATATATGGAACCGGGAATAGGATGATCCTGGTTTCAAAATAATGAAATTGTAAATAAATGATTATAATAGGTTATCTATAGTTTTAAGCTATGGACAACCTATCCCGGCGTTTCGTCTGACACACAGCGGTGTAAAGCCGGAAATGGATGCGAGCCTTAGAAATATGGTGGAGGCAGCGAAAAAACTGAGGGCAGAACAGGCATAGAAATGGAGTACAGATATGAAAATTTCCGAGATATATACTAAGAAAAAGAAAAGTCTGTCATTTGAAATTTTTCCGGTTTGTTGATGACTGCAGGATTGCGGAAATAAATGTTCCGGTCATTCCGGGAATCATGCCGGTGATCAATGCGGCTCAGATCAGACGGATGGTAACGATGTGTGGAGCTTCTTTTCCGGTACGGTTTCAGAAAATTATTCATAAATATGAGGATAACAAAGAAGCGCTTTTTGATGCAGGAATGTCTTACGCATTAAGTCAGATCATAGATCTGCTTGAGAGTGATATCGATGGAATACATTTATATTCTATGAATAATCCACTGGTTGCGAGAAAAATCTGTGAGGGAATCCGGCATATTATATAGGAAAATGGCTGAAATGGCTTGGAATATGCTGTGAGTGGAACATGATTTTATAATATTAGAAAGCTGTGGGCGAAATCAGAAAAACAGAGTCTGGTTTCGCCCGATTTTTTTGAAATTAGTTTACATAATATTGAAAAATGGGTGAATTATAAAAAAATGACTTTAATTCGCCCGTGATTTCAATAATCTTTGGGAGATTAATATTCAAAAATGTGTTTTTTCGCCCAATCGGCAGGTTTAATGGCAGATAGAGAGAATATTTTGGGTGAAAATCTTAAAATATATGAGAGATTCATCCATTTCTATAAAAATCCATAAGAAATCTCTACAATAAAAAGCAAAGAATGTCTTGACATATATAGACTATCTATATAATATATATGCATAGACAGTCTATATATAGTAAAGCGAACAAAAATAAAGCGGGAAAACGAGGGAGGATTCATATGTTAAATAAATCACTGATCCAGGGCAGCCTTTCCATGCTGATCCTGCGTCTTTTAGATGAAAAAGACATGTACGGCTATGAGATGATCGAGACACTGCGCAGCAGATCGGAAAATGTATTTGAGTTAAAGGCAGGGTCACTTTACCCACTTTTACATACGTTAGAGGCAAATAATCTGGTCACTGCCTACGAGGATGACGCAAGCGGAAAAACACGCAAATATTACCACATTACCAGAGAAGGCAGACGCATTTTAAAAGAGAAAAAAGAGGAGTGGAACACTTATGCCGCAGCAGTCACCAATGTGCTCTCCTGCAGGGGAGCGGAGGCGTGTGTCTGAAAACCAGAGAAAACTGTATTTGGATTATATAAAAATATTGGAATAACACAGAAAGATATTGAGGCAGCAAGATGTTGGAATGATGCATAAAAATATTGGGGCAATAAAATTTTGGAACAACGCAGGAAAATGTTCAAAAAATACATAAAAAATACGAGAACAAACGAAATGCGAAAAAAGGGAAAGGAAACATATTCATGGAATACACAGAATATATGGAAACTCTGAAAGAGCAGATCCAGAATAAACGTGCAAGATCGCTTGTGGCAGAAGAGATCCGGGGACACATCGAGGAACAGGCAAAAGAGTATCAGGCGGAGGGCATGAGTAAAGAGGATGCAGAGAGAGAGGCCGTGCGGCAGATGGGCGATCCGGTGGAGACCGGCTGTGCCTTAAACCGGATCCACAGACCGGCGTTTCCGTGGAAATTATTTGTGCTGGCGGTATTTCTGACCGGGGCATCCATGCTGATATCGTTGACTATTGACGCAAAAATCAATGAAGGCGGAGTACAGGCGGCGCAGGTCGGTTCGCTGCTTGTGGTCAATGCAGTCAGTTTTGCAATGATCTTTGTGATCATGTATTTCGATTACACATGGCTGTTTTTGCATATCCGTGCGGTATATGCTTTGTATATGATCTGCCTGTGTCTGGTGTGGTCGGGCGGCCTCCTTGGAAACTATCAGACAGCGCTGCTGGCAAGTTACAGTGTACAGGTGCTGCTGCCAGTGATCTTTGCGGGAATTATTTATCAGTACCGGGGACAGGGATTTCGGGGAATTTTAAAATCAGCCGGCTGGATCATTATCCCGTTTATGGTATTAGCAGCAGGGCTCATTTCACTGCCGAAGAGTAATGGGGCGGTTGTGGAAAATGCCGTGGTCTGTCTGTTCCTGCTGGTGGCATCTGTGCTTCGTGGAATATTTGGAAACGAAAAGAAAAAATACCTTGTAGAGCTGGCATTGCTTGTGGCTGGTATTCTGGGGGCTGGTGTGGCTTTCTTTTATAAGTATACGTTTCTGCCAAGCGGCTATGTGCTCGCCAGGCTTACGCATACAGGTGAATTTGGATATCAGAACAGAATGATAAAAGATGCAGTTGCTCGATACAGCCTGTTTGGAAACCGGACATTTCTGATGCAGGGGACAGGATCGGACGGCGAATATCTGCTGGGAAATATATTTTGTTATTTTGGGATCATAGCAGGTGTTCTTGTCGTTGCAGCATTTGTGTGGTTTTTGATCCATGCGCTGCGTCAGTCTCTACTACAGGGCAACCGGATGGGCTTTCTGTTGGGGATGGCGTGCAGTATCGGGTTGATCGTGCGTGTGATGGTAATTTATATTATGGTAAATTTTGGATATGGCGTAATTTATACAGTGGCAGTTCCTTTTTTTTCCACAAATGTGATCTTAGCGGCAGTCAACGGGATTTACGTCGGGTTGCTATTTTGCGTGCTGCGGAATAAAATGATATTAAAAGAACCGCGCAGCGAAAAGAAAAATGCGACGGTTTAAAGATCAGAAAGAAAGGGTATATCCGACATGAATTACATCGATATGCATTGCGATACGTTAGCGAAGGCAGCCGCACAGCAAAAAAAGACGGCAGGGGAACTAAGAAACACGATGGTGGATGCGAAAAGACTGCACCAGTGTGGCGCAAAGGCACAGTTTTTTGCCATGTTTTTACAGCAGAAAAGAGAAGAAAACTGGAGTGATCCGGGACTGGCATATACGGAAAAAAATAATCTCTGGTATACCGATGCAGAGATCCGGAAACAGATGCAGGATATGTACGAAGTATACCAAAATACCATGGAAACCTGTTCGGACATTATTGCACCGGCTTATAACTACGAAGGATTACAGTGCAACTGGCGGCAGGGAAAAGTTTCTGCCTTTCTGACTGTTGAAAACGGATGTATTGTGGATGGAAAAATGGAACGGATCGATAAGCTTTATCAGATGGGAGTCCGGCTGATTACGCTGACCTGGAATGATGATAACTGTTTCGGTCATCCGCATGCAAAAGAGGCAGAACGGATGCAGCTTGGACTGACACCGTTTGGCAGGAAAGCTGTTACATATATGGCAGAGCTTGGAATCCTTGTGGATGTGTCCCATTTATCGGATGGTGGTTTTTATGATGTGGCGGAACTTGTGAGGGGCCCGTTTGTGGCATCACACTCAAACTGCAGGGAACTTGCTCCTGCAACGAGAAATCTGACGGATGATATGGTACGGGTATTAGCGGAACATGGTGGTGTGGCGGGGCTTAATTTTTATCCACCGTTTTTAAATACAGATCCTGTGGATAAAGTGAGCCGGATCGAAACAATGTGTGAACATGTAAAGCGTCTGGTCAATGTTGGCGGGATTGAGTGTGTCGGAATCGGGACGGATTTTGATGGGATTGAGGGAAAATTTGAGATCGCTGACTGCACGGATATGAAAAAATTATTTGATGCACTGCAGAAAACAGGGTTCAGTGAGGATGCACTCGAAAAGATCGCATACAAAAATGTGGAGCGTGTGATCCGTGAAGTGATGTGAGAAAATGTAAAGATGTTGACACCAAATAGTGCATACAAACTTCAACATCTTGTAATGAAATAACAAACCGGAATATCCAGGGAAAACTGATATGGATATTCCGATTTTTTAATTCACGACAATAGAATGTTCATAGAGCGTGCATTCTATCGGTTCATCTCCGAATGATACCCCGTATTTTTGTGTTCTGCAATAATACTGTCGATCTCCTCAAGGTCGGTCGTGATCATATCTCCGATGACACTGTGCTTGATCGCTGCCATGGCATTTCCATATTCTAATGCTTTCCTGCAGTCCTTGTGTTTTAAGTAGCCGTAGAGAGCACCGGAAACATAGGCGTCACCGCTTCCGATACGGTCGACCACATCAATGTTGTTGTATGGTTCCTCGCGGTAGTAAGAATCATTTTTTGCAGAATAGATAATGGAAGTAAAATTGTGTTTCTTTGGAGTGATGACCGTGCGCTCTGTGGAGGCAACTACAGAGATAGGATATTCCTCGCAGAAAGACTTCTGGATTTCCTCGATCGTGCCTGTTTTGCCGAAAGTCAGGCGTGCGGTATCTTCGGAGCAGAAGAAGATATCTACATAAGGAAGAATCTGCTCGATGCAGGCTCTTGCCTCCTCGCCGGTCCAGAGATTGGCACGGTAGTTGACATCAAAAGAGATCAGGGTTCCCTGCTCTTTGAATTTGCGGATACATTCGATCGCAAATTTCTGTGCGTTGCCGCCAAGACCTAAGGTGATCCCACTGGTGTGGAACAGGCGTGTGTTATAAAACATGGTTTCCGGCACATCTTTGATGTCTATGTTATTGATGGAAGAATGTTTCCTGTCGTAGACGACACGCGGTTTGCGCGGATAGGAACCATATTCGTAATAGTAAACACCGATGCGGCTGTCATCTGCAGTGTCGGAGATCAGGTAATTTTCACTGACGCGGGAAGCGTTCATCTGGTTTTTGATGAATGCGGCGAGCAGATTGTTAGGAATCTTAGAGATCATTGCTGTCTTTAAGCCGAGTTGTCCGATCTCGGAAGCGATATTTAACTCGGCACCTCCTAAATGTTTCATTAAAGTATCGCCCTGTGCAAGACGTCCGTTGATCGGGGTGGAAAGACGAAGCAGAATCTCTCCTAATGTGATGACATCATATTTGCGGTCCATGGAAAATCCTCCTTAAAAATAGATAGTGTGATATATATGTATGCCTGATTTACGACAAAACATTTTGAAAAACATAAATCAGTGTTATCATATCCAATGGTTTCATATTACAAAACTAAGTTCTATATTATGAACCAATACATATGTATTATATAACATATTTCAAAAATAAAAAAGAGATAATTGCAAATATTTCACAATTTTTTTGAACCAAAATAACAGAACCTATAAAAATTGCATTAAAGTAAAAACATGTTTGACATTCTGTTTTTCGGTGTTATAATAAAAATATAAATTTTGAAACGCAGTTTCACAATGTGAAACATTATTTTTAGGAGGATTAAAATCATGGCAAAGAAAGTTGTTACATTTGGTGAGATCATGCTTCGTCTTGCACCGGAAGGATATTATCGTTTTGTACAGGCTACATCCTACGGCGCAACATACGGCGGAGGAGAGGCTAACGTTGCAGTTTCCTTAGCAAACTATGGTATGGATGCAAGCTTTGTTACAAAGCTTCCGGCACATGAGATCGGACAGGCTGGAGTGAATGCGTTAAGACAGTATGGTGTTGACACATCTGACATCGTTCGCGGTGGTGACCGTGTTGGTATTTACTTCTTAGAGAAGGGCGCAAGCCAGAGACCATCCAAAGTTGTATATGACCGTGCAGGTTCTTCCATTGCAACAGCTACAACAGCTGATTTTGACTGGGATAAAATTTTCGACGGTGCAGACTGGTTCCACTTTACCGGAATTACACCGGCACTTGGCGATAATGTTGCAGCAATCTGTTTAGAGGCATGTAAAGCTGCAAAAGCAAAAGGAATCACTGTAAGCTGTGATTTAAATTACCGTAATAAATTATGGTCCAAAGAAAAAGCAGGCCAGGTTATGGGCGAGCTTTGCAAATATGTAGATGTATGTATCTCCAATGAGGAAGATGCAAACGACGTATTCGGTATCAAGTCTGAGGGTACAGAGGTAACTGCAGGCGAGTTAAATAAAGAAGGATACAAAGAGGTTGCACAGAAATTAACAGACCGTTTCGGTTTCAAGAAAGTTGCGATCACATTAAGAACATCTATCTCTGCAAACGACAACCGCTGGGCAGCAATGCTCTATGAGGATGGACAGAGCTACTTCTCCAAAGAGTACTTAATGCACATCGTTGACCGTGTTGGTGGAGGAGATTCCTTCGGTGGCGGATTAATCTACGCTTGCTTAAATGATTATGATCCACAGGCTACCATTGAGTTCGCAGTAGCAGCAAGCTGTCTGAAACATTCCGTAGAAGGTGACTTCAACATGGTAAGCGTTGACGAAGTTAAGAAATTAGCTGGCGGAGATGCTTCCGGACGTGTTCAGAGATAATAAAATTACGACAAAATCATTTTGTTAATTCCTTTCCCTAATTTAATATAACACCTGTGACAAGCAGGTAATGTGCAGTCTTTTTACCCATTTAGACTGTGCAGATAAAGACGGACTGCCGTTTCATGAAGCCAACATGAAACGGCAGTTTTTTTTGTTATTTTCCTCTGTATGATAATTTTATATTTTGTGGAAAAACTATTAGGAAAATGGAGGTAGTCATATGAAACAGTTTGAAGGGTATGAAGAATATTTAAAGCAGAGTGAACTTTCGAAACAGACCAGGCAGGTGTATCTGAGGGAGGCGGAAAAATTTGTCCGGTATTTAAATGGAAAGGAAATTACAAAAGATCGGACGATGCTTTACAGAGAAAAATTACGGGAGGAGGACCTTTCTCCTGCGACGATCAATCTTTATGTTATAGCGGTAAATCGATATTTAAGATATTTAGAATGCGGGCAGGCATCTATAAAGACATTAAAAGTGCAGAAAAAACGCAGTGTGGAAAATGTCATTAGCCGGAAAGAGTATCAGGAATTGTTAAATTATGCAAAAAGCAGTGGCAGGAAAAAATATTATTATATTATGAGGACATTGGCACTTACCGGAATACGTGTCAGTGAGCTCCAATATATTACAGTCGAAACATTAGAGACTGGAAGAGTGCAGGTTTATAATAAAGGGAAAATCAGAGACGTTTATTTACCGGATGTTCTGATCCGTGAATTAAAAAAATTTTGCAGAGAGGAAAAAGAAAATGATGGAATCATATTTCGGGGAAGAGGAGGAGATCCGATCAACCGTATCACTGTTTATAAAATGATCGCATATCTTGGGGATATGGTTGGGATTAAAAAAGAAAAGGTTCATCCCCATAGTTTTCGGCATTTTTTTGCAATCAGCTATATGGAGCGCTATGGAAACCTTGCAGAGCTTGCAGATCTGTTAGGGCATACGAGCATTGAAACGACCCGCATCTATACAACGTCTACCGTAGAAGAAAAACGTAGAAAGCTCAATAATCTTGGATTATAGATGCAACAAAATATTGTATTATGTTACTAAACTCATATGTAGAAAGGTTATGTCTTAAATGCATAAAGACATAATGTATTTTCTGTGAAAATACGTGCATATGAAGAACACACACACATGGAAAGTGAGGAAAAAAAATGAGGGCAAAACAAGTAACAGCCTTAATGATGGCTGCAACGTTAGCGGTAACTGGTAACGGCGTTACAGCATTTGCAGAGCCGGTAGCAAATGTTGAAGCTGGGGATGCGGCAACAGAAGCTTTAAACGTTGAAACAACAGAAGAGGTTGAGACAGCAGCAGAGGTTGAGGTAACAGAAGATTCAGAAGACGTGACAAAGAGTGTACAGAAGGATGCTTCTTCCGATGTTACTGTAGAAACAAAAACAAGTGCAACTACAGTAAAAGCAGGTGCGACAGTTACTGTAACAACAACTGTCAAAGGGGATAAATTAACTAATGGTACTCTTACAGTAAAAAGCTATGAGTTGATTGCAACAAAATCTGCAGTTGACACAACAATTGCAACCAGTGCAGATGGTACATTTGTATTTGCACCAGAGAAAGATACGACGTACAAAGTAAAAGCAGTGTTCACACATGCAAGCGAGAAAAATGAATATTATGCAGAAAAAGCGCTTGATGCATTTACTATCGAAGCAGCATCTATCGCAACAAACAGACTTCATGTGCCGGAAGTTACTACCATTAGCAATAAAGATGGAGCTGCTTTAAATACTACAGCTGCTCCGGAAGTAACAGCAGCACTTGAGACAGCAAATAAGTTAGATGAAGCATATGGTAAGTGGACTGTGAAAGATGAGGCAGTTACAACAGCTACAAAAGAGATTGTCTTTACATTCACAGCAACAGACGGTGTATATACCATTGATAACAGTGATACTGCTGCAGTAGAGACAGATAAGACATATGAAAAAACAGTATCTGTTAAAGTTGTTCAGCTTGCTACAGGTGTTTCCATTGAGGATGAAAACGGTGCTATTTCAGCTACAGTAGAGATGGCAACCACCGATAAGAAAGCATTGACAGCAAAAGTTGCTGCCGGATCAGGCAGTGATACTGTTTCCAATGCAAAGGTTACATGGACATCCAGTGATTCCAGCAAAGTAAAAGTTACAGCAACTGGTGACAATGAAGCTGTTATCACAGCAGTTTCTAAAACAGAGGCTGGGAAAGAGGTAACAATTACTGCAACAACAACAGACGGAACCCAGAAAGTTGGCGAGATCAAAGTTGCTGTAAAAGAGGGAATCAATGCAGACAGCATTTCATTTGATTCCAAACTTCCTGAGATTACTTATGAGGGAGCTGGAGATCTTGAAGATTACTACAAAGATTATGTGGCTGCATTAAACAAAAAGACCACAATTGGTACTTACAGCATTAAAGATACATCAGAAACAATTGATTCTGTTGGCGGTGTAGATAAGACTTCAACTGTAGCTTCTTTGAAAACCAATACAGAAAATTCCCAGACAATCAAAAACGGTTTGACAATTGTTTTCACATTAAGTGATGATGCTGGTCTTACACCGGTTGATGGAAAAACAAAATGGGATACGAAAACAGTTGAGAAGACATACGATGTTGTAATCAACAGAGCAGTGATCAATCGTGATGCTTCTGCGGTAACTGGTAAGTTGGAGAGCAGTTATGCTGCCGGAGTAAAATTAAGTGAAATCTTAGCTGGAAAAAATGATACTGAATTTGATATCGAAGTTCAGAAAAAAGTAGATGGTGCATGGGAAAAAATCGCTGATCTTACAAAGGAAATTCCAAACATCGGTACACTTGCAAATTATCAGGTAAAATATTCTCTGAAAGACAGTGCAAAAAATGTATACACATTAAGCGGTGCAGATGCAAATGGATATAAATATGTATCCTTAAGCGGTGTTTCTATCACACAGCCTGTATTAACAGATGTTAAGGCAGAAAATAAATCTGAGAATTTAACAGCAGATAAATTTAAAGATGGAGATACGCTTACGCTGAAAGCATCTTACAATGAAAAGAAACTTGGAACTGCTAATTATGATGTTACTTATCAGTGGTATAAACTGAATGAGAAAACAAATAAGTATGATGCAATTAAAAGTGCAACAACTGAAACTTATACGACAAGTACATTTGCTGATATCCCAGGTACATACTATTGTGAGATCACAGCAGATGTAAAAGGATCTGTAAAAGATTTTCTTCCGGATGCAACAGATGCTCAGGTTGAAGCATACAGCAAACTGGTAAAATCAACAAACAAAGTTACGGTTGAGGCTACTAAGATTACAGTTGATACTACTACTTCAGGTTTAGGCTTAAGCAAAACGGAAGCCACTTATGGTGCTACAGCAGATGTAAAGGCTATCGCAAAGGTTACTGCAGATGATGTTTCCGCTTATCGTGTATATTACAAACAGGTTACTACAGTAGCAAATAAACCGTCTTTAGGTGAAGCAAAAGACATCACAAAGAAATCCGTAAATGAAGATGAAGCTTTCCTGTTCAAGAGTGGAAGAACAATTTCCGAAAGCCTTGGTAACTTAGATGCTGGTACATACAGAATCTACTTAGAGGTTACAGCCGGAAAAGAGACAACAAGCTATGAGATCGGTGATATCAAAGTAGCTCAGAAAGAGATCACCGGATTAAATTCCAAGAATCTTAAAGTTGAGGATGCTACTTATGGTCAGAAGTTAAGCGATGCTAAGATCATTTACAATGACACAGAGATCGATGCAGCGTTAGATTTTGCATTTGTTGATAACACAGTAGCAGACGCTGGAAGTTATACAAGCAAAGAGGTAGCTGTTTCAGTTGTTGATCCAAACTACACAACAGATACAAAGGTAACATTAAAAGCAAATGTAAATGTTGCAAAAGCTCCTCTTTCCGTAACTGCAAAAGATGTAACGATCGAGCAGGGTCAGGAAGCAGCACTTGACGGAACCGTAAAAGGTTTAGTTGGCAAAGATACTGCAAAAGTTACTTATGCAGTATTAGGTACAGATGGAAAAGCTGTTCAGTCAACAAAGAACTTAGCAGTTGGTACATATAAGATCCGTGCAACTGTAGAAGATCAGAAAAACTACGATGTAACATCAGTAGTAGATGGAACATTAACTGTAAATGCAGTAGCAGCAACAGGTGTAACTGTAAACACAACTGCATTAAAGATCAATGTTGGTGAATCCAGACAGGTCAGCGCAACAGTAGCTCCTGCAAATGCAGCAGATAAGAATGTTACATGGTCTTCCGACAACACAGCAGTAGCAAAAGTTACATCTGATGGTGTGGTTTATGCAATCGCAGAAGGAACTGCAAATGTTACCGCTAAGACAGCAAACGGCAAGACAGCAACAATCGCAGTAACTGTTTCAACAGTAAAAGCTGATTCTGTAAAACTGAGCGCAAGCAAAGTAACTTTAACTTCTATCGGTGCATCTAAGACAGTAAAAGCAACAGTAAATCCGACAAACACAACAGATAAGACTGTTACATGGTCTTCTTCTAACAAGAAAGTTGCAACTGTAGATAAGAACGGTAAGATCGTTGCAAAAGGAAATGGTAAAGCAACCATCACAGTTAAGACAGCAAATTGGATTGTCAACACTTTTTCAGACAAATTTTTTTAGGT
>ULRJ01054848.1_pt1 | contig 19214 bp, 19 predicted proteins | sample 1955321 | NCBI WGS metagenome assembly ULRJ01 (sample SAMEA4835679, study PRJEB28245) | human gut metagenome | biome: gut microbiome; material: fecal sample | place: Denmark | collected 2008 | reverse complement strand
AGGCTACTCTACTATTACCGGCTTTGTAGTAATCGTATTGTGCCTGATAATTCTGTTCATAGCTATTTGCATAGCTTCTTGTTCCGAACACTTCAAATTCAGCAAGCAAGAACAAGTAATCGGTGGTGGCCGTTACATAAGTCTGAACATTGCCGCCACCGTTGGCGGTATTATCGGTGTACTTGGTCACGGGTTGCATAACCGCCCTCAAATCGGCGGGAAGCGCCGCCATTAAGCTATTCGCCAACGGGCTTGTGGGGGTGTTACTGTTGCCCAATACAGTTTTTCTCATGTGTGAAGCGTTCCAACCGCCGCTGTTCGTCTGACTGGTATTCATGCGGAAACCATCACCGGTGGTGTTATAATTGCTATCACACAAAGCAACTGCCGTGGAACCGATCTTCCCGATCTGGAAGTGAATCTTGTTCGCACCTTCCTTGGCGGAATTGTGGTTGAAGCCCAAAATAAAGGCGTTCACGGTCAAGTTGCTGAAAGTGTAATTCCTCACGGTGCCATTCAGAACGATGGATTTCACATCACCAACGGCCCAATAGTTGGCCCCCAAACCTGCGGAACTGACTTCCCGGATGGTTGCCCAACTGTTATCGTTCAGAACCTTGGTGGGCAATGTCACTTCAACGGAACAGGTCTTATTGGCCGGGGCCGTGTGGTTGGTGCCAGCGCCCACGCTGACGGTGATTGTGGCGCTTCCTTTGGCCTTGGCGGTAACAGTTACCACCGAACCGGAAACACTCACAGAAGCCACCGTGGGGGCGCTGGAAGTGGCCGTAATCTTACCATCACCCGCCCTTGTCACGGTGATGGTGTCCGTGGTCTTTGCGGCGGTCAGTTTGATGGAAGTCTTATTCAAAGACAAACTACCAGCGGCCTTGGCAATGCTCCAAGCAACCGTTTTGGCCCCGGTGCTTCCATCGGCCCACTTGTAGTTCGTTTTCGGCGTGAAGGTGGCATTGTAGGAACCGGCGTTCGTGCCGCTGGTAGTTCCTCCAAGCGTCATTTTCCCGCTGTCATAGTTGTTCCAAGTGGGGCTTTGGGCCGAACCGGTATAAGTAAGGCTGTTGTTCTGCGTGGGGATCGTCATGGTGGCGGCGTTGATCGTCCAAGTCACTTCCTTGGCGGTCTGCGTACCGTCTGCCCACTTATACCGCCCCTTGGGTGTGAAAGTGGCCGTGTAGGTTCCCGCATTGGTGCCGGTAGTCACGCCGCCCAAGGTCAGCGCATCGGGGTTATAAGCGTTCCAAGAAGGGCTTTGGGCCTGTCCGTTATAGGTCAGGGTGCCATTCTGCGAAGGAAGAACATTGATGGTATAGACGATACCGGACACAGCATCCAAGGCCGCATTTGCGGCATCCTGTGCGTTCTGTGCGGCTTCCACACAGGTTCCGATCTGGTTCAACAGATACGGGTGGGCGGTCTGATCAAGGTTGTGTTCGCTCACCTTGTTTTGGGCCGTACCTTTGGGATCATAGTTCATGTTGGGAAGCTGTTCGGCGGGAACCTTACCATCCACCAGATCAGCCTTCCCGGATTGACCTTTCTGAAGGGCTTCAACGGCATCCGCATTGGCCTTCATTTGGGTATCAATCTTATCCATGTTTTCATTCTGAACCCCTACATCATAAAATTCAGATTCAAGGGGTTTAGTCAGCTTGTAGTTGGTTGTTTTATTCGCCATTCTTCAAAACCTCGTTTCTCAACTGATTATGGGTATAGGCGGCAAGCTGGGCATGGGTGAACCGCCCAAGTTCCGCATGGGTGTTATAAAGCTGAAGCAAGGTCACAACCATGTTTTGTGGAACAACCCGGTTCAGCAAAGATTCAACATCATTGAAGTTGTTCTTTGCGGCCAACCCGATTTTCACAAGAAGCTGATAGGTGCCTTCTTCCACATCAGCGGAATAGTTTCCCTTCCCGCACAGCGTTTCAAGGATGTTCCGAAGCTGGGGCAAAGTGTACGGAAGTTCTTCATTGATCCGGGTCAGAATACGGAACCGGCGATCCTCAAGACTGTCCGTGCCTTTGGGGGTGATCCCTAAAATCTTTTCCCACCGGGAAAGGCCCATGTTTCCAGCGGTGGGAATGAACTGGTTATCAAGAAGATCATCCGTGGTGTTCCACGCCTTTTCAATTTCCGGCTGTTCGCTCCCCATGATCCCCTGAAACTCCGCATAATCACGAATGACATAGGGAAGATAATCAATCAGTTTGCGTTCCATGCTCCCGGCCCCCTTATCCGCTGATCACGATGGTTCCCGGCTCAATGGTTCCCAAAACCGGAATGTGGTCAAGGGTCAGGGTACAGTTCGCCGCTTCACCGTTGATCTTGGTGTTGGCAATATCCAGAATACCGGTGATTCCCAACAGGCGGCTTTCCACCTGACTGATACGAACCACAAGGGCTTCATTCTGGTCTGCCCAACTTTGGGCCAGTTCCAAGAAGTAACCGTTGATTGCTTCCGTGACATAGGCGGAAACATCATCCCAACTCCATTCCCGCTGATAGTACAGATCGAAGGAAAGGTTGATGGTATCTTCACCCACGCCTTCAACCCTCACCACATGGCCGATGGGGGCAATGCCCACACCTTCACCGGCGTTCTGAAGGGGGTCAACTGCGGTCTGCACCTGATCCACAAGGGCTTCAGAAGGCTTCTTGAAGGAACTGTTGATGATCACCAGCTTCACGGTTCCGCCCACGGTCAGCTTGCTATTGGCTCCCGCCGCATACACGGCATTCAACCACGCCTTGATTTCCTCGGACACACCGGAAAGGCCGCTGATCCAAGTGTCGGTTCCCGTGGGCGGGATCAGCTTGGTCGGGTTCAAATCGCTGTTCCAAACCCGATATACCTTCACACCGCCCACGCCGGGAATGGCGTTCACCTTTTCCAGATAATCCGCACGGTTGCCACCGAAGGCTTGGGCGTTCAGGCTATCCATGTAACGCTGTCTGAAAACCTCGGTATCTTCTTCATCCTCACCGGGGATCACCACGGCGGAAATGGAACAGGTTTCAAGCCCGTCCACATACTCAATGGGAATCACCGTTCCGGTGTAGTCATTACCGGCTTCACCAGCGGTTTCACAGGTGATTTCATACTTACCACTTCCACGGTCAGCCGAAACATAATAGTTCAGTTCTCCAATGGAAAAGCGGGTGTTCATGGGAAGGTGCAAGGTGGTTGGTGTAATGCTCAACTGCAACACGGCGGGGCTTGCCGGTTGCGGTTTCAGCCCCCTTTCTGCCGCCCTCAAAATGAGATAAGGGCGGGTTGCGGTGTCTGCAAAGGTTTCATTCAGCACCGTATCAAGGGCAATATAAAGGTTCTGCAATTCCACGGCGGCGGGGGCATCACCGCACCAAACCAACGAACCTTCACGGGTGTCCAAATTGCCATTGATGGAAAGCGCCTTCTGAAGCATCCGGGAAAGGATTGCTTCATAGGTCTGTGCTTCATACATCAGATTTCAACCCCCAATTCTGCATTGATTTCACCAAAAATGCTGACCACCGTGAAGGTAGTCAGCACTTTCTTTTTGTTCACCGTAAATTCAAAGTTCTGAACCGCCGTGATCCTATCATCCTGAAGCAAGGCTTCACGAACCCGGCGTTCAATTTCGGGAATACAATATTCCACATCTTTTCCGATCAGATTATGAAGTTCAACCCCATAATCCCAAGAATGGATCAACCATTCATAGCGTTCCGTGTTCAGGATCAGAAAAACCGCCTGTTCCACGGCTTGGATTTCATCAATGGTGCCGATGATGGTCAGGTTATTGTGGTTCATCCTGAAGGTACGGCTTGGAAGGGTTTCAATGGTGAAATCCTGTTTAATATCATCCTGCACTTGCGGAATCATCATCAAGCCCCCTTTACTCGGTCAATGACCACGAATTTCTTTCCTTGCTGAACCCGGATCAGAAGCACCTTTTCACCGGCCTTCAAAGCATTGTGAACCTTGAATGTTTTCTTGCCAACATAGGCGTGTTTGTGGGCTTCATACGCCGCCGCACCAGAACCGCCACCCTTGTCCTCGGTGGTGTGGTTTACCGTCATATCAACTTCAAAATCAGTCACATTCCGGGTCAGGATCAGCATTTTGGAAGTGTAGATGGATTTCTGATCCACCTGAATTTTCAATGGCGAAGCGGAAAGGACAGTTCCAAACAGAATGTTCACCGGCTTGCTGGATTCTTGTGCTTCCATAGCCGCTTGTTTAATCACATCAACAGGATTAGGCAATAAATTCACCCCCGATCAAATCAAGCGCCATCATGTGTTCATCACCCCTGAAGGTGTGGGTGACTTTGTTCACCACCATGTAATTGTTGGTGACAATATCGCCAAGGTTCAGGGCCACCACCACGGCGCTTCCAGCACGAACCCGCACATCACCGAAAGCGTTCTGAATGGTCAGCTTGCGGGTTTTCTGATCGTACAGCTTCAACAGGGCATCCGCCTTGGCGGAAGCGCCCGTTTGGGTCTGAACTTCTTCAAAATACTGAAGAACACCCCATTGGTTCATTTTCGCCCCGTCCTGTGCAATGAACAATTCCCGTTTACCAGTTTTTTCATTGTTATAGGCCAGCTTGATCTTGTTATAGGTCTGTTCATCAATACTGGATTCATAGCTGAAGTTTTCCCCGGTTTCTTCATCAATCAGAAGGTTCAGCTTCATAGCGTTGATGTTCTTCAGGGTCAGCTTCCCGGCATCGTCATACAGAACATAAAGCTGTTTGGTATTCATCAGGGTTTCATCAAGGGCGTTCTGGATCATATCAAACAGGGTTTGGTTTTCTTCCACGATGGTTTCAAGGGTATAGCCGGTATCTTCCACCGTGCCAAGGTTCAACCGGAAATCTGTTGCAATGCGCTTCAGAAGGTCAGAAGCCTTCAAGCCTTCTTCCGTAATGGTGTCTTTATTCTTCAGATAACGCAACTGATCATAGGCCACAACATCAATGGTGCCGCCCTTGTCACGCATCTTCTTGAACACAAAGCCATAGAACATGGCGGTTCCGTTCACAGTCAGTTTCACCGGATCACCTTCCGCAAAGTTCAGCCCCGGCCCCTTGACAACGGTAAACTCCAACTTGCCGGGGGTTCCCTTGCGCTCCAAGGTCAACCTTGCACCTTCCTTGACCACGGGAAATTGAATGGTGCTGTTATGCTGGATGAACAATTCAACTGCCAAACGGAATCACCCCTTTCAGGAAGGCAAAGTAAGAACCTGACCGGGATAGATCAGGTTCGGATTCTTGATTTTGTCCTTGTTCAGATTATAGATTTTCGTGTAATCGGCCCCGTTGCCCAACTGCTTCTTGGCAATGTTCCAAAGACAATCCCCGGCCTTCACCGTATAGGTGGCGGTTTTCGGGGCCGTTGTAGTGGGCCGGGGTGCCGCCTGAACCGTAGCGGTGGCGGTTCCCCCGGAAGTCTTGGCCGGTTGTACGGTCACGGTCTTGGTGCCATAGGCTCTGTATTGTTTCAGGTTGATCTTCACCTTCACATCGAAGCCTTCACCGGCATCATCGGTAATTTCATAGGTTTCAAGGCCAACGGTCAAATTGGTGTAATGGAACATCCTACCACCGGGCTTCTGCCGGTTCAGGATAAATTGGAACGGGGTCTTGCTCACCTTCAGCCGTTCAAACAAGGACAGATAATAGGCGGCGCTTTGCGCCCCGCCGTTGCTGAAGGGATAGAACACTTGGGGAAGAACCAGTTCAAAGGACACATCCGAAAGGCCAGCGGCCTTCAGAATATTGATTTCTTCCCCGTTGATCAGGGTCATGGTCTTGTTCTGGTTGTTGATCTTCACCGTCACCTTGGAAGGGGTGATGGGCATAAGCGTTCCCGCCATATACAATTTATACGCCATTACTTATGCACCCCTTCCGCCGATACCGCCAACCGTTCGGCAAAGTTTTCTGTCCATGCGTCCATAATTCCATCAATATCCATTTCAGAAGAAATGTGATTTTCATTATGCTGTTCAATCTTGATTTCAGCGGTAGTGAACCGGTTGATTGCTTCACGCTCCGCAATGTCACGAAGATAGGCCAAATCTTCTTCAGCAATATCCAAGGCATCAGCGGTGGCCGCTGTGTTGTTTGCAATATCGCCGGTGTTCCCGTAAATGCTATCAAGATCATTGCCAAGGTTGAAGGCATCCAAAGAATCAGCCCCCATAGAATCCAAGGCGGAAAAATCAAACATACCGGAAACCTTATCGGCCACACCATCACCCCAAGCGGCACCGGAAGCAAAAGCATCAGCGGCCCAACCATCTTGGAAGGTGTCAAAGGTAGACATTCCTTCATTGAAGGCGTCGGCAACGCTTTTATATTCCTCAACATTCCCATAGGCTTCAGCGGACTTGGCCGCATATTCGCTTGCTTTGTTGGTAATCCCGGAATAGTCGAACTCAACAAAGGGCAATCTGTTCAGGGCTTCACAGATACCCGCCACAACAGTAAGGGCCGTAGAAAGAAGGTTGTAAAACCACCCCTGAACATTGGAAATGACATTGTGGAAGGCCGTTCCGATGTTGGAAGCACAGGCCCCCAAAGCGTTCCAGATACCCAAGGCAATATTCGCCACGGACAGGCCAAGGTTTTTGAAGAAGGCGATCACCACCATGATTCCGCCGCAAATCACACCGAAGCCGCTATTGGCAATACCGGTGAACTTTGCAACCGCCGCACAAGCCGCATAGATAGCCGCAATCACGGCGATAATCAGAAGGATGATCCATGTAATGGGGCAAGCCAAAAGCGCCGCATTTAGGCCCTGCTGGGCCGCTGTTGCGGTAAAGGTGGCAACGCTCCAAGCGGTGGTCATTGCTGTGTGAATTGCCTTAACTGCGGCCTGAACCGCCATAATGGTATTTCCAACCAACATGACACCGTTATAGATCAGCATAGCGGCCACAATGCCCATGATAATAGGCTGAATCCAACTCCAATTATCAACGATCACGGAAGCAATGGAAATCAGAATATCCAGCACCGAAGAAGCAATATTGGCAACCCCGGCAAGGCCATTGATCAGGGCCGTGGTCACTTGTTGGAACTTGGAACTATTGGCAATCTGGTTGATCTTGGTCAGGATCGGGGCGAACATGGAAAGGGCTTTATTTTTCATCCCGGCCCAAATCTGCGCCCAAGTCTTGGGCATGGAATCGAACTTTGCGTTGGTTTCATCCGCCATAGCAAACATGGCGTTCTTCACCACTTCAGCCGTTACCTTGCCTTCCTGTGCAACCGTCTTGATGGAACCTTCCGCAATCCCCATATACTTTTCAATGGCTCTTGCGATACCCGGCGCACCGTCCAGAATAGAGTTCAGTTCTTCACCACGAAGCGCACCCGCCGCCATTGCCTGTGTAAGCTGGATCATGGCGTTGCTCTGCTCTTGGGCCGTAGCACCGCCAATAACAAACTGTTTGTTCACCTGTTCCATGAAGGCAATGACCTGATCCATATTGCCACCGAAGGCGTTACCGGCGTTCAGGCCAAGTTTCGCAACGGCGGAAGCGGTGTCAAAATAAGCGGATCGGGAACGCTGGGCGGAAGCCATGATCTTCTGTTCCAAGGCTTCAACGGAACCGCCATCATCCACAAGCAAATTCAATCGGGCTTTGGTGCTTGCCAATTCATCCGAAATGTTCAGCACCTTATTGATCCCGGCGATACCACCAGCGGCAATGGCAACTTTCTTGATGATGGACAGAAGCCCGTTGGCGGAATTGCTACCCCCACGGATGGAATTGTTGAACTTTTGCTGTTCGTTGTTGGCGTTCCTGATATTTTCTTCAATGGTATCAAAGGCGGTTCCCGCTTTCGCCCATTCTTCACGGGCTTCCCGGATTGCCGCCGTGTCAACGGCTCTACCGGAAGCCTGTTGCATGGCTTCAAAGGTGTTCAACACAACCCCCATTGCCTTGTGCATACTCTGAAGGGGGCTGGTAACACCATCATAAAGGGCAATAGCGGCCCGGATGTTTCCCACAGGGATCACCACCTTTCTTGGAGAATAGAAGCCGGGGGCCTTAATGGTGGCGGCCCCGGCGCTGTTTTCGTTCAATTTCCTTCTGCTTCTTCTTTTCAGCTTCCACCCGAACATCAATGGCCGCAATGATGAAGGCCCGTTCACGGCGGGGCAAAGCATAAAAGGCGGAAGGTGTCAAATGAAGTTCGTGAAGGCAATAGTAAGCAATGTTCGCTTCACCATCACCTTCACAGATTAGTTTTTTGCTTCATCAACCTCATCCTGCATGGTGGTATCAAAACCACACACTTCCTGAATCTTGGTCAGGTATTCGGCATATTCGCCGGGGGTCAGCATGGTTTTCAGAAGGGCATCAGCGCCCATGACCTTGTAGCTGTCCTGAAGTTCCTTATCATTCAGATTGGGGAACACGGTACAAGCCACGGCCAGCTTGCCAAGGTAAAGATCATAGTCGGTTTCCTTCTGATACTGGTTCTTCTTGCCGGGAACCGGAACACGCTTGGCACAGGACTTCCGAAGGGCTTCATCCTCGGTGCCGGTGATGGTCTTGATCTCCCAAGGAATGGGGTTGCCATCCTCACCCAAGAAGCGTTTAGAAGCAATAAACTTGATGTTCTCAACGGGAACGGCGTTTTCAGCCAAAAAAGCGGACAGGCTCATTGTTTTTTTCCTCCTATATTTTGATGCGAAAAAAGGCCCCGGCCCCTACCGAAGTAAGGCCGGGGCGCTCTGCTTACTGCATACCGGCCAAAAGGCTGAAGGTTTCGGGCATCTCGAAATCTTCAAAGGTGAAGTCCATATCTTCATCCAAGTATTCCGCATCAGCGTCAAACTTGGCAAGCAAGCCGCCGTCCATATTGCAATCCTTCAGGATCACGGTCTGACGGCCCACAGAAGAAGTGGGATCTTCATTTGTCACCTGAATGTCAAAATAGACATCCTCGCCGGTGTCCTTATAACGCTTCATCAGCTCACGGAAGATGGAAGTGTTATAGTGGAAGGTGGCGGAACCCGTACCCTTCCAGCCGGTGGCCTTATTGCCCTTGCCGGTCTTGCCCAAAATGGGAACTTCCGTTTTGTTCTTCTCAAAGTTGGCTTCAAGGTTGATAGCCTGCATGAAGTTGTAACGGTTATCCCCGATGGTCACGAAACATTCAGCCAAGGAAGCGGAAACAGCATCCTTGGCGTTCATGATGGTTCTATCTGCCATGATGGTTGTACCTCCTTACTGAACATAGACGGTCATATAAAGCTGTTCCATAGCGTTCACGGGGGTCACATAATCAGTAACCACCACGGATTTCTTGGTATCGCCCTTTTCAACCGTCACATTTTCGCCGCTGAAGTTCTCAATGGCCCGAATATCCTGAAGTTCCGTGTGGTGCTTCACAATATCGTTCCAAAGGGAAATCCGGCCAGCGGCATCATTGGGAACCTTGCCAAGATACTTCTTGCCGAACAGAACGGCAATATCATTGGCAATCTGATCCAAAACTCGGATCGTCTGGTTGCTGGAAAAGTCGCTGGACTTTTCATCCGTGATGGAAATGAAGCTGTTAATGTCAGTCAGGACACACACCGCTTCATCCACACGATGGAACATGAAGGAACCTTCCTTGATACCGTTTTCAAGCTGGGTCTGCGTGAAATCGGTGTCCACATCGTATTCACCATCATAGGTCATGTTGGTGGCGCTCTTATTGACCGCCGTTCCGCCGATCACGCCCGTAACCCAAGGGATCAGGGCGGTGGAAGTCTTGTCGGAAGTAAGGCCGTTCTTGACGCTCACAACGCCTTCATAATCGGCCAGCTTGCGGAAAAGAACCACCTGAAACTTCTTGCCCACATCATCACGCATCCGCTTTGCGAAGGCCGCAAACAGGGCGGTGATGGTAGCCTTGCTCTCGGTGCAACCCATAGCGTTGAAGGTGTACGCTTCCGCCTGATCAAGATAGGTCTGATAGTCGGAATCGGCCACGGTGCCATTGGTGCCGCCCGTCAGGGGCAAGGAAGCGGTCAAAGAAAGGGTTCCGCTGGACTTCCAATCCACATAGGCATTGGCCTTCAGATCGGTGATAGCGGCCACACCTTCCTGAAGATCAACCTGAACGGTTCCCAAGAAGGTTGCCACATCGAACAGCGGCTTCTGTTCTGTGGTGTTTTCATTCGCCGTGATAACGGTACGAAGATCATTACCACGGGTGCCGGGGTATTTGGCCGTTGCGTAGGTGTTAGCCGCCTTCACGCCGCTGGTGCCAAGGCGGAAGAAATGAACGGTTTTGGCGTGAAGGAAGATTTCACGCATAGGCTTCAGTTCATCCGCCGTGTACGCATAGCCGAAAATTTTCTGACTGTTCTTGATAAAGTCAGCCTGTTCCACCGTGAAAATCTTGCCTTCAGGCCCCCAATTCATAGCAAGGGGGATGGTGACAATGCCACGGTCAGAAAGGGTGGCGCTTGCCTGCGCCACAGAAATGATGTTGATATATGCACCGGGCAGAACCTTGTTCTGCACCAAGAAGGTGCCGCCGCCAAGGGCCATATTATTTCACCTTACCTTTCATAAAGTCATTGATCAGCCCATCAATCTGATCGAAGGTGTATTCCTTCCCATCTTCCAAAAGGACAGACAGGAGATCACGCCGGTCAGCGTAACGCCTGAAGGTCAACACCCGTTCTTTGGGGAATACCACCGGGGCCGTGATGGTCGGTTCCTGTGCGGTGGCGGCTTTCTTTCTGGTAGCCATTCAATCACCCTTTCTTTGGCTCCACAGTAGTTTCCAAGGTTTCCATTGCGGTTTCCTCGGTTTCTCTGCGAAGTGTCAAATTGTAGTTCACGAAGAAGTGAAGAACCCCGTCTTGCACTTCATAACTCATGGAAGTTCCGTGAAGCACATCCCCATTGGGAAGGGTGATGAACTCCAAACATTCCATCAAATCCCCGGCCATAGTGAACAATTCAGCGTTGTTTCTCCCGCTGGTTGGGAAATAGTGAACATCCAGCGGGTTCCGGTTCATGAATCGGTTCTTCTGCAACGGGGAAATGTCAGGCTTCAGGACAGCAATGAAAAAACAGGGTTCCTTGAAGCCCTGTTCCACATCATTCTGATAGATTTTGTACCCGGCTCCAAAGGTGGCGTTCAGCTTCATGGAAACACCTTTGATGATTTCATTGATCAACTGAACACCCCCTTCAAAGCGTCATACAACATATCATTCAGAATGGACGGGGCCAAGGTTTTCACTTCCTGTTCGGAAATCGTCAGCATGAACCGCCCCTTCACCCAACTTGCCTTCAGGCTCTTTCCCAAGGCGGGAACATAGCGCCCCGGTGTTTGCCGGTGGCCGTATTCCACATAGGACGCATATTCCAAATTGTTGATGATGGTCACGGTGTACTGCTCCCCATGTTTTTCAATGGGAAGGATTGTCCAAGCGTCACGCAAGGAACCGCCACGATAACCGGGCCAATATTCTTCCTTGGCTTCATCCGTGGCATACGGCGGAACCACACCAACGGGGGTTCTTTTCTTCACCTTATTCAGAAGGATTTGGGCAATCTTCTTGGCGGCATCCCGGCAAAGCCGATCCATGTCAACTTCCGAAAGCTGTTGAAGGCGTTCATCCAGCTTCTTCAATTCCCGGTAATCACACCGGCCCCATCTTCCCATCAGGCCCACCCCCTGAAGGGTTCAAGCATGATTTCTTGATGGTTGGAAAACACGCCCGGTTCACCGGAACGGGCATAGGTGAAGGTTCGTTCCATATCATTTGGACGGGTTACAACGATTTTGCAACCTGCGGGAACCTTCACATCCGGGGAAAGGAACAGCTTCACCACCTGTTGGGCGGTTGCCACTTCATCCCCATTGGTTGAAGTTAATGTTTCAAAAGACAGCTTGCACAGCTGATCCTGAAGAAGCGGCTTTTCTTCAGAATCCGTCAGGTGGGTGACAGGATCGGTGACTTCCTCACGGATGAAGATAGAACACCGATCCTTCCACAACCGTTCCAAGGTGGTTCGCACGGCCTTATTTACCATACCAACCGCCTATAACGGTAGATTTCACCAATGCGCCCGTTGATCAGATAATCAATCAGGCTGTTCAACCTCTGTTCAGGGGTTGAACTACCTTCACCAAGGGCAAAGGTAATGTTGGTGTCACCTTCCTGAATGGATTTCACCGCCGCATCCAAATCAAACCCTTCAAGCTGTCCAGAACACTTCTTCATGTTCAGGTATTCGCCCACGGCCATAGAAACGGCCAGACTTTCCAACCCCTCCGGGATTTCGGAAAGGTTGGAAAGGTTTTTGATCCGCCATTGAACATTGTTCAAGACAATATCCAACAGCGGATCATCAGCGGCCCCCGCCACGCCAAGGGCCGTTAGCATTGCAACCGCTTTATCACGCAACGGGGTTCACCGCCTTTAGCCACGGGAAAGAATCCGGGCAATGGGAATGGACTTGTGGTTGATGTAGGAACGCTGACTTGCGGTGCTTTCACCGGAATGAACCAGCGTCCAGTTGCCGCCGTTTTCCAGTTCAGCCGCCGTGGGGCTGGTGCTTGCCTGCGTTTTCTTCTCATAGGACAGGCCGAAGGGGGCGAAAACCTTACGCTGACGCATATACAGCAAATCCTCACCGCCGTTGGTCTTGGGGTCACGGGCCATTTCATAGGGAACCTTTACGCCGATGTCCTCATAAGAGAAGGCACCGTTGCCCATAGCGTAGGTGGTGTACTGAACACCAGCAACCACATAATCATTGGCCGCAAGGGTCTTGGAACCGAAGTAAGGCGTGACCTTGGACAGAAGGATTTCGCCATCGGCGGGGGCGCCAGAAGCAATGATCTTCAAAGCGCCATCGGTGTTGGCGTCGGCATCAAAATAGCCTTCAGAAACAGGCATCTGATCAGTGACGATCACCAGCTTACCGTTCCAAGTACCCAATTCCAAATCACGCTGAATCCCGTCCTTGTCGGTGTACTTCAGGCGTTCGATCAGGTTCAGGTTTTCAAGGCCGGTGGAAACATCACTATGGCAGAAAACCAAAGTGAACTTCTTCTTGTTCGCACCGCAAGCCTTGTTTGCCGCCGTATTCAGGGTGGTGGCGGTCATAGCACCGGAAACGGTGGTGGTGTGCTTCTCCACAAATTCCTTGTTCTTGGCATCGGCGGTGGACATGGCGAAAATGCCCTTCAGGATGGAAAGAATGGTGGCTTCATCCAGTTCATCCTTGTACTGTGCAACCTGTTCGCTGATATTCGCCATGAAATCAACGCCACCGGTCACATCATAGGAAAAATCACGCTCTTTCCACGCCTTGGCACGGCCAACCACCACAACACCCTGTTCAAAGGTCTTGGTGGAAGTGGCGGTAATGTCGGTAGAACCGTCATAGTTCACCGCATCACCGTCAATCAGGCCACGCATGGCAAGACGGGCGTAGGCGGTGCCGTTCTGACCGCTGAACACTTCCTGAATGTCAGGGTTTGCGGCCAATGCACGGGATTTCTTGATTTCGTTCATGTTCAGGTTGGGAACACGGGCCACCATGTACTTGAACGCTTCAGCATTGAAACTCTTGGAATCAAACTTGTTGTTAGGCATAGTTCAAAACTTCCTTTCTAAAAATAAGATTTGTAGGGGTGTTGGTTAGTCCAACTTTGCATCCGGGTGGGCTTCCAAATACTGACACAGTTCATCATAGGTCATTTTGGAAGGATCATCACCGGCCGGGGGTGTATCACTCTTTTCACCGGGCTTGGCACCCTTGAACTTCTTATCAGGGGCCTTGGTGTCAAACAGAAAAGCCGTGTCCTGACCGTCCACCAGCTTCTTGATTTCGTCACCCAAGCCCTTCACCGTGCCATCATCGGCCAGTTCAGCCTTGGCAAGAAAATCAGCCATCAGCGCCTTAACAGCGGTGTTGTTCTTGGCCTTGGCTCCGGTCAATGCCATATCAACGGCGTTGCTGATCTTCAGCGCCTTCAGTTCGGCTTCATGGGCCTTCTTCTGGTTGGCGTTGTCGGTCTGAAGCTGGGTAATCTGATCCTGAAGCGCCTTGGTATCACCTGTGGACTTCTTCAGCGTTTCAAGCTGGGTGTCACGCTCTTTGATCGTGTTCTTTGCGTTGGTCAGTTCGGTGTTGACCTCATTGAAGCGGCTTTTGGTAACGAAGGAACCGTTCAGGCCCTCCATGACCTTATTGGCCTGTTCCTCGGTCAAGCCCCATTCCAACAGATTTTCCTTTGTCATAGTGATAACCTCCAAATCCTTTTTTACCGTGGGTTAGGAACCACGATTTTATTTAGATTTCTGTTTACCGCCCACAAATCCAAAACGGCGATGGTATGAAAAAACCACCACCGGCCAAAGGCCGGGGTGGTCAAATCATCAGATATTAAATTGGGGTGTTCAAAACCGTTCCATCAGGATATACGGCCATCAAGGGAAGGCTTGCATCTTTCCCATACACAGCGCCTTCCGCTTTGCATCGGAACACATATCCGGTTCCATCCCTTCCACAACATTCCTGAATGATATAGCCGTATTCTTCACCGGTATCATCATCCTTTTCACGGAACTTCTGAAGGATTTCCCGTGCTTCCTGTTCGGTCATATCATTTCACCTCCACGGTAGCAGAAATAATGTTGGGGTCAGTTGTCAGCGCCTTATCATCCAACCGGAAATAGCCAAAACACCCTTTGGAACCTCTGGTGAAGTAATCGGAAGCGTCCATATTCCCGGTTTGGGGATCAAGGTAATGGACTACACCACCGGTTTTTTCCGCAATGAACACATGGGCGCTTCCGCCATAGGTTCTTTTCCATTTGATATAAATGGAAAAGCGGGAACCATCGGGGGCATTTGCCAACGCCTTTTTCACGGCGGCTTCCGTCTGGTTCAATGCGTAGGCTTGATAGGAATATTGATATGCCCCCGGCTGAATGAAACATTCAGAACCCCAAGAAATAATGTTATTGGTGGAAGGCTTGGGCTTTGCAACCACATCATATCCACGGCGGCGAAATTCATACGCCTGAACACAACGCTGACAGTTCACGCCATAGGCGCTTCCCCGTGAATAGTTGGGGTTCGCTCCCTTGACAGCATCTTGAATCGCCATCGAAGTTCCTTTCTTGGCTCCGGTGGCCTGTTCCACTATATCCAATATAGCCGTAGCGGTTGCGGCTGTCAAGCCAGCCTTAGAACCTCCGTTCACGAAGGTCTGAACCCAATCAGCATATTTCATGTTGGCGGGAACATAGTACACATCCCCATCGGCGTTCCGGGCGGCTCTTTCACCGGCATACTTGGGATCAATGGCCGGGGCCGTAGTTCCTCGACAGTTGGGGTGGAACGGCGGCACAGTCACGCCGGGTTCATATTGGGAAATAGGGATCACCTTACCATCAAGCCCACCACAAATGGAACAGGTATGGGAATCCAGCGTTTCAATGATTTCCACCATTTCAACATCCAAATCCTTGTAACATTCCTTGGTGGCAACTGCATTGAAATAGGTGGTTTCGGTGTTGACCAATCGCCCCGCCTTATACCGATGAACCCCGAACTGCTTCTGAATGGCCGTGGTGATCTTGGCCGGGGAATCACCCCGAAGAAGCCCTTGTGTCAGGCTCTTACTGACCGAACCCACCAAATCATTTTTGTTCAGCCAACAGCGATCCCGGAAGGTTCGCCCGTCCGTTGTCCAAGGCTTTGAAAGCAAGGTTTCAAGTTTTTTCTGATCCAGCCCGGTAATATCCCAACCAAGGCCCACGCCCTTCTGAACCTCAAAGGCTGTGTGGGTGTAACCATTGCCCACAACCTTCTTCAACAGGGCATCCAGACTATCAACCTGATTGCCATATAGCAATTCAAGCTGTTGCTGAATACCTGTCTGAACAGCTTCAAGGCGGGAAATGTGGAACCGGGCGGACGCATTTTCCAGCTTCTTCAGCCATGCCGCATCCAACCCGGCCTGTTCACCGATCTTGATATACTGTTCAACGCTCCAATGAAATTCTTCAAGCTGTCCAGCGGTCAGCCATTTCCGGGCATCGGTCAGGCTGATTTGGTTGTTCACCGCAAAACGGGCATACCAGCTTTCAATTTCCTTCTGAACTGAACGCTGGGCATCCAAATACAGTTCTTCCATGTCCTGAATGGTTCGCTGGGCTTCTTGGTGGGCGCTGTCCTCCAAGATGGAAAACCGCCCACGCCAATAATCCGCATTTCTCATGGGCCGTTCCTCCAATCCTGAATTTATCGCCTACAATTCAAACAATATTGATAAGCGTCTATTTGGCCTTCAAGGAATCTGATTTTGTCATGCAATTCCTGATTTTCTTTGCACTTCAATTCAAATTCTTTGTTTCTCTTGTTCAAAACATCTTCTGCTTCATGCAGTTGCGATTCCAAACAACGAATCCTTGTTTTCAGTTCATAGTTTTCATCCATGATGGAACCTTCTTTCTGAAAAATGGTGCTGAAGGTGGGATTTGAACCCACACGCCTTGCGGCAACGGATTTTGAATCCGCCGTGTCTGCCTATTCCATCCACTTCAGCATATAGGCCCATAAATTCACGCCTTTTGGCATGGGCCTATGTTTTCAGGTGTTTCGGGAGGTTTTATAGCCTGAAACCTCTCCAAGCTAAAAAAAAAGAAGAATAGTGTTGCCCTTTCGGGCTGGTGACGCATACGGGAATCGAACCCGTGTTACCGCCGTGAAAGGGCGGTGTCTTGACCTCTTGACCAATGCGCCATGTGGTGCCGGGGAAGGGAATTTCACCCTTTGGCGGGGAGGAGTAATAGCACCCCGCCACACTCAAGGTCTGCCCCGGCATATATTGTGAAACGGCGGGGGTTATTCACCCTCGCCATCGTCACCTTTGTTCTGGTTGCCGGTCTGGAAGGCACCGGCGTATTCCCGTGCTTGTTCCATTGCTTCTTCCTTTTCCTTCTGCAACCGGGCCATTTCCGATTCAACATCAGTAACCCACGGGTGCTGTTCCACAATGGTTTCATTGGAAAGAATACCAACGGACTTGGAACAGTTTTCAATGGATTCAGATTCATTGATCAGAATATCCCGGTTGAACACAATCGCCACATCATCCGTGAAATCTCCAACGCCGGTGTTACTGAAGTGGTTATTGATGAACCACAACAGTTCTTCAAAGGCCGCTTGGAACTCGGTTTCCATGCCGTTTGCGTCAAGGTCAATGTCAGAATACATGGATTGAATGTTCATCTGATTGGGGTTGCCGCTCAAACGATCATCTTTGGCATCGTAACCACGGGCATTTTCAATCAGGGCTTTCTTGAACACATCCAAAATGGCCTTGTAGTTCTCGGAATTGACTTCCACCGTCAGGGTGGTAACATCACCATCATCACGAACCTTCACGGCTCCGAAAGTGGCAAGGTTGCGGCGGAACTCACCAAGATTTTCACCATCGTAATTCTTCAGAATCAGGATGGTATTCCGTGCGTCCTCTTGCATATTGTTTTCAAAGTCGGAAATCATGGTGTTGATTCCGTCCTGAAGGGTTTTCACACGGCGAATCAGGGGGATTTCCTGTTTGTTATATTTGAACGGAATCAGGGGAATCCGTTCCCAATTCAATTCGGTGGGTTCCTTGCCTTCTTCCTCAATGGTGAAGTAGCTTTCATGTTCCCCGGCTTCCACATCAGGCTTCAGTTCGCTTCCATCATAGATATACCGGTAAAGGCCATCGGTCTTGAACAGTTCAACCCGTTCAATGATTTTCTTGGTATATCTATCCCACACTTCCTGCGGGTAAAGACGGATAGCAGAATCAAGGATGGTGTGATCATCGTCAGCCCAAAACGGAAGAACTTCATAGGCCGGGAAATGTTTGAAGGCCAGATTGCCCTTTTTGTCATAGAATGGGAACAACCAGCCAAGGCCACCATTCAGGGCATCTTCACAAACATACTTCAGAAGCCGGTGGAACCGTTTATTGAACACATCGTTCAAAGCGTCCGCATAGGCTTTGTTCTGACAGTTCACCGTGAAGGGCTTGCCCACAAGGTAGTTGGTTTTCTGATCCACCATCAGGGCATATTGGTTATCAATCAGGCGGTTGTTCGGAAGATTGTCCACTTCCTGAAGTTTGCCATCAGCACCAATGATTGTGCGCTTCCGGTTCAGAATGTCATGACGGCCTTCATAGTAGTCAGCGCCTTTAATCTGATCCATGCGCTTCAGGCTGTTCTTCCATTCACGGATTTCAGCGGCGTAAAACTGAAGTTCAGTCATGCCGTTTCGCCCACCCTGAAGGATCAGGCGGTTGATACGCTCCATAGCGTTATCCAGAAACATATTCAATCACCCTTTCCTTTCACCATCGGGGGGGGGCAAAACCCACCGGCCTGTTTCGGGTTTTCTCTAAAACTAAAGACTGATTGGGAAGTTCCACTTCAATCTTCAAGGTTTTATATGGAAGGCGTTCAGCCCATTGTTCAATCTTGTTCAGAATATACTTCTGTTCAAACACGGGCTTTCACCGCCTTTCTTCATTGCTTAATAATTGCAATCCCCCGGAATCACACGATTTCCGGGGGATTTTGTTACTATCATGTTATTAGTCGAAGCTGAAGGCGGGGCCAACCAACATATCTTCCAGCCCGTAACGCATAGCGTCCATAAGGTGGTTGAAATCATCAATGGGAACATTGATCTTGGCCCCGAACTTATCTTCTGCCCATGTGTAGTTTGAAATCTCTGTGATGAAGTTCACGCATCGGGGATGAACAATGATGGTGTAACCCTGAATGTACTGGATTCCGTTGTTCACGCTGTCCTTGCCCTTCCGGGCGGCTCTGATACGATGAAGGCCAGCATCCCGCAATTCATCAATGCTCTTGGGTTCGGCACAATCGGCCTTGATCCGTTCCTTGCCGTAGCCCATGCCCGTGATCCGGTCACAGATTGCCCGGTTCGTCAGGGCCTTTTCATACAGTTCATCAAAAACCCAAATGGTTCTTTCCTTCTCACTCACCAGCCCACAGAACAGGGCCGTGGGATCGTTGGTATAACCGAAGTCAAGGCCGAAGGCGCTTTTCACATCAGGCTTCTTGGAAATAGCCAGATAATCAAAGGCTTCTTCCCGCCAATTATCGAAAATCAGGCCATCCACAA
>ULRJ01011569.1_pt1 | contig 19556 bp, 18 predicted proteins | sample 1955321 | NCBI WGS metagenome assembly ULRJ01 (sample SAMEA4835679, study PRJEB28245) | human gut metagenome | biome: gut microbiome; material: fecal sample | place: Denmark | collected 2008 | reverse complement strand
CCAAACAATTAGTTGGCTATTTTCTGAATAGCCCTAAGTAATAGCTTTACTACTACTCTTACCGCTCTTACCGATGATAAGGCTGACGAGCATATTACATACGCTCGTTACAGAGCCGTTGAGTTTCTGAAACCTGAACATCGTGAAAAATATAAAAACGCTGAACATATCGGTCGAAGCCTCGCCGGTATTTATCGCGTTCACATGGTAAAGCGACTTGAAAGCAGTTTTTATGCTTTCAAAAAGTCTCTCGCAACATTGCTCCGTATCACAAATGATATGATTAAGATGTTTGAGGAAGACAAGGTTATCATCGCTCCCGAACTCAATATTAAAGATATGATGTTCAAGGGTATGGACTTGGACGAGATAACCCAATATATCATTGAGAAGAAAGGATATAACGAGTCGGATTTCCGCTATAAGGCAGATGATTTTGACGAAAATTTCATCAAAATGCTTTATAATGACCGTAATGTGCTTGAAAAACTCAATGAAGAATGGGAACAAATAGATGAAGACCCGAAACTCGATAAGTTCTCATCTTCACTTTCTAAGTTCACTTCACCCGAAATAAATCCTACAGGCAAACTCGTTATTTTTTCCGAGAGCGTCGATACGGTCGATTATCTCTTTGATTTTCTGACCAAGACATTAAAAAGGAATGATGTGATAAAAATTTCAGCTTCTAACCGAAACCGACTTTTCGATACCGTTAAAGCTAACTTTGACGCTAATGTGCCGGTTGAGAAGCAAGAAAATAAATTTGCTATCATCATTACGTCGGACGTGCTTGCCGAGGGTGTCAATCTCCACCGTTCAAACGTCATAATAAATTACGACTCGCCTTGGAACGCCTCTCGACTTATGCAGCGCATCGGTCGCGTAAATCGTATTGGCTCGGTTGCGGATAATATCTATAATTATATGTTCTATCCTTCGCCCGACGGAGATAAGCAAATTCAACTCTATAAGAACGCTCTTATAAAGTTACAAGGTTTTCACTCCGCATTTGGCGAAGACGCGCAAATTTACTCTCGTGAGGAAATTGTTAAGGAGTTCAATCTATACGATTCCAATGTTAAAGATATTGTCGATAAAAAGATTGCATTACTCCGTGAGCTTCGACACCTTTACAATACAAATCGTGAATGGTATCATCGCATAAAGAATCTGCCCCTCAAAAGCCGTGTCATGCGAGATACAGGCAAACACTCCGGAGATACTATAGTGTTCGTATCTTCCAAACTCAAAACAGAGTTTTATCTTGTGTCCGGCGATACCCAGCCGCAGATTATGGATTTCCTTTCAGCTATCGGTTTTCTTAAAGCAAAACCGGAAGAACAAGCTGCACCTTTCAAACAAGAGGAACAACATTATGCTCACGTTAACCGCGCATTGTTAGAATTTCAATCTGACATACAGGCTCAGACCGATTCAGACTCTATAAAGAATAAAAATCTCGATACTACTGCACAGATAGCCGATAAGTTCCTCCGCACCATTGAGCAGGTTTGCGAAGATGATGCACTTAAACGTGATTGTGGTATTTTGCGTGGATACATCAAGGAGGGTACATACGCGCGTCTGCCTAAATCTTTAAAGACTATTTCACAAGAATATAAGAATAATCGAATGAAGATTAAAGCAGACAGTCGTATTCTTGCTAACCGAATAGGTGAACTTGTTGAAGAATACCACCACGAGAATAATACTGCTTCCGCAAAAGAAGAACTCGGCAATCCGGCAATCATAATCTCCGAAACTTTCATCTGATATGGCATACTCTAAAGAACAGCTACGCAATATTTTCCAAAACAAATTTGACCGCGAGGCGTGGAAAGCTATTGTCGTCAATATCTTTGGCGCAAACAAGGTACGTCGGGAAAACGAATTATTCACCGACCCTGACGATGCAGAGGTAGGTTACTATATGGGGTCTATTGACACCACCGACTCTTTTAGAATCGGCTTGTTTTATTACAAGATCAACTCCGGGTCAGTTGCTCATAAAAAAGTCGGGTTGCGTAATCTCGTCAAGAAGTTCATAAATCAGAACTGGGGCGAGTTTGACGCTGCTATTGTTGTATTCGATGATAATAAGGACTGGCGATTATCTTTTGTGTGCGACATCAAAGAGGAAGCCACCGCTCCTAAGCGTTTTACTTTTGTTTTCGGGGAAAAAGATAACTTCTATCGAACCGCCATTGACCGTTTCGATTATTTACAAACTCACGGAGCGTCATTTGAGAGTATCCGCAAAGCATTCTCGGTTGACGCTTTAAGCGATGATTTCTTTGATGAATACCGCGAATTATATGCTGATTTCGTTGAATACATAACCGGTAAACGCTACGTTAAAGAAAGCAACAAGTGGGTGGAGCGCGTAATTGATAAGCCAAATTATCAATATGAATCTACTTTTGGGAAGGACGATAAACTTGTGCGCGACTACATCAAAAAGATGTTTGGCCGCATTGTATTTCTTTACTTCCTCCAAAGAAAAGGTTGGCTCGACGGAAACCGCCAATATATGCACGACCTTTTCTATAATTCCGACAAAAAAGACAATTTCCTCGATGGCGTTCTTGAACCTCTGTTTTTTGAAGTCTTGAACACTGATAAACCTTACCGTACTGAGGCAGCTAAAGCCTTGCCGGGAAGTGAGAATATTCCTTACTTAAATGGCGGTCTGTTTGCTCGTGATGAAATTGACGAGCGTACCTGTATCTTTAAGGAAGAAGATTTTGAAAGACTTTTCGACTTCCTCGATAGTTATAATTTCACCATCGACGAAAACGACACCGACGATGCCGAAATCGGAATCGACCCGGAAATGCTCGGTCGTATCTTTGAAAATCTACTTGAAGATAATAAGGATAAAGGTGCTTTCTATACACCGAAAGAGATTGTAGATTATATGTGTCGAGAATCCATTATCGCTTATCTGCAAAATGGTATTCCTGAACGCTCACACGAACTAATCCGCAACTTTGTTGAGACTTTTGACGCATCACTACTTGATGAAAAGCAGCGGCTATATATCCGTAAAAAACTTCAGGTAGTAAAGATATGCGACCCTGCAATCGGTTCGGGAGCTTTCCCTATGGGACTTGTCAATCTTCTTTCCAAGCTCTATGTGGCAATGAAGACGGACACCGATACCGCAAAAATGAAACGCCACATAATGGAGCAGAATATCTACGGCGTTGATATTGAGAAAGGTGCCGTCGATATTGCTCGCTTAAGGTTTTGGCTTGCAATGATTGTTGAGGAAAAAGAACCTATACCACTTCCTAACTTACACTTTAAGATTATGCAGGGTAACTCGCTCCTTGAAAGTTATGATGGTATTGATCTTTCCGACCTTACAAAAGTAAGCGGCCAGTCAAGTTTATTCGATTCTGAGAACTCAGAGCGAGAAGCTCTCATTTCCTCATTGAAGTCTTATTACAAAACTTCTGACCATACGCTGCGAGACCGTCTCTTTAACGATATTATCAATAATGTACGTCGGCAATTACTCGATAAAAATATTACTCTACCGGCAGGAAAAGACCCGTCAGCCAATACCGACTTTTTCCTTTGGCATACTTGGTTCTCCGATGTATTTGCGAATGGTGGGTTCGATATAGTTATTGCAAATCCACCTTATATTGATTCAGAAACAATGACTCAACTTGGAATGGAGAAGCAACGAGAGTATATATCTAGTCATTATCGCTACATTTCAGGTAATTGGGATATTTATATGGCATTTCTAGAGAAAGGTTTAAAGTTAAGTAAAGGAATAATGTGTTACATTACTCCAGATAAGTGGCTATCAAAACCTTTTGGAAAAATTTTTCGTAGAGAATGTATGTGTCAGCGTCTTTCTCATATTGTTCATGCTGGAAGCGATGTGTTTGAAACTGCAACAGTAGATGCGATTATTACTCTTTTCTCCCAGTTTTCAGAAGTAATTAACGCGTATGTTTTCAATAGGAACAAAGATATTGAGAAACGCGGCTCTGTAAAAACGTCTGAAATAGTGAGTCCTTATCTTATTGATTCGTTATTTTCACCCTATGCCTCAATAATTAACAATATAGAGTCTATCACAAAATCTCATATTATTGATTTGGCAAAATGTGAAGGAGCATGTTCTACTGGGGACGCATATAAATTGGTGCCACTAATTACCGAAGAAAATAGAGGACAATCGTATCGGTTGGTTAATACTGGAACTATAGATAAATATACTAATAGATGGGGACATAAAGAGATCGTATATCTTACCAAAGAGTTAGGCTACAAACCGCTGTGTCCTACAGTGTCAGTTGAGCAGTTTGAGAAAACTTTTGGAAAGGCATACATAGCAAAGGCAAAAGGCTCCAAAATCATCCTCAAAGGATTGAATCTTTTAGATGCATTTGTAGATGTTAAAGGAATATATTTGCCGGGTAAAACAACTCTTGTGATTAACTCCGCTAATATTGATAATTTGTTTTTCATAGCAGGAATTTTGAATTCGGCATACGCAATTTTTTATATTAAAACAAAGTATTCTTCAAGCAGCTATTGTGGTGGAATTACTTTCACTAAAGAGATGATAGACGCTTTACCTGTTCCTCATTTTTCAAATGATGATAGGGAACGACTAATACATCTTTCTAAAGCAGCTACCAATATTCGTACTGATAACCCTTCCGCAAATATTGATTCTATTTTAAAGGAAATAGATAGTATTATTTTTAAGTCATGGGGGTTTAATTACGATGAAGTTCTAATTATTGACCCACAAACAACCATATCCAAAGAAGAATACGAAGGATATAAATAAACAAATTCGTATGCTATCTAATTCATTATTTCTTGATGATAAGGCTATACTTAATTTGTATGGCATATTAGCTTCTGGTGAGGAATCATTCTTTATTGCTCTTTTAAGTACCGAAATACTACCTTTTAAGTGTACTCTAAAACAACTTGAAAATGGAAATTTCCAAGTTGAATTTGATATTCCCCAAAGCGTAGCCGATTTTAACATTGAAGACTTTTATGCAAAACCGGCTGTTTTAACTATTCCTAAACCCTCAAATAGAAGAGATTTACCCGATTTCAATATCATAATAAATACTACTGATGTGGAAGATATCACAGCTAAATACAATGCTGATGAAGAAATTCCTATCCACGTTATAGTAACAATTAGGGGCTTTAAGACTTATTTTGAAGATAAAGACAGGACTGTGGCAAAACATACTGTTTTATTTAAATATAACCCCAAGTTGTTTTCTCCATCAAATAAGGGAATTCAGTACTATTTGACTACAAATATAAATCAGGATAGCAGTTTTAAGAATGCGACCTCAATTGAACTACAAAATCAAATGTATTTATTTTACTTTGAGGAGGTATCTGAAGACTGCGGCTACTTTGTCATTAAGAGTCAAAACGAAGTCCCGTACTCTAATTTTACTAAATTAGTAGAATCGATTCGGTCTGCCTATGCGTTAATAAATGGCTATTATATGGCAGATACAGTTTTATATATTAGCAAAAGGTCTGATTCAAATTCTCGTTTTGCACTTGAATATAAATGTATAAATTCTACTATTAATTCTCAACGACCTCTTTTAGATTACAATTTGTATTCTAATGTGCAAAAAGAAGAACTGCTACTTACTCATGAAACTTTTGAGAATTTGGTCAAACTACTGTATAATAGCGAAGAACTGCGGAGAAGTTGTATTTTAATTACGCAGTCTGCTTGCTTGGATAACATTTCTAATGGAAGTTTGGCATCGGTAGCAATAGAAACTATAACAGGTTATTTTATTGAAAATTCTACGGTCCCAGAACCTAAAATGTTTGAAAATATCGAAATCATTCGTCATATCACACATGAATTGGGGAAAGTCGTAAAGGATGCAAAAAGGTTCGCTTCTAATATTGGAGTCAATATTGATAAGGCAACCTGGGAAAAACTAAAGTCAAAATTAGGTAAATTTAATGAGGTACCTAATGCCTTAAAGTTGTCGACTCCTTTTGAAGAAAGCGGCATAATTCTTTCTACAGAAGAACAAGAATGTATAAACTGTAGAAATCTTTATCTGCACGGTAAGACACCTAAATCAAAAATTAGTTCATTAACGTGGCTTTCCGAGAGTGAAACATATCTTTATATATCTAATACTTTGCGGATGTTGGCTGGTATACTATTATTAAAAAAAGCTGGATTTAACGGACGTATAATTGATTGGGGTAAAACAATTATTATGTATGAACGCGAAAAGATGAATGGACACGGTATAAAACATTTAACGTGGTTACACAGACCGATAATTGAAGTGGAAAAAGTTGATTAAATCTTGCTATTAGTATGGAGTTGCGGCACCGCCGCCGCGCTTTCGTGAACGGAGCCTCGGTCTCCGCCATACGGCTTCAATCGCATAACTCATACGCCTCTCGGACACCGCCGAGGGGCTTTTTTATGCGGTAGCGGACGGTGAAGATTGAGCCGGGAGGGCGTTACCGTTCTTTGGCATCTTGCCGTGGGGCTGTCAATTTTCGGACTCCCTGCGGCATTGTTGTTGTGTTGCATCGGGACATGGGCTGGAGGGTTTGTGCCTGTCGGAGTGTGGGCTGTAAACCGTGGTGCTTTGCCGTTGGGGATAACCTCACGGATTAGGTATTGTAGCGTAGGCCGGTGTCTGCGGTGCTAACGCATATCAGATTTTGCGGGGCAGTTGTTTGACGGAGATATACTTGTAAACACGCTCGGAACACGCTATGATATTTCACTTCACAAAGTTAAGTCGTGCCGGTCTATCGCAAAACAGGCCCTCCGGGACTTCTTGCAAAATTTTTTATAAATCTCCACTCTGCGAGTAGTATTTACCGCCATGTGCCTTAAAATATTTCTTGAAGTTTTTGCGCTTGCGCCCTTTCCACTGCCTTCCTTATTGTTCGTAAAAATCAAACGCGCCCCGGCGCACAGTAATCACCCGTCAAAAACTTCAAAATCATGACATACGTTAGCATCATCTCCGCAGACACAAACCGCCGCTACAAAGAGTATCAAATCGAGGTTATCACCTTCGACGGCGACAGCGAAACAGTTTATGTAACAGCCCGCACTTCCGAGGAGGCACAGGCTATGGCAGCAGCCCATGTCCCCGATGCAGACTACACTATGGTGCAGGGAATCTTTGAAAACTGAACAATCACCCACACTGCAAAGATGGGCTTCCACTCGGAAGCCTGTTTTTTTGCTCAATCTTCTTTCGTCCGTCAGTATCAATCGGCTCTCCGTCACGGCTCTAAGCAGATGGTCGCGGTCAGGCCCTTTAACCATGAGGGTTGCCGGGCAGGTGCCTGTCGGCCATCCGAGCTGACCGCTTTATTGATTATACCGCGCATCAAGGTTGCTGCCATGTTCTATTTGCTGTATTTCCATAATCCGTTTTGAGGGTGAAATGGTGAGGGTCGTTCCGGCTTTGCCTCCCCGACACCTCGACCGGGAGGCATTGATGTTTTGGCCGTCGCACCGTGAGCTTTGGCAAGTATATCGGATGCTCTTGGCTTCATCCGCATCACATTATCCGGCTACGCCCTTGTAGCCATACCGCTAAAATCGCGGCCACGATTGAGCAGGGTGTATTACCGCGTCCGCTTGCGTCACGACTGCAAGGCTACGGATGTTTCAGCCGATTTTTCCTGACGCTCCGTGTGCTTCATACCGTTCCATATCTCGTTTTTGGTTGCAGTCCGAGCCATTTTTCCTTCACAAATTTAGTACGGTCATGCACTGTTGCAAGGGCAGGTTTGCACTCCGTGTTCCTCCGTTTTTCGCTTCGTTGCAAAACGGCAATCACCCTTGCTGCCTTCAGCTCATTACGACCGCACTTTTGATTGTTCGTAAAAATCGGGCTTCGGCCCACAAGTCAAACTTCAAAATTTCACAGATATGGCACGCAAAGCTAAAAAATCAACCGAGAACATCGCAACAAACGTTGCCCCCGCAGTCGAAACAACAGCTACCGCAAATCCCAAGCTCATCGTCGCAGCCCGCAAGTTCAACCGCTGGTACGTCTATTTCAAGGGCGTAGCCCCGAAAGATAACGTGGGATGCGGCTGCAAGACAGCCAAGAGCGCTATCCGATATATGCACCTGCTCAAAGCACGTTACGGCGCTACTATCTCCCAAAACATCTATGAACGCCTCCAGTTCGAGGCCGCGAAGGAGGGTTAAAGCCCTCCTTCACTCTCTCCTCACCATTTCTTTTCACCCTCAAAACGTTACGATTATGGAAATCAACTACAACAAATTCACCGAACAAGAGCTGCAAGTTATCCTCGATGCAGCGCGGACAATCAACTTCGCCTTCGGCACTCAGTTCCCCTCGCACAAGGAACAGCTCGCCCTTCTGATTGAAGATTTACATTTCCGCATCATCAATCAGATAGTCATTCAGACGTACAATGCCCTGCGCTCAAAATACATCGCGCGAGGCATCGACCCCGACGCTCCCGACTTCGTCCCCGACCATTTGGAGAAATGACTTCTCCAAACCGTCCGCATCGCGGCTGCTCCCTCCGGGGAGTGGCCGTTTTCGGCTGTCTTTTATCGGCCAAGACTGCAAAGCTACCTTTGCATCATGGCACACCGAATTACATACAAGCCCCAGGGCATCATCCTTTCTTCGGCTGTCGGTGAAATCACCGTGGCCGTCGACGGCGATTTTGTCGATGTCTCGCTGACCGCCACCGGCGGCATCGTCATTCTCTCGGAGCGTTACTACGCCCACGGCGGTTACGTCACGCTCTTTGACCTCGGCTCACTCATCGAGGCCGAGATGAACTCGTCGGGCCAGTCGTGCGAAGACTTCACCCTCCGAGTTTTCACCGACACGGTCAGCAACAAGGCTGACTCGTGTGTGCTTCATATCCTGTACTGCGACCGCTTCACGGTCTGCACGGATATTCCGGCGTTCCTCCGTGAGAATTTCCTGACAACGCTCTCCGTGCGCCGTGTCGCTTCCGGCACGACACTTTCCCTTTTCCTCTATGCCGAAAAGGGGGAGAACATCGCTTATTCCGTCGCCCACTCGTTCCGCAAGGCTGACTCGGAGGCACGTTATCAGCACTCATACACCATCGACAGCGACAAGACCGCCGACTCGTCGGGCATCGTGCAGCTCAATATCTCCCTTGCCTCAATCATTGCCGACGCAGCCTCTTTCGCCACCGCAAGGCTCGGCGAAATCACACTGCTGTCGTTCACCGTCCGTTGCGGTCAGCGGTCCGTTACCTGCTTCGTCGACAACTCGCTCTCAGACCTTGATTCGTTCTACTTCCGCAACTGCTTCAACGTCTGGGATGTTGCCACTTTGCCGGTTGTCACTACGGCAAAGACCGACGTAGACCGCTCCCTCGCCATCATCAACGGCAAGTCGCGGTTTTACAACCAGTCAACCGCCAGGACCTACGAGGTGGAGGCCGGGCCTCTGACTTCCGACGAAGCCGAGTGGATAGACCAACTCTTATCATCGCACGACGTGTTCCGAATCGAGCCGGACCCGACCAACAGTAATGACCAGCTCGTTCTCGCTCCTATCCTCATTACCGACGCCACCTGCGAGTTTCAGGACGGCGACGAGAAACTTAACAAAGTAAAGTTCACGTGGCGTTACGAGGACAACCGCCCCATAGTGCGGCTCTCCGCCTCGCCCGGCATCTTCACTGAACCCTATAATCTCGTATTCAGCTAACCTCGTTCCTCGTACCTTGCAATGTCAAAAGCAATCCACATAAGCACCGCTCGCACGATGCTCAACAGCGGCGACCCTGTCGACCTCCATGTATGGAAGTCGGACGGTTCCATTCTCCACCTCCAAAATTGCATATCGCTCCGCTACAATTTTTACGGCGGCTGGCGCAATATCAAGATATTGGCTTCGGGCGAATGTCGCCGTGTCCGCGACTGCTGCATTTTCCGTGTCAACGACTTGGAAGTATTTCTCTAATGCTCAATCCTTTTCGCTATGAATATCGAAAATCTCAATTTCAACTCCGTTGAATCGGTTCCGGGCTATGAAGCCCGTGCAGCGTTCACCGTCAACTCCGCATCCGTGTTCAAGGAGGACGTGGATATTGTGCCGACTATCATTGATGATAGTCTGAGCTATATACCGTGGGGAGGCGACAATCAGATGCCGTTCGACATCCTCAATCTCATTGAGAAAGACGAAACACTCGCCACCTGCCAGTGTTTCAACGCCGAGGTCTGTTATGGTGCCGGTCTGCGATACGATACCTGCATCGCTTCCGCAGCGGTCAAGCGCGAAGTCGAGGACTTCACTCTCGACAACGACCTCGCCTCATACTTTCTCGGAGTTAGTCAGGACTTTAAGCACTTCGGCTTCGCCGTGTCAGTGCTTATTCTCAACGAGGACGGCACAAAGATTGTGCGCCTGTTGAGAAAGGAAGCCTGTTATTGTCGCTTCACACCGGCTGACAAGCACGGTCGTATTTCCAAAATCCTTTACGCCAACTGGCGAAAGGCTATCTCATCGCGCAGCGACATCGAGGAAATCGACCTGCTCGACCCGGCTTCTCCGTGGCGAGATCTGCAAGACAAGCTCGCCAAATCATCGCCCTTGGGCGCTTCGTCCACGAAGAACTCGAAGTGCCGGAAATTCGCGATTGTGTCGCGCATCCCGACTGTCAATAGCACCTATTATCCCATTCCTTACTATGGCGCGTTGTTCCGGGGGAAGTGGTATAACATCAAGCAGCTTATCGGCATTGCCAAAGAAGCGAAGCTGCGCAACTCCGCACCCATCAAGTATCACATCGAGGTCGGGGCGAAATATTGGGAGTCAATCTTTCGTGCCGAGGGCATTACCGACCGTCGAAAGCAACAGGAGCGTATTGTCCGCGAGAAGCAGACAATCCTCGACTTCCTGACCGGCGCGGAGAACAGCGGCAAAGCCTGGTTCTCGACTTTCTATGTTACCCCCGACGGCAAGGAACAGCACGATGTTGTCATCAACAAGATTGACGACAGCAAGGAGGGCGGCGATTGGGAGACCGACATTCAGGAAGCTATCAATATGATATGCTTTACTATGCGGGTGCATAGTAACCTTGTCGGCTCAGTTCCCGGCAAAGCCCAAAGCAACAACTCCGGCTCCGACAAGCGCGAGCTTTACACCATCGCCCAAGCCCTTCAGAAACCGTATCACGACCTGCTCTTTACCGTCCACCGCATAATCATCCGCTTTAACGATTGGCGTGGCGTGACGGTAGACGTGCCGTTTATCCAACTTACCACCTTAGACGAACATCAGGACGCAAAGCAGGTTAAACTCCCAAACTCCAAGCCCAATGAAACTGATAACAAGCAATGATGAGTTGCGGAAGTATATTCCGAACTCTATGCGCGAGGTCAAAGGGGAAACTCCGCTCTTTGACAAACTCGCTCCCTATCTTGAAAGAGCCGAGCAATGGTTCTGCCACCACTTCGTCCCGGCAGAACTGCTCGACGCCATAGCGTCCGAGGCCGCTCACATCGTCGCAGTCGAGGCATACCGGCTGGCCGTGCCGCAGCTCGACCTTGTGCTTACGCCCAACGGTTTCGCCACTGTCGGAACTCAAAACCTTTCTCCGGCATCGAAGATGCGCGTCGACCGGCTCGTTGGCGGTCTGCTCGCCGAGAGGGACAAGGCACTGGCGCAGCTTCTTCACAATCTGCCCTCCGTCGAGGGCTGGCCGGACTCACCGCAGGGGCGGTTGTTCGGCGCCACGCTGTTTCCGACCCTTGATGTTGTAGCCCAACAGTCGGGGGAATCAGAACGACTATGGGACAAGTATTGTGAGTTGCGCCCACAGTTGATTGACCTCGAAGCAAGCCTCTCGGAAGAATGGCTGTCGCCTGAATTGATGTCAGCGCTCCGCTCCGAAAACCTGCGCGGAGATCTGACGGCAAAGCGGAGTGAGATTGTCCGGCAGGTAAAAGCGCAGATTGTCGGCTACCTGCGCTCAGGGTCGTTCAACTCGCGTAGGCTCGCGGATATTGTGAATTATATCCGGCAGCATGAGGCCGAATTTCCTGAATGGCATCAGTCCGAGACCGCGAAGCTGTTTGCACCGCCGGTGTTCCGCAATGAGAAGAAAGCGAAGGGATATTTCTTTTAGCGGTGTCGAGGCATTTCGGCAGTCGGTGTGGATGCGTCGCAAGGGCAGTTTGTCGGTCATACCGAATTGGAGTTATGGCACGAGGCACTGATTTTCCGAGGCGAAGTTAGAATATGCGTCGGCAGGTCAAGGGCAGGTTTGCGCTCCGCGTTCCTCCGTTCTTCGCTTCTTTGCAGAACGGCAATCACCCTTGACTCTCTCAGCCTCCTATGCACATTCTTTCACTTGCCTGTAAAATCTGAAGTGCTTCGGCACATAACTCTAAATCAATTCGATATGATACTTCCCGACAAACGACCAGTTGAGCGCGACTTCGCCAACATCACCGACTACTCGCTCGAATGCCCCGACGGTGCAAGAAAGTTCTTCGCTTTTATCCATTTCACAGATGATTCCACCTGCCTGTGGTCGAACATCTTCACCTTCAACCGCTCATTCGCCCTGATGCTCGTAATTGAAAAATTCGGCGACTGCCACGAATATATCAGCAGCATCAATATCCACGAGCAGGAGTAACGAACTACCCTCCGCCAACTGGAAGCCTCGGAGAAATCCGGGGCTTTCGTTGTCTTTTACCCGGTCAGCTCATTACCGTACATTTGTGGCATCGATAAACGATACACCACAAACGATTTACGTTCATGCAGACAATCTCCATTAACTTCATCGTGCCGCAGGGCTGGCACGAACTCGGCGACAAACAGTTGCGATATGTCTACGACCTTATCGCCAAAGAATATGCCACCGATGAAATCAAGACCTTATGCCTGCTCCGTTGGAGCGGCACTAAGGTTATAGGCCGTCAGGAATCGGGCACATATCTTCTCAAAAAGAGCAAAATCCTTTTTGAGGTTACGCCGCTAACCCTCGCCGAGCTGCTTCCACATCTCGACTGGCTCGGCTCACTGCCGACCGTTCCTGTCCGGATCTCCAAAATCAACCGTCAGTCGGCGCTTCCGGCTGACTTCTCCGAAGTGCCGTTTGAAACGTTCATCATCTGCGATAACCTCTATCAAGGTTATCTCTCGACGCAGAATGATGAACTCCTCGACCAACTCGGAGCTACGCTTTACGGCAAAGATATTGCCTTCAAGCCATACGAGCGCATCAGCATTTTCTACTGGTTCGCCGCGTTGAAAGAATCGCTGTCGAAGAAATATTCCGACTTCTTCCAACCCATCGCAGGTGCCTCAGACGGCAACCTGCTCGGCTCGTCAGCATCGGTTGAGGACGCGATGAACGCACAAATCCGTGCGCTCACCAAGGGCGACATCACCAAAGAGGCCGAGGTCCTCGCGCTCGATACGCACCGTGCGCTCACCGAGCTTAACGCCCAGGCTCGCGAATACAAGGAGTTGAACGCCAAAATGCAATCCAATGGAAAATAATCTGAATGGACGTTGGGATGCGGCGGCTTTCTTTGAAAACCTTACCGCTACTAACAAATTGGCTCAGAGTGAGCAATTTGTTTTTTGTCGCGTAAGCGGTCTTGACGGCTTCGAGGAAGCTGTCAACAAGGCGCAGACTCAAACCGCTTTCGTCTGCGTCAGCGATATAGCCGACGGCTATACGGAGTTGAACAACACACCGCGCACACGCCGAGTCAAAACCGTTTTCCTCGCCATGCGCCACGCTGCCGAGGATATGGCGGCTCGTGCCGAATGCATGGAAACGATGCGCGAGCTGTTCCGACAGTTTATGTCGAAACTTCTCCCTGAAAAGGTTCGGTTAGAGCAGAACTGCATCTACCTCGACCCACGTATCTCGTTCAACGAGATTGACCGATACTTTTTCAACGGCGCCGCCGGTGCATATTTCCAAATCGCCGTAGATGTCTACACCGATTTAAGATATAATGCCGATGAGTGGAACGGATGAACAGCTTGAAGCCCGGCGTAAATACGTCCGCGCCTTCAATGCCACAATGGTAAAGATATGGCGCGAGCAAATCGCCCTTTTGGGAGCGGTCGACACAGGAGCGTTGTACCGCTCAACGGTCGGCATATCAATGACAGCCGACGGCAAGTTCATTGACATAACGCTATCGCAAGCCTTCAACACCTACGGTTTGTTCGTCGACTACGGCACCGGCCGCAATACTCCGCGAGGCAACCCCGGTGACATTGGCCGCGCCAATGGCCGCAAACGCAAGCGTTGGTTCTCTCGCAAATACTTCGCCTCGGTGATGAACATTCAGGAATTTTATGCCGACAGCCTCGGACAAGAATTTTGTCGGGCAGTCTCCAACGCCCTCAATCCCGACATTATGCGCCGTTCCGTCACTCTCTGAGTGTCTTTTCACTTGCATTATTTCAGGGGTATCTTTGCCAATAAACCATAAACGATAACCCATAAACCGCGCCACCGGCGCATAAGATATGGCTATTGATACTAAATCGCTTACTCAGATTATAACCGAGTTTCGCAAGTTGCAGACGAAGGACTCCATAACCCCGGAATCCCTCGGATATATCCTGCAACGCATCGCAGACCTGCTCGCTACCGCCGGAACTTCCGGGACTCAACAAATTCTCGGAACTTGGTACAACACGCTCTCCAAAGTCGATCATACCGCCGTCTGCAAATTGCAGCAAGGCTCGGCTGACCGAAACTTCGTAAGGCTCTCGAACACGTTCATCGACCTGCTCACAGGTCAGCAAATGACAAACGAGAACGCCACAATTATAAATATGGCAACCACCGAGCGGGCCGGGGCGATGAAAGCGCAGCAGGTAGTTGACCTCAACAATACCCGACGCGCCGTGGCTGACATTCAGAAACTCCTTGACACCATACAAGCCAAACTCGGCATGACCGACGGCTCGAAAGGTCTGTATAACGCAGCCCAGATACAGGTATCGGTCGAAAACGGCAAACTTCGTCTATATGGTGCGCAGCAGCTTATCACAGACGGCTATGTGCCGTATCTTTTCCGGCTTACGCGCAAGCGCAACCCTTGGGATGATAAAGTCGCCCTCGAAGCCGGGGCTACACCCAAGAAATACGGCGACAAGCGCAAGGGATGGAATCTGTTCGGCACGGTGTATATGGTGAAGATTGCCTCCGGCAATATCCTCACTTTCAACACCAAACCGCATTACGACCTTTGCACGGTCTGTGATTCCTACTCGGATGCCCCCGAAACGCTCGTCAAGCAATTCAACCGAAACAAGGACAACGCACCGTGCATCGGCTGGGGTCGTTCCGTCGTGTGTCTGCTCGACCCTAAGAACGCGCAGAAGCATCGCCTTGTCAGGCTTCGCTTCGCCCTGGGTTTTGCCAAAAAAATCCTGCCGGGACGCTCGCTCATTACCACGGCAAACCTCGTAAGCTCGCTCGCCGAGTTCTCGGTCATTTACAACCCCTCGAAAAAGTCATGGCATTTCGGAAAGTAAACCCCATAAAAAAAGATAGCCCTCACGGCAGAGCCGAAAGGGGGATGCTATCTCATAAACTTCATTCCGATAGCCCGCAGGTAAAACCTCCGGGGGATGCTATCACATATACACCGACACAGATAGCCCGAATACGGGGGATGCTATCTCGCATCTGTCAGAGGTATACACGTTTCTTAGCTTGGCTTCACTTTCGTTCAGAGGTGTCCGGGTCAGGTAGCTTGGTTTCACTTATCAATACACAAAGGTAATACTTTTTCTCCACATATACAACTCTTTAACTCACAAAATTATGAATCTCAACAAACATAAGCCGACAATCCAACTCATTTCAGCAATCCTGCTGATAGTCATTGGCTGCGGCCTCTTGATTTCCGGCTTCATCATGCCGCCACCGGGCGAAATTCATAATTCCGTACTTATCGCCTTCGGCGAGATTCTGACTTTCGCGGGAGCGTTATTCGGCATCGACTACCATTATAAATACAAAGACCATGAGAAAAATCAATGAAATCATCATCCATTGTTCGGCAACCCCCGAAGGCCGGAATTTCACCGTCCAACAGATTCGCGACTGGCACGTCAAAGGCAACGGCTGGCGCGACATCGGCTATCACTACGTGATTTACCTCGACGGCAGCGTTCATCGTGGCCGTCCTGAAAACCGGGTCGGCGCACACTGCACGGGGCATAACGCAAACTCCATAGGCGTTTGCTACATCGGGGGCTGTGCCGCTGACGGCAAGACCCCGAAAGATACACGGACAGCCGCTCAAAAGGCGGCGCTCGTCAAGTTGGTAGCCGAACTGCGACACCGCTATGGCGGGGCCACAGTTCACGGCCACAACGAGTTCGCGGCAAAAGCCTGTCCTTCGTTCAACGTTCAGAAAGAGCCAGAGTTATGCGGTCGATAATCTTCATTCTTGCTTTATCGCTCCTTGCAAGCTGCAAGAGCCAAAAGCAGGTAGTCAGCGACAAGACTCTCGCAGTCGATTCTGTCGCTCGGTCGGAACATCACCGCACAATGGCGGTGATTGACTCGGCTATCCGTAATATTGATTTTAGCTTCGATACCCTGAAAATCAATATCGAACGACCTTATCTCGCCAATGACACTCTCGGCTCTCAACCCTCGGCTCTCGGCTCTCAAACGGAGATTATTCGCATCAAGGCTGTTCGTGGGCGCGTCATAGATCAGCGGCGTGTACATAGGGACAGCGTCGAAGCCTACAATCGGCTTGATACGGTGGCCTATCATCAATCAGCCGCCGAGACTTCGACAGAACACACCGCCACAACGCGCCTATATAATCCGCCTGACGGTACAGCGGTTCTCATAATCGCACTTATCATCGCCGGGATTATATTCTTCGTTTGCTATCGCAAACGCTGATTTCATACAGCACTACAAGAGTAGAACTTTCTTCATAAATTGGCAAGCGAGTTGTCCGAGAGGATGGCTCGTTTGTTTTTAGCATCACTTTATAGACCCGCCCGATTTAAGGGAGATGATTGTGATGCACGGTGTTCAGGCTGTCGCCATCCTTCATCTTTCGCCGAGGGCTGGTATGTTGCCGGCAGTTTTCATTATTCGTCTGCGACGCTTGTTTATTGAACGCGCAGGACGCGTCGGCCCACTCTCCGCCTACGCCACGATGTGAGGCTCCGAAGTACATGCCCGAACAGCCTCCGGCACGGGGCAAGTAAGGGACGGGAGATGGCTTGATAAATCTGCGCCAACTCCCTGTCGCTCCGTTGCACTACACGACACCCTTCCTGATTTGTCGCTCCCTTGTTCCGGCACAGACTTCTCCACCTTTTCCCATCGTCAGCTCCGGCTCCGGCAGAGCCGACACACGCCCTCCGCACATTGATTATACGCCCGCCCCAGGCCCGATGCACGGTGCGCCGATGCACTGACTCCACTCAGGCGGTCGGCCAACCACTTCGCTCACTCCGAGTCTGCCTACGGCTTAGGGCAAGGGCAGGCCGGCTTACTGTCTGCGGTGCAAGCATCCTCAACAGAAAGCCTGTCGCTCCGTGCCTACGCGACACCTGCCGTTTGCTCTAATCCTATGTAGGCACTCCGAGTTCCCTCTGTTCCTTTGGCTGACTCTCCTCCGTTACGCGCCGCATCGTCATCACCGCACATCGCCACATCTGACCCCTCGCTTCGATAAATGTATCTTCATCGAGGGAGAGCGGAGTGCTGTCGTAAGGTCAATTTCCACGTTGCGGAAATTTGACCTTTACGGCAGCGATTTTACCGCCCGTTTTGCATATAGCGGCAGGGCGAAAGGGGGGCAGAGCGGAATTGTTCCTTGGGGCGGTGGGGGGTCTTTACAGACGGTAGCAGGGAGAAGTTTTCTCCCTGCACCCTCTAAACCGCTCATTCTTCGCTACTTGTAAATTTCAACTCAGGGATTAGTTGAAATTTGCCCGAAGAAACGGCGTTAAAAAGTGTTTAACGTGTATTTTTCCGCTGTCGCTATGCTTCTAATTGTCAGCTTAAAAGACCATATCAACAAACCTCTCCAAGTGTCTTTTAAGGGGTCTGAAAATCGGCTGAAATTTGCTGTAAGAACAACAAATTTCAGATAATCCAATGGCAAACTATACATCCACCGCCAATGTCGTTCTCTCCGTCAACGGCAAGCAAGCTCAGCAGATGCTTTCCTCTCTCGAAAAGGATGCGAAGCGTCTGGAAAGGCAGATAGCAGCCGCAGCCAAAGCAGGTGACAAGGCCACGATGAAGAAGTTACAGCGAGAGCTGTACAATACGCATCGGCTTATGGACCAACTGCGCGGTGCTTCCGCTTCCACCGAGAGGATTTTAAGCCGACTTGACAAGGCGACACCGCGCGAGCTTAACAAGGCGTTGAAGCAGTTGAAGAACGAGCTGAACGGCATCGAGAGAGGCACCGCCGCATGGGACGCACAGATTGAGAAAATTAAGGCGGTCAGAGCCGAGATTGACAAGGTCAATGACTCCATGCGTGAGCAGGAGTCGCTTTCTGACCGCGTAATGAACTGGATCAACAAGTGGCAGATGGCTCTACTCGCCGTAGGCGCCGCCATTACCGGACTGGTAATGGCAGGGCGCAAAGCCGTGAACGCCTACGCCGAAATGGAGCAGGAGATGGCTAACGTCCGTAAGTTTACGGGTATGGACGCTGACGAGGTGGCCGCACTCAACGAGGAGTTCAAGAAGATAGACACCCGCACCTCCCGTGAGGAACTTAACCAACTCGCCCAGGAAGCAGGTCGTTTGGGTAAATCCTCGCAGGAGGATGTTCTCGGTTTTGTCCGTGCCGCCGATAAAATCAATGTAGCCCTCGACGACCTCGGAAGCGGTGCCACGCTGACACTATCCAAGCTGACAGGCATCTTCGGCGACGAGGAACGCCTCGGCACCGAGAAGGCCCTGCTTTCGGTAGGTTCCGTGATAAACGAGTTGTCGCAGAACTGTTCGGCCTCCGCTCCCTATATCGCCGAGTTCGCCTCGCGAATGGGTGGCGTGGGAGCGCAAGCCGGTATGACCGTGCAGCAGATTATGGGCTTCGCCGCCGTCCTCGATTCCAACAACCAAAAGCTCGAAGCATCTTCGACGGCTCTTTCGCAGGTTATTGTGAGGATTTATCAGGACCCGGCCAAGTATGCCCGTGTCGCCGGTATGGACGTGCAGAAGTTCGCCGCCCTCGTAAAAACGGATATGAATGCCGCCCTGGTCGAGTTTCTTTCGACCCTCAAACGTGCCGGCAATATGGATGTCCTCTCTCCGATGTTCAAGGACATGGGCGAGAACGGCTCACGTGCCATATCCGCACTCTCGACTCTCGCCAACCATATCGACGAGGTCAAGAGCCAGCAGCTTGTCGCCAATGAAGCCTTCGCCGAGGCTACCTCAATCGACAAGGAGTTCGAGGTGCAGAACAACACCGTTCAGGCGCAGCTTGACAAGGCGAAGAACCGCGTCCA
>ULRJ01027090.1_pt1 | contig 19842 bp, 17 predicted proteins | sample 1955321 | NCBI WGS metagenome assembly ULRJ01 (sample SAMEA4835679, study PRJEB28245) | human gut metagenome | biome: gut microbiome; material: fecal sample | place: Denmark | collected 2008 | reverse complement strand
CCGGCCGGGCCGCCGCCGATGATGGCGACCTTCTGGTCAAATTTCTCGTGCGTGCAGGAGTTCATGGGCGGCACGTAGCGGTGCTCGGCCTTCATGTCCTGCTCGGCAATGAACTTCTTGATCTCGTCGATGGCCAGCGGCTCGTCGACGGTGCCGCGGGTGCAGGCATCCTCGCAGTACTTTCTGCAGATGCTGCCGCAGACGGCCGGGAACGGATTATCCTTCTTGATGAGCTTGAGCGCGTCGGCATAGCGGCCGTCGCCCGCCATCTTGATGTAGCCCTGGATGGCAATGTGCGCCGGGCAGGCGGCCTTGCAGGGCGCCGTGCCGGTCGGCCAGGTCTGGATGCAGCCGTTCTCGTTGCGGTAATTCTTGTTCCAGTGATCCTCGCCCCACTTGGTGTCGTCCGGCAGCTCGTGGTGCGGATACTGGATGGGACCTTCCTTCGTGCAGAGCTTCTGACCGAGGCGGACAGCGCCGGCCGGGCAGGTCTCGACGCACTTGCCGCAGGCCACGCACTTCTCGGGGTCGCTCTCGGCCACGTAAGCGGAGGCGGACAGGTTCGGCGTGTTGAACAGCTGGCTGGTGCGCAGCGCGTTGCAGACGCCGACGGCACAATTGCAGATGCCGAAGATCTTGTTCTCACCGTCGATGTTCGTGATCTGGTGGACATAGCCGCGGTCCTCGGCCTTCTGGAGAATCTCCATGGCCTCTTCATAGGTGATGTCGCGGCCGTGGTTCGTCTCACGGCAGTAGTCGGCGAAGTCACCGACGCCGATGCACCACTCGCCTTCCACGTCGCCGGAGCCCTCGCCGCGGATGCGCTGCTGCTTGCGGCAGGAGCACACGGACACACCGATGTGGCCCTCGTACTTCTTCAGCCAATGGGACAGGTGCTCGATCGGCAGAGACTTGCTCTCGGCCGGGATGGCCTTTTCGACCGGGATGACGTGCATGCCGATGCCGGCGCCTCCGGGAGGCACCATCTCGGTGATGCCCGCCAGCGGCAGATACGCCATGCGCTCGAAGAAGTCTGCCGTCTCCGGGAACATATCTGATTGCTCGGGGTTGATCATCATGATCTCGGCGCTGCCGGGAACGAACATATCCAGCACCCAGCGCTTGGCGTGGTTCGGGTTCTTTCCGTCGAGGTTCTCCCAGTGGAACTCGACCAGGCCGCTCTCGCTGAGCGCCTGCAGCGCTTTCTCCAGATAGGCTCTGTCGAACTGCGGGTTCTTCTTCGCGAGCTGCTCGATCGTGAGCGGCACGCGCTTTTTCATCGTCAGGGCGATATCGAGGATATCGTCCGCCATCTTCTCATCATACTTCACCGCCGTGAACTTGAGGGCGGAGTTGATGCCCAGATACTCCGGGGCATCCGGCGTGATCTTGTCCTTGCCGAGCAAGACTGTTGCGCGATCCGTGATTTCTTTGCCGAGCTTTGCAATTTTCTCGTCTTTTGTCATGTTCTCGCTTCCTTCTCTGATAGTTTGCATCCAAATAACGACTAGCCGTTGCGACACTTGCGCGGCTTCCGACGCCGCCATGTTAATTAATTAACCCTGCAATGTCAAGGGCTACGGGGCATTTTTGAAACAAGTCACAAAAAAGTTGTAAAAGAATTGCGAATAAAATCTTGTGTGTGTTGAATCACAGAAACAAAAGTCGTATAATGTCTGAAAAGAGCGAACATTTTTCGTCAGGAGTGTTTGAAATGCAAGATTCATCCTGGAAGTTCAAAGAGGAAGTCGCAGAAACGGCCATTTCCCTCTTTAAGCGCGACGGATACAATAATGTTACGGTCAATGAGATCTGCAAAGCGTGCGGCATCTCCCGCTCCGTGTTCTACTCCTCGTTCAACGGCAAGCGCAGCATTCTGGAATACATGGTACAAAAGCCGCAGCACAATGACGATGCGAGCTTTATGAAATTTGCGCACGCGGATAACGATTTTGAACGCATCTGGCAGCTGTTCGACCGGTTCATTGCAATTGCTTATGACTTCGGCCCGGAACTGACCAGCACGCTGTTCATCATGCAGTTTGAATCCCCGGAGGGCATCCGCGCAGCTGTGCACGCACTGGACGATCTGTTTGCCACGCTGGCCAACAACTGTGCCAAGGCGGGCATTATCGACACGGAAGAGCCGCCGGATCTGCTGTCACGCATCGCAACAGATCTGATCTGCCACGAGCTGTACGTCTGGTCCAGCCAGAAAGGAAACTTCTCGCTGCGCGCACGCGCGCGGCAGTACGCCGAGATCGCCTACCACGTCAAGCCGGAATACCGCATGCCGGCCGAGCAGCGCAACGCGCTGTGAGCTTTGTCATAGAAACCGCTGCCTGATTTTTGCGGAATTGGGCGGCGGTTTTTTTGACATCCTTTCGTATTTGTTGTATCGCGTATATACACAGTGCATATACACGCAAGGATGCTCATCATGCTGTACGAAAGTGATTATCTGGAAGAACAGGCTGCTCTGCACACGGCGGAAAAGATGTGCGCGGCCGCGCGGACTGCCCCGAAGGCGCATGGGAAGGACACGATGCACACGCTCGTCCTGACCGGAGACGAGAAGGAACAGCTGGCGAAAAAGATGGAGGAATTCGGCATCCGCGAAATGGGCGATAAAATGAACACCTGGTACGGCCGGGACGCCGCCAACGTCCGCCGGGCACAGGCAGTCGTTCTGATCGGTGCAGAGCAGTCATACCGCGGTGTGCCCCACTGCGACTATTGCGGCTTTGATAATTGCGGCAACTGCAAAAACGCCGGCGGAAACTGCACGTTTGCCTATATCGACCTGGGCATTGCCGTTTCTTCTGCAGCCATGGCCGCCGCGATGGATACCGTGGATACTCGCATCATGTTTTCTGTCGGCAAGGCCGCCGCTGAAATGGGGTATGCCGAAAACGTCCTGTGGCTTGGCATTCCGATCTCGATCTCCGGCAAGAGCATCTTTTTCGACCGCGGGATCTTTCATGACTGACAGGAGGCATCATGGGAACGCAGCCATACAAAAGTATTTGCTACTGCACGAATCTCCGCCGGAGCGCAAATATGCTCTCCGATATCTATGACGCTTGTTTAAATCCATCCGGCGTGACCGTTGCGCAGTATTACCTGTTGGTCAATCTGTCCAGACTCGGCAGCGCGAATATCACGCATTGGGCGCAGCGGGTCGGGCTCGACCGGAGCACGATGGTCCGGAATATCAAGCCGCTGCAGACACGCGGCTACGTGGAAACGACCGAGGGGCGCGGAAAGGCGTTCACATTGACACCGGAAGGTGAACACGTTCTGGAGCTGGCAGTCCCGATTTGGGAGCGCACACAGGCGAAAATTCAGGAAGCCTTAGGCGATGACGATGCGCAGGCGCTTTTGCGCATCAGTGAAAAGCTGCAGGAGATTGGCAAATGAAGAAAAGTCTATCATTAGATACCCAAAGAGCTGTCTGACTGCGTTGCAGTCAGACAGCTCTTTTTGAAAAACATGAGTGCCTACAGGCTTTTTCGGCCTCGGCAATTATTCCTACTCACGCACTAAAACCGTGACCTAAATAATTTCGTACAAATTTCGTATTTCGCGGTGTATCAAGGTTGTTGCAGTACTTGCTAATACTACAAATGACAAAAAAGTATGGTGAGGTGTTGTCGTCCTTTTTTCTCCTGCACCACGCCGAAGTTCAGCAATCCCAGGTTCGGTCGTTTACTCAATGTCATATACTGATGCGATTCCACACCAGCGGCGCGATGTTGGGCAGATTCTTGTCCCCATCGAGATTATTCGCCGCACCCATACTAATTTTCCCGTCAACTGACATCAGCATAAACAGAGTTGCGGTCGATTCACCTCTCTTGGCTACCCCTTAAAGCTTTTTGCCGCAGTTGGCACAATACTGATAATTGAAAGGATTGAAGTGTGAGCATTCACAAAACCGCATGGTCTGATCTATGTCATAAGCTAAGTATAAATGTTCCAGCTTCTCTTCATCTTTGATTTTTCTTCCGCACATAGGGCAAAACTTGCAATGCTCAGGCACTTTGCTATTGCAGCAATCTGTTATGATCCCGCGAACGCGCTTTTTTAGCTCAGGCGGGGACACGTGCAATCTTCTGTCGTAGGAAATCTCTGCAGTATTTTCGCCAGCTGCATTGCTTCCCCATTGACATATTTCCTCAAGCACAACGGTTATTCTGTAAAAATCTTCACTGTCGCAGCTGTAGCAAACAAAACATCTTCCATTTTCAAACAGCAGCCGTATGCTGTTATCAATGAAAAATCCGCAAGCACCAACACGCATATTTTCAATAATATGGGCGTCAGTTTTCCACCGGCTGAAATCAACTGCTTTCAGCACAGCAAACAGTTTTTCTTTTTGCGCATCGGTAATCTGAAACACGCGCGGTTCAAAGAGCCCTGGGGGATGTCTCAAACCGCCGTCCATGCTGCCGTTGATTTTATTTTCACATCGGATGCTGCCAGTTACCCTGTCATAATCAATATACCGAATGGGGTAATCGCCAAAAGAGACCTGGAGCCTCACGACATTGGAAACATCCATCTCATCTGGCTTCCATCTATATGTCCAATTGTCTATATAACTGCCGAAAAAGGCTGTGTCAAACTCACACGAGCGGGCTAACCGTATTGCCTCTAAACCGCATTTTCTACATTTATACTTGATACTCTCTTCAAATTCATCAATTCTTGTGAAATCGTGAGAATCAAAAGCACACGCTTGTTTTCCTGCTGGAAGCTTGCCGTGTCTATTTCGGATTTCCTGTTCGCTAATGCCTTGCATTTTCAGCCTCCGTTTTGCTTGAAAAATAAGCGGCATAAAATGGTATGCCCGCAACACAAAATGCCCGGAAGTTTGAGATTTCAAGGTTTGAGGGAAGCGTTTGTTTATTCCCACTCGATCGTGGCGGGCGGTTTGGAGGTGATATCGTAGACGATGCGGTTAATGCCCTTGACCTCGTTGACGATGCGCACGGAGACGCGGTCGAGCACATCGTACGGAATGCGCGTCCAGTTGGCGGTCATGAAATCCGTCGTTGTGACGCTGCGCAGCGCGAGCGTATAGTCATAGGTACGTCCGTCGCCCATAACACCGACGGAGCGCATATTCGTCAGCACCGCGAAGTACTGATTCATCGTCTGCTCCAGGTGCGCCTTGGCGATCTCATCGCGGAAGATGAAGTCCGCGTCGCGCAGGATGTCCAGCTTATCCTTGGACACCGCGCCGAGGCAGCGGATGGCCAGGCCCGGGCCCGGGAACGGTTGGCGCATGACCAGATACTCCGGCAGGCCAAGCTCGCGGCCGAGCGCGCGCACCTCATCCTTGAACAGCAGGCGCAGCGGCTCGATAATCTCCTTGAAGTCCACAAAGTCTGGCAGGCCGCCGACGTTGTGGTGGCTCTTGATGACGGCAGCGACATTCGTGCCGGATTCAATCACGTCGGGATAGATCGTACCCTGAGCCAGATAGTCGACCGAGCCGATCTTCTTGCCCTCTTCCTCAAAGACGCGGATGAACTCCTCGCCGATGATCTTGCGCTTGGTCTCCGGGTCGGAGACGTCCTTCAGGCGCGTAAGGAAGCGCTCTTCCGCGTTGACGCGCACGAAGTTGATGTCCCAGTTCTGGAACGCAGCCTCGACCTCATCGCCCTCGTTCTTGCGCAGCAGACCGTGATCGACAAAGATGCACGTGAGCTGATTGCCGACCGCCTCCGCCAGCAGAGCGGCCGCGACCGAGGAATCTACGCCGCCGGAAAGGGCCAGCAGCACCTTGCCGCCGCCGACCTTGGCGCGGATGGACTCGATCGACTTGCGCATGAAGTCACCCATCGTCCACTCGCCGGTCGCGCCGCAGACCTCATAGAGGAAGTTGCGCAGCATGGCCCGACCATATTCGGTATGATTGACCTCCGGGTGGAACTGCACGCCGTAGAACCCGCGCGCTTCGTCGCAGATGCCGACCGTTGGGCAGGCATCCGAGTGCGCCACGAGCCGGAACGACTCCGGCACCTTGGCCATGTAGTCGCCGTGGCTCATCCACGTGATGCTCTGCTCCGGCAAGCCGCGGAAGAGACGGCAGTCGGTATCGAACCAGGTCTGCGTCTTGCCGTACTCGCGCGCGGTGTCCTTTCCGGCAGCGGTGACTTCCCCGCCGAGATACTGCGCCATGAGCTGACAGCCGTAGCAGATGCCGAGGATAGGAATTCCGAGCCGGAAGATCTCAGGATCTACCTGCGGCGAACCTTCAGCGTACACGCTCTGCGGGCCGCCGGTGAAGATGATGCCGATGGGGTCAAAGGCACGGATCTCGTCGACGGACATGGTGTGCGGCTTGACTTCGCAATACACATTGCACTCGCGCACACGGCGCGCAATGAGCTGATTATACTGTCCTCCAAAATCGAGGACGATGACAGACTGATTCGGCATGGATGACGCTCTCCTTATTCGACAGTAACGGATTTGGCAAGGTTTTTCGGCTTATCGATCGCACAACCATTCGCTTTCGCGACATAGTAAGCGAAGAGCTGCAGCGGCACGATCTCCGCCGGGACAACGAACAGATTATCCATCCGCGGCACGAGGATGACATCATCCGCCTCGGAATAAATGGCCCGGTTGCCCTCGAGCGCCACGCCGAGCACGCGCGCACCGCGCGCCTTGACCTCCTTGACATTGCTCATAGTCTTGTCAAACAGCGGCTCGTAACACGCGACAGCGATGACGAGGCGGTTTTCCTCAATGAGCGCGATGGTGCCGTGCTTGAGCTCGCCCGCGGCATAGGCCTCCGAGTGCAGGTAGGAGATCTCCTTGAGCTTCAGCGAGCCCTCCATGCAGACAGCGTAGTCCACATTGCGGCCGATGAAGAACAGGGACGGATTGTTTTTATACCGCTCAGCCAGCTGCGCAATCTGCGGGTTGAGGTCAATGGCGCGCTGCACCATCTGCGGCAGGATCATGAGATCGTCCGTGAGTTTCGCGGCCTCTTCCCTGCTCAGGCAGCCGCGCTTCTCACCCAGATAGAGCGCGAGCAGATACAGCACCGACACCTGCGTGGTGTAGCCCTTCGTGGTCGCAACGGCGATCTCCGGGCCGGCCCAGGTGTAAATGACATCGTCCGAGATGCGGGCGATCGTGCTGCCGACAACATTGACGATTGAGAGCACATAGGCGCCCTTGGACTGCGCTTCACGGATGGCGGCGATGGTGTCCGCCGTCTCGCCAGACTGCGAGATGATAATCATGAGCGTGTGCTCGTCGACGATTGGGTCGCGGTAACGGAACTCGCTCGCGAGGTCGGCGTCGACCGGGATGTGCGTGAGCTTTTCGAGCGCATATTTGCCCGCCTGACCGGCATAGAACGCCGAACCGCAGGCCGTGATCATAATTTTGTTGAAGCCCATGAGCTGTGCATCGGTCATCTTCAGCTCGTCAAACACGACGCGGTGATCCTTCACACGCGGGTCAAGTGTGGACTTGATGGCGCGCGGCTGCTCCATGATCTCCTTGAGCATGAAGTGCTCATAGCCGCCCTTTTCGGCCGCCTCAATGTCCCACGCGACGCGGGAAACGGGCTTGTCGATCGGCTTGCCGGTGCAGTCAAAGACCGTGTAGCTGTTGGCGCGCACCTCGGCGAGCTCGCCGTCTTCAAGATAGATCACGTTCTTCGTGTGCGACACGAGCGCCGTGACATCGGATGCAAAGAAGTTCTCGCCCGCGCCGACGCCGATGATGAGCGGGCAGCCGTTGCGCGCGATGAAAAGCTGATCCGGGCAATCGGCGCACAGGATGCCGAGCGCGTAGCTGCCCTCCAGGCGGCCGAGCGTTTTGAGCACAGTGTCCTTGAGATTGCCGTCGCCGGTATAATACATATCCAGCAGGTGCACAATGACCTCGGTATCCGTCTCACTATGGAACACGAAGCCCTTGGCCTTGAGCATCTCGCGCAGCTCCATGAAGTTTTCGATGATGCCGTTTTGCACAATGGCGAACTTGCCGTCGTTGCTCACATGCGGGTGGGCGTTTGCCTCCGTCGGTGCGCCGTGCGTTGCCCAGCGCGTATGGCCGAGGCCGATGTAGCCGTGAAGGTTCTCACCGTCATGCGTTTTGGCAAAAAGGTTCTTGATCACGCCGCAGGCCTTGGCCAGTTCGATCGTGCTGCCGTCGAGCACGGCGATGCCGGCCGAGTCATAACCGCGGTATTCGAGCTTCTGGAGCCCTTCGAGAAGGATCGGCGCAGCCTGCTGCGCGCCGACATATCCAACGATTCCACACATAGTCGGTTCTCCTTATTATTTTGTAAAGTCGTCGTTATCGCAATTTTATGCCGGCGCCGTACAAATACGTACAAAACGCCAAAATAGCATGCTAAATTTTATACCGTTATCCCGCCCGTGTCAAGTTACGGTTTCACAGCACGCGTCCGGCGCATATTTATGCACACCGCTGTGACGGCATCGGGTGCACTTTTCACATCAGGTCTTGCAGAACGAGCGAAAAAACTGTAAAATACAGGTGAGAAAGAACGGCGGCGCAGCTATGGGATTCTTCAAAAGTAAAAAAGGCAGCATCATCAGCGATTATTTCAGTATAGAGACAGATCTCGGTCAGTTCAAGAAAGGCAATGCGGTGGACGTCGCGCTCTTCCCTGATCATCTCGAACTGCAAAATGCCATCGGAAACAAGAAAACGGTGACGCTCGCCTACAGTCAGATCACCGATATTTTTTACGGCTCGAAAACGCAGCTGCAGCTCAAGGAGAAATCCCCCATCGCACGCGCGTTTGCCGGTGGGCTGCTGTTTGGGAGCACCGGCGCTTTTGTCGGCGCACTCAGCGGTCTCGGCAAAAAAGAAAAGAAGGTTCGGAAAATTGTCTTCATCATCAGCTACGTGACTGCGGACGGACAGGAGGCGTTCCTGCTGTTTGAGGACACAAGGCTGTACAAAGGGCCGAAGGTGGCTGCCAAGCTGCGGGAGCTCTGCGGCATCGAGTGCGTGCAAAAACAGGCGGTTGCAGCGTCCGTGACTAAACTGTAACGCGGCCGTTGAGCCGGTTTTGAACTTAAAATACGAAAACCCACGGTGCAAATTGCACCGTGGGTTTTTCCGTTAACCGAAGAAGCAGCCTCCGTTCCCCCGCATGTGCGGGGAAAAGGCGTCCCCCTACACCCTTGGGTGCCTTTGCGCCGGATCACCCCCGCGTGTGCGGGGAAAAAATCGTGCGCAGCATGTCCATCGTCACGTCAAGGGGATCACCCCCGCGTGTGCGGGGAAAAGAAGTAGGTCGCGTAGGTCGCGCCTTCACTCTTGGGATCACCCCCGCGTGTGCGGGGAAAAGACGTGGCAGTGGCAGGACAAGGCGGACATCAAGGGATCACCCCCGCGTGTGCGGGGAAAAGTGTGCTGGGATTGTTGCGCTACTAATTAAAGTAGGATCACCCCCGCGTGTGCGGGGAAAAGGCCCTCTGTGAAGCTCTCCTGCGTACTCAGAAGGGATCACCCCCGCGTGTGCGGGGAAAAGCTTTGCTTTAACGTGGTCTACGGGAACACGCAGGGATCACCCCCGCGTGTGCGGGGAAAAGTTTGCATCTACATACGCCTTTGTGGCTGCGTCGGGATCACCCCCGCGTGTGCGGGGAAAAGAACAACAATGATGGGAAGAACACGCCGTTTTGGGGATCACCCCCGCGTGTGCGGGGAAAAGAAAATCACGCCGTCCGGTGCTGGGGAGTGTACAGGATCACCCCCGCGTGTGCGGGGAAAAGCTTTTGAGCAGAAGCAGCGGGCACGCAATAATAGGATTACCCCCGCGTGTGCGGGGAAAAGTTCACAACCTCGCGGGTTTCTGGGCTGGCCATAGGATCACCCCCGCGTGTGCGGGGAAAAGACTAAAGAAAGCCTTAAAAAATAAGGACTTTTGATCCCATTGCCATCAGATTTCATTCAGTTTCTCATAGACCTGAAACGCTGCGATACAGTCCGGCAGCGCGCGGTGCTGCTGCGCATACTCGATACCAAAATATGCAGCCAGCGTAGCCAGCCGATGATCCGGCAGGTCGGGAACTTTTCTGCGCGCCAGCTTCAGCGTGTCACGGATGCGCACATTCGGCAAGGAAAGCCCGAAGCGGGCACTCGCCTTTTTCAAAAATGCCAAATCAAAATCCAGATTATGCCCCATCACAGGGCTTTGACCGACAAATGCCCAAAACTGCTCCAACAGCGGCTGCAGCGCAGTCCCCTGCGCCGACATCGCATCTTGCGTGATGCCAGTCAACGTCGTAATCTCTGCAGGGATTGGCTGCTCAGGCCGCACCAGTGCCGAAAACGTATCCGTGACCTGATGATCGATCACACGGATCGCACCCAGCTCCAATATTTTACTCTTGTCACAGTCAAGTCCTGTGGTTTCCACATCGATCACGACGTAGCCGAGCTGCTTGGCATGACGTTGCTTGGCCGACTGCTTGTTTCAATCCATTTGGATGATTGCCGCCTTGCTCAGCGGCGGCTTCTCCCCTTCCGGCAGCGGCGTTGCAAGCGGGCGGCGCATCAGCGTGATGCCCTCATAGTCAGCGGGCTGCCACGTCGTGTTATGGACATGAAACGACATCCGCTGCTCGTTATTTGCCAAGTACACCATTGTTGCCCGTCCTCTGGGAAGATGCTTGCAGATCCGTTTCCACAGTTCCTCCCGTACACGGGGATTCAGTTGACCGACATAAACACCGGTATTAATCTCCAGCAGCCATTTTGACAGGTCACCGCGCAAACGCGGCGGGCAGTCCGTCACCGTCACGACGATCATGGTTCACCCTCCGCACCGTACAGGCGGCCATTGGCGACCTGACCGCGCCTATCGTCCCAAAGATAGACCGCATTGTCTTCCTCAGACAGTTCACCGCTGTCAGAGAGCAGGGTTCGGATGTCACGCACCATCTGCTCCATAAGATGGTGCTGAACCATGGCATCGCGCGTTCGACGGCGCATTTCACTGCCGATGTTTTCGCTGTCGACCGTGGCCGCCAGTTCAAACGCCAGTGGAATCGTAATGTCCGCCTTGTACAGATCCGCAATGTCATAGACGAAGGAGCATTCATGTCCGGTATGGACAAACCCCAGTCCCGGAGAACAGCCGAGCGCCTGGATGACCGCATGCGCCGCGCCGTATAGGCAAGCGTGTCCGGCAGACAGCGCCTGATTGACGGCATCGCCGCCGTCAAAATTCTCCGGGTCATATGTCCGACCGCTCCACGGAACATTCCACTTCTTTGCTGCATGCCGGTAGACACTGCGAATGCGCGCGCCCTCTCTGCCGCGAAGCTGCTGAAGCGTCAATGAGGACACATCCTCACCCGGAAAGCGCATACTGTACATCTGCCGCACCACACCGAGGCGCAAACGCGTATTGCTGACCAAGGCGACCTGCCGGATCAGCAGACCTGCCTTGTGCGTCAGTGCCCGGCCGCCGGCATAATAGCGCACGCCGTGCTCCCCTACCCAGAGAACACTGACACCTGCGTCACCAATGAGCTCCATTGCGCGGTGCGTCACCTTTGTCCCCGGTCCGAGGAGCAGGACACTGATCGCTGCGGCGGGCACAAAGACCGTCCCGCGGTCATCCGTTACGGTAATGGCGCTGTCCTGACGATTCAAAACACAGTGCTCAAAGTAGAGAAATGTCATGCGATCACCGATCTGCGGCAGCGCCTGAAGCTCCGGGCGGATCATACCGGGCAGGTCAGCCATGCGACTGCCCTGCCCCGACCAATGTCATGAGTCCTGCGCCATAGGCCTTGCCTGAGCCGATTCCGCGGCAGAGTGCAGCACAAAAACGCTCCGGGTCTTGAACCTCCAAGATCCCCTCATAGGTAACAGCCAAGAAGGTCACGCGGCTGCCTGTACCGCCTTTTTTAAACCGATACCACTTCACGTTTGTAACCGTGAACGCATCATCCTGCAAGGCGAAACCATGCTTTTCGCTCTGCTTTCGCAGCCACGCAAGCTGATGCTCCGTGGTGCTGTGCGCGCAGACGCGCCCGCGCTGCCCCGGTCCTGCAGGAACACTGTATGTCGGGTTTGCACACAGGCGAAACTGCCAGCAGCTGCCCGGCAGAATGCGGGTGAGCAGCGGATCATACGACTTTGTCTGCCAATGCTCACCCGGCGGCGCAAACTGAGCCGCAGCCTGCGTGAGATCCGGCGGTGTCTCACTGAGGAGCAGAAGATATTTCTGACCGGCGCGGCTGTCGATCCGCCAGAGGTTTCGCTGTCTCGGGCCGGGAAACGCCGCCTCGATCGCCCCGTGAAATTTACTCGGCGACGCCAGCGCAGCCAGCGTCTGACGATTTTTCTGATCCAAAAGCATTTGCGTCAGGTACATATCGCATCCTCCAATTCCGCCATGGGATCATGCTCCGCCGCACCATGCAGCACACGTTCGGTCACGCGGCGGTATGTATACTCCCGGCGCGCCGGATCAAACGACAGCGGAACGTCGCGCACAAGCCCGCCCGGCTCACCTGCCGCAGCGTCCAGCACAAGGCGCGTTGCGCCCGGCGGCGCATCGGCGCACAGCGCCGCCTCCAGCGGCTCATCCGAAATCTTCAAAAATACTCTGCCGACCGGCGGACAGGAGCGGCGACCAAGATACAGCGGGAACGCCGGAGCTTGCAGCGCCTGCGCGATCTGCGCGAGCAGCGCACGATTGTCGCTTTCCAGCCCGGCCACGAATTCCGCGTCCGAGAGATAATAGCGATGTGTCACATAAGCTACGTCCTTAGCTGTCCGCGCAATATGATAATCACGCAGCAGCGCACCCTCGCGGTCAACGCGCACACCAAAGCGGAGACCATTGAGCGTCTGCAGCGCTTGGCGATCCTGCCGCGCGATGCCCAGCGCCGCCGCGACCAGACCGATCACGCCGCTCTTGCTCGGCTCACGTCCGGTGCGCCGCACATCGAATTTCGAGTCCGTCCCCCAAGATTGCATCGGGCCGGCCAAGCGCAACAGCAGCGTACTCATTGCTGCTCCTCACCGCCCTGCAGCCACGCCTCCAACGCGTCCAGAAGCGCATTCACGGAGCACGGCTCGGCCAGAGCCTCCAGACCTCTGCCTACAGCGAGCGAAAGCGCCGGCGCAGAGGCAAAATCTGCATATGTCTCCTGCGCGTAAGTCACCAGCGCGCGGATCGAACCGTCCACATAACCGGAATTTCCCGCGCGAACAGGTTTTTCAAACGCGCCGACCAGATTGATGGGCTGGTCCTTGCGCACGGTCACGTACACAGCATCCGGCCGCGTCCAGTTGGCAAACGTATTCTGCTTGCCGGTGGGCATACTGCGAATGAACGCATCCACGAACGCGCGCACCGCCTCGGGCGTCTTTTGACCGAGCATTTTCCGGAGGTCTTCAACGTTCACGGTCGCATAGCGATACAGCGTGGACGAATTGAATTCCACCGTGCCCAAATGCCCCGCACCGGCATTGTCCTCCGGCGCACAGTCGTCGACAGCAGTGAAATAATCATACTCGTTCTCCACGGCATGCGTCGAGATCGCGTGCGCGACCTGTGCCGTTGCGTCGAAATTCAGGCACGGATCGTCGGCAACCATGCGTCCGAAGAGCGCCAAGTCCACCGTCGGGAGCGTCTTGAGCGCCGCTTGGCAGGCCGCTTTGTCGAGCTTCCCGTCCTCCGGCTGCAGCGCGATCTCCGCCAGCGCCTGGATCTGACCGGGGCTGATGAAAAACAGCGCACCCGTTTTGAGCTTTTCCTTATCTTCTTTGACCTTCACGCCGGCTGCCTCCAGCACCTTCTGCGCCAGCTGCTGCGCCTTTTTCTCAGAGAGATCGGGCTGCAGCTCCAGAATCTTTCCGGCGATGAGATCGACCACCAGTTTCGTCCGCTGGCCGACATCGCCCGCCGAGAGTATCTCCCGGAATTTCAGGCGCATGGCGTGCTTCCACGCCTGACTGGACACTCTGGCGCGCGTCACGCCGCCATAGGCAGCGGTCTTCGGACTGCCGGTATCGTCACGGTTCACACAGCTCGGCGGAACGGTCTGAAGTACATGGACGTCTACGTAAATTCTCTCGTTGTTATGCATGGTCGTCATCCTTTCCCTGTTCTGTCCGGAACGCATTCCGGTAAAAATCCTGTCCCCAGCGCAGACGAACTCTTGCAGCTCCGTCCGGCGTCTGGAATTCATACAAATCTCCGGCCAGCTCCACATAGTCCAGCGGGATGTCCTCGCTTCTCAGAAGCTGGATCAGTCCACGCAGGTGGTGCAGGCACTCCGGCATGCTCCGCGCAGTGGCAAAGGCATTGAATCTCCGCTGCACTGCTTTGAGCCGATCCGTGTCGTTTCCGGCAAGCTTGCGGATTGCCATGCCCAGCCGCTGACCGTCCGCTTGCATCGACCGCTGCGTGCCCTGCTGATGCAGCGCATACAGCGTCAGCGCGCCCGACACCGCCCATTCAGCCCAAGTGGGCTCACCGGTGCTGCTCATCAGTTCCTCCGGAAAGTCCCGAAACAGCAGCCCCCAGAGCTCCGGCAGGTCTCCGGGCGCTTTTCCGATGCCGCGGCGCAAATTTGCCAGATCCGCGCGGATCTGGTGTGGATTGGGCTCGTGCTGCCACGATTCCAGCCGTCTGCGCACGTAGCTTTTCACCTTCGATTTTTGGTCACTCATCAGCTACCTCCTCATTCTGCTGCATTCTTTAGCAGGGACTTCAGGTTGTTCAAATAGCGGTTGTATTCCGTTGGAGAAGAATAAAACACACTTTTTCGCTCTCCGTTCGTCTTAGTAAAGAAACGGCCATTCGTTTCGGCCATTTCATTCACAATCCAACGACCTGTAAATGCAGCCGTCCCGGCATCCCGTACCATCTCTCTGCCCAAATTGTCCGCAATTCTGAATACAATACTACGCCAACACTGTTGCTCCTGCGCGCGGGTGTTCTCGTCATCTTCATGCTGAGCGCCAATGTGTGCGAGCCATTCTCTGAACGGCAAATCAACAGCGGCATAGAGCAAACGCATACCTTCATCTCGTTGTGACTGACGCGCCTTCTTTCCTGCCCCATCCAGCTGCCCTCCTTGCGCCAAATAGAGTCCCTCTGCCAAAGCGCCCAACGCTCTCGCCACCTTATCAATTAGATGAATTTCGCCGCCAACAAGCACAATCCATAGTTCTCCGGCCGCGTCAAGCAGACTCATTTGAAAATCCAAATGATCCGAGACGATATCCGCAATCGAACCTTTCTTCGAATCATATGTGACGCCAACAGAAGTGATATGGACATATTTTCTTGGAATGACATTTTTTCTTCGCAGCTCCGTCAGCCATGCAACTACCCCTGGAATGTGTGTATCTTCACGTCTTCCAAGAATCACCTCAAAGTCTCTCCACATCTGCCGCCACGGGTCCACAGGCGCCGGAACAAATTGCGGCACAGCATTTTTGGGTGTCTTACCCGCTCGCCAGAGTGTCATCTGCTCGGAAAAGGCATTTACTCTGCCCTCTTTACCAAAAAAGTCACCACCTGTTGAGGAAAAACCGGTAACCCTGTTTTCTTCGCGGCTCAAAATCAATCTGCGAGACTGCAATGTCAAAAGCTCAGCCTGATTATCTGGTAGGGGAATCTCCCTTTTCTTTGCGGTTGTCATTGTCGGCTGTTCCCATGCCGGCATGTTTTCCGCCCACACATATCTTCCATCTTTCAGGAAAACGAGGTTGAGCATCAGCGTTTCAAACAGGTTTTCCCCAATTGCATACACATTAACACGATCCCCGAGCCATCCAGTGCCAGTTCCGGTCTCCTTTTTGGTTGAGGCACTATCATCAAAGCCAATCAGTGTCACAAGCCATCGTGCCGCCTCTGCATAGCTTAAAGTTTCCTTCTCTTCGCCGTCACGAAGCGGGAACAGGCGCATTTTATGGGCGCTCTCTGACAACTCCCCATTCAGTTTTGACGCTTTGAATTTCGTCCCCACCGCCGCAGCCGGGACTTGATAAAACGGATGCTCCGGATGGAAAAGCCAGAAGCGATCCTTCCATATCTCCAGGTACGTCCGGATCGGCTGCACCGGAAAACGACCGGCATTCCACAACGCCTGCCAGCGACGGATGGCAGCCGCGCGGTCCTCGATCGGGTCATCCTCACCCTCCGGATCTACGCGGTAAAAGACCGTCTGCAAAATTGCCAGCAGCAAGCGCAAAAGCGCCACATCCTGTGTCGGAAGTTCGCCCGCCAGCCGCTGATACCGGTGGCTGTTTAAGAGCACCTGCATCAGTGAACGCTCCACGACTGTGCAGTCCTCGGTCATCACCCGTATCCACGGTTCATCCAGCAGATTGAATTCCATTTGTTCCATGCGTCTCCTCCTCTTCTGTTAATCCGACTTGCGGGTCATATCGCAGTGTCTTACCGGCCAGCTGTGCTGTACCGTCCGCATCTAAGATCAAAAACAGTTCGCCTTCCAGCATTGGCGCCTGCAGCCACAGCGGCAGTGACTGGCGTGTTTGATCCTCAAGCGCTTCCAGCACTGCATCCACACAGTACCGCGCGCTGAAATGCGACGGCAGCCGCAGACGCTGCGCCGCGACCCAGCGTGCCTCATCGGCGCTCGGCTGGGTATCCGCACGCAGACACATCCCCTTTTGTTCCCCGGAGAGCAGCAGCATTCCGTCTTCCGACCGCTGCACGACCAGTACCTCAACGGCAGCTGTCCCGTCTCGAACTGCCGCCTGCGCCTGCAGATCTGTAAACTGATCAATATCGTCCATCATACCAACGAGTGAATCATAGTCGTCACACTGTGCCAGCAGATAGTCCTTCGCCTTGCACTTTTGTCGCTTTTGCGTATATTGATAAGCCTCATATGCAGCGCCGGTCTCCTCATCCGACTCCGGCGGGAAGCGCATCGCATCATAAGTCCGCTGTACCAGCGGAGAAATGTCCTCCGGCAAACGAATGCACTCCGGCAGCAGCCGCCGCGTGCGCAGCAAAAGATAGTCACCATACACAGCCTTGCTCCCGGCGTCCAGCTCTCCAAGCGCCCCCATGACCAGGCAGCGCGGCACTTCCAGACCCTGTGGTCTGATACGGGTATGCCGGTGCAGACGGCCGATGCGCTGCAGCAGCAGATCCATCGGGCACAGATCCGTGATCAGCAGATCAAAATCCAAATCCAGTGACTGCTCCAGCACCTGTGTGCCGATCACCAGCACGCCGCGCCGTTTTTGCGCATCTGTGTTTTTGCCGACACGCCGCAAAATTTCCTGCTCATGCTCCAGCCGATCCGGCGCCAGAAAACGGGAGTGATCCATCAAAATCACCGCATCCGGGTAAGCTTGCCGCAGCTCCTCGCGCAGCATCTGCGCCCGCTTGACCGTGTTGACGATCAGTCCGACGCAGCCGCTCTTGAGCGCCTCGCCCGCCGCCGCAAGCGCCTGCTCCTGCTCCACACGCTGCACACAGACGTCTCGGCTGCACCTCTGCGCAGAGACGGCAGCCATATGTACCGCCTTATTCTCCGTCCAGCTCAGCAACGGATAGTCCTGACACGCGGCGATCGCCGTATCTACAGGCTTTTTCTCCCCGAGATAGGCGCGCAGCAATTCTGCCCTGCGCTGCCCCGGGAGTGTGGCCGACAGCAAAATAACCGGCACATGATAAGCGCCCAGCCAGTTCAGCACACGATCCAGATAGGTATTCATATACGCATCATAGGCATGGCACTCGTCCAGAATAACCACCTTGCCGGTCAGACCAAGCTGGCGCAGCATCACATGTTTTCGGTTCAGCGCAGCCATGAGCAACTGATCCACCGTGCCGACCACCAGATTTGCCAGCAGCTTCGTCTTTCGGCCGCGGAAGAAGGCATGTGTCTGCAGCGGGTCGGCATCCGCTTCGCCCTGCTCGATCTGCACGTGCCCGGATTCCAGACACGCAAATTCCGCGTTCAGCTCTGCCTGGCCGTGCGCCAGCTCCACTGCAACTCGGACCGCATCCGGCTGATGCCGCGCCCACTGTGTCATACGGGTAAACATTGCATTGGACGTCGCCTGCGACGGGAGGAAAAACGCAGCGCCGCCCAAGCCAAAACGATTCATCAGAATTTCTGCCGCAGCCAGTGCCGCTTCCGTCTTGCCGTGTCCCATCGGCGCTTCAAGGATCATCACGCCCGGTGTTTTCACCGTCCCTGCGACTTGCTCCATCTGCTGCTGGACGTGATTTGCCGAAAAGCCGAAGCGCCGCTGAAAATAGTCCGCCGTCCTCCAGTCGGCAGAGACTTGCCACGGCCGCGGCAGATCCAGTTTCTGCAGCGCTCGCTCAGCGCGGCGCGGGTCATACCGATCCGGCTGCGCGTCCATGGAGATAAGTGGGAAATAGGCCGTGTTGCTGGCGATCCAGTCTGCCATGATCACTAAGCCGCTCAGCGCCATCTGCACCGGTACCGAACACGCAGCATCGCGTGCCGGTGCACCGCATCCGAGCGCTTCCTCCGCCCAGCGGATAACATGCCGCTGGACAGAGCCCCACAGCGTATCACTGTCACCCGAACCGCTCCAGCCAAACGCAATAGGCGTTTTCTCACAATAGCTGGTAAGCATATATTCTTCGGTCCTGCCATGATGTGCACCGACGACAGCCGCAAGGTCATCCGTGAATCCTTCGCTACGCAGGATCTCAGCGCCGGCTGCCGCATGCGGAACATTCACATCGAGCTGCTTTTCCTTTTGAAACCGGATCTCCAAGCCGGCCGCTTCCAAGCGTTGACGCAATTCCGGCTGCTCAAGCGTGATTTTGCGCTGGAAATTTGGGGTTGCTTTCCCGATATCGTGCAGCAGCGCCGCCCTAATCGCCAGACGGAAAAACTCCTCCCGTTGCAGGCCAAGGCTCACGCAATACTGCTCCGGCAGCCAGCGAGCCGTCAGATATTCCATGACTGCCGCCGTATCGCGCAGATGGATCAGAAGCGGCAGCCAAAGCTGTGCGTCATCCGGCGCGGTCTTGGCGACCAACGCACGCACGGCGCACGCAACGCGTTCCGCTTCATCCGCCGTATCATAACTGCGTTCGGTGCTAATGCTGTTAACTGCCTCATAGGTCATGTTTCATCACATCTTTCTCGCCAAAGCAAAAAATGGTTGGTTGTTCCAATTATACATCCGCATCATTTGCAACACAAGGTATTTCGGCATGCGCAGACAAATTCTCCGCATATACAGCGCACTCCGCTCAGCCGGTTATTTATTGAGCTTCAATAGCTCGATCAAGACGCCAATAGGCAGGAGCACCAGAAACAGCAAAACGTACATACCGCGCATCTCCTTTCCGGGTCAAATCATCCGCGCGCATAGAGGGACCATTTTCTGTCTCTAATATACAGAATCATATGTCCAATAAAACGGTCACTGAAAGTAGAATACGAGAAAAAAGAGCTTGCAAAAATTGCATTTTTCTGCTCTGCATACTTCCATCCTGTCCGCAGAAAATAGTAGCGGGTCAAGAAACCCAAAACACGAAAAGGAGATGGAAAACGAAATGGCTACTTCCAACAGCAACAACCTTGTCAACCCCAATGCGCGCGAGGCGATGAACCGCTTCAAGATGGAAGCCGCTGCGGAAATGGGCGTGAACCTCAAGCAGGGTTACAACGGCGATCTGACGTCCCGTCAGGCCGGCAGCATTGGCGGCCAGATGGTCAAGAAGATGATCGCCGCCTACGAAAACGGCATGCAGTAATCTGAGCAAAACCCAAAAAAGCAGGGCCGCGGAATTCCGCGGCCCTGTTTCCTGTTTGCATCATTTTCCGG
>ULRJ01030815.1_pt1 | contig 19972 bp, 9 predicted proteins | sample 1955321 | NCBI WGS metagenome assembly ULRJ01 (sample SAMEA4835679, study PRJEB28245) | human gut metagenome | biome: gut microbiome; material: fecal sample | place: Denmark | collected 2008 | reverse complement strand
AAGCCGGCTGGCGTATTCAAGTATTTCGAAGAAATCTGCCAGGTGCCGCGCCCTTCAAAGAAGGAAGAGAAAATGATTGCCTATCTGAAGGCATTCGGAGCTAAACATAACCTCGAGACCAAGGTAGACGAGGCAGGCAATGTACTGATTAAAAAACCTGCCACTCCGGGCAAGGAGAATCTGCAGACTGTCGTACTGCAATCGCATATCGACATGGTGTGCGAAAAGAACAACGACGTTCAGCACGACTTTCTCACCGACCCTATCGTAACGGAAATAGACGGAGAATGGCTGAAAGCCAAAGGAACCACCCTCGGAGCCGACAACGGTATCGGTGTGGCTACCGAACTGGCTATCCTTGCCGATGACAGCATTGAGCACGGACCGCTGGAATGTCTGTTCACCGTAGACGAAGAAACCGGACTGACCGGTGCATTTGCTCTGAAAGAGGGCTTCATGAGTGGTGATATTCTCCTGAACCTTGACTCTGAGGACGAAGGCGAAATCTATATCGGATGTGCCGGTGGCATCGATTCTGTCGCAGAATTTACATACAAAGAGATAGAAGTTCCTGCCGGATATTTCTTCTTCAAGGTAGAAGTGAAGGGATTGAAAGGCGGTCATTCCGGTGGTGATATTCACTTGGGAAGAGGGAACGCGAACAAGATTCTGAATCGTTTCCTCACGCGTATAGCTGATAATCACGACTTGTATCTCTGCGAAATCAACGGGGGAAATCTGCGCAACGCCATTCCCCGCGAAGCGTATGCCGTCTGTGCCGTCCCCGAGGATGCGAAACATGATGTACGTACCGAACTGAATATCTTCGCCAGCGAAATGGAAGATGAACTGTCCGTTGTAGAACCGGACTTGAAACTGGTTCTTGAATCGGAAACTCCCCGCAAGACTGCTATCGACCAGGATACAGCCAACCGTTTGATGAAGGCTTTGTATGCTGCTCCTCACGGTGTATATGCCATGAGCCAGGACATTCCGGGATTGGTGGAAACGTCTACAAATCTTGCTTCCGTGAAGATGAAGCCAAACAATATCATCCGTATCGAAACCAGCCAGCGCAGTTCCATTCTGTCCGCCCGCAATGATATGGCGAATACTGTACGTGCCGTATTCCGTCTGGCAGGCGCCGATGTTACCTTCGGCGAAGGTTATCCGGGATGGAAACCGAATCCACATTCGGCTATCCTCGAAGTAGCTGCCGAGTCTTACAAGCGTTTATTCGGCGTAGATGCCAAAGTAAAAGCTATTCATGCCGGATTGGAATGCGGTTTGTTCCTTGATAAATATCCGACATTGGATATGATTTCTTTCGGACCGACGCTTACCGGTGTGCACTCTCCCGATGAACGGATGCTTATCCCTACTGTAGATAAGTTCTGGAAGCACTTACTGGATATTCTGGTACATGTTCCAGTTAAGAAATAACAGACGGTCAGATCAGCGAATCGAGGGTTATGGTAATAGTGAAAAAAGAGTAGCTGTTACCATACTCTTTTTTGTTACAGGCGTATTGGGCATCAGCTTTCTTATCTCTTCTCATAGTATAGCACAAGATTTTCATTACAGGCAAGATTCTCTCTTCCAAGAAAAAGTCCCTTTTCGCGTCGTAAGCTGGAACATAGAAAACCTGTTCGACACTCACCATGACAGTCTGAAGAATGACCGCGAATTTCTTCCCGATGCGATGCGTCACTGGAATTACAGCAGATACAAAAAGAAGCTGGCTGATATTGCACGTGTCATCACGGCGATTGGCGAATGGAATCCGCCCGCCCTCGTAGGTCTTTGTGAAGTAGAAAATGATACGGTACTGCGTGACCTTACCCGCCGCTCACCTTTAAAGGAACTCGATTATCGTTATGTGATGACCGATTCTCCCGATTCAAGAGGTATTGATGTAGCTCTGCTCTATCAACGGGATTTATTCAAATTATTATCTTCCCGCTCCATTTCTATTCCACCCTTAAAACAACATCGCCCGACAAGAGACTTACTACACGTCAGCGGGCTGTTACTAACAGAAGATACGCTGGACGTATTCGTCTGCCATCTTCCAAGCCGTTCCGGCGGAGCGAAAGAGTCTGAACCCTATCGGCTTCATGCTGCTCAAATTCTACAAACGGAAGCGGATAGTATCTTGCACAAACGGCTCCACCCCCAAGTTATCATCATGGGAGATTTTAATGACTATCCGACCAATAAGTCTATCCGGAAAGTACTGGAAGCGGAAGCACCATCCCCTGCCTTATCTCCATTGAAACTCTATCATCTACTCGCCCGAAAAGCCAAATCCAAAGATTTCGGTTCTTACAAATATCAAGGCGAATGGGGATTGCTCGACCACTTGATCGTATCCGGTACTTTGCTGAACCGCTCCGGTGAGTTCTTCACCAGTGAGGAAAAAGCGAACGTCTGCCTGCTCCCCTTTTTACTAATTGAGGATAAGAAATACGGTGATAAAGAGCCTTTCCGCACTTATAAGGGGATGAAGTATCAAGGCGGTGTCAGCGACCATTTGCCTATTTACACCGACTTCGAGCTGATTCTACATTAACTGGAATTAAAAATAAAGAGTAAATTTCACTTTTCCATGAAGTTTACTCTTCATTGAATTTTAAAGTGGGGCATTTACTAAATATCCCTACTGGATATTATAATTCTATTTTTCTCACGCAATGGAAACTTCTTCCCAGTCTTCTACTGTTCGTGTGACGGATGAGAAGTTCACTCCGATACCAATTACTTTTCGTTTGTCTGCAAGATAAGGTCTGGCATAGCCAGTCTTTTCTATTTGCTCCAAAGCCTCCTGTGTCGTGCCGTCCATTTTAAATTCAAAGATATAGATGTAATCCTCCATCTCCAGTGTACAATCCACCCGTCCGTAGCTTTGGCGGTCTTCGCAATGGATAGCGATGCAATATACACCTATCAGTCGAAGTAATAGATAAAAAGTGTATTGAAAATGCTTTTCTGTTATATCTATGTCTTTCAACGAGCCGTGAGAATCATAGGGAATACTAGCCAAAAAAGAGGTGAGGGAACGGCGGAACGCATCTGTATCACCCCGTTCAAGGTCCATCACGGCGTCTGTTATCCAACTCGTCACTTCTTTACTCTTCGGCTTCATATAATTGGCTGCTAATACAGACAAGAATCCCTTCCGTACTTCGTTGTTCGGGAAATCGAGCAGATAGGTTCCCATTTTCTTATTATATTCCTTGATTGTGAGGTATCCGCTTTGAAAAATCATTGGTAGGGGTTGTTCCACATCCGCTTTGTAGTCTATAAACATAGTTGGGTCGTAGAATTTTCCTGTTAGTTCGTTCATCTGTTCGCGACTGTGTTGTAACAAACGTACCAGATAGGTCGGAGTACCGGTGGCGAACCAGTAGTCACGGATTTCATTCATATCAAAAGCATTAAGTATGCTAAACGGATTATAAATGGCGGCCATGTTCGTACTAAAATGATAACCATCATACTGCCGTTTCAACCAGTCCTTCATTTCCTCCACCGTACATTCGTATTTAGTTGCCAATCGCGAGATGGGTTCTGCGAAGTATTTCTCCAATTCTTCCTGAGTGATTCCGCATAGTGATTCGTAGCGTTCATCCATACTAATGTCTTTTGGTTGGTTGAAGCCACTGAACACACTTACTTGCGAAAATTTCGTAACTCCCGTCAACAATACGAATTTCAGATACTCGTCAGCTCCTTTGAAGGTGGAATAAAAAGATTTCAGAATTTCCCTGTGATGGTCTTCAAGCAAAAGTTTCTCTCCTACATGGTTGCGGGTGTAAGTTCCGGTATCCAACACATCGAGAATGGGTTTGTCATATTCATCAATCAGTACTACCGCACGCTGTCCTGTCCGTTCATAAGCACGGCGGAGCAGTTCCTTGAAGCGGTCACCTGTAGTAGTGTAGTTCAGATTTTTGCCATAGATGTCTTCCCAATTACCTAAATACCCTTCAATAGTTGCTTCGAGCACTCCCGGTTGGGTATATGGCCCACCGTTAAAGTCAATGCGGAAAATAGGATATTGCAACCAGTCTTTTTCAAGATCGGCAATTGCCAGTCCGTCGAAAAGTTCTTTCCGCCCCTGAAAATAACAGGCAAGTGTACTCACCAGCAAACTCTTCCCAAAACGACGGGGACGACTCAAGAAACAGATTGAACCCGTTTGCACAAGGTTGTAAACTAAGGCAGTCTTGTCTACATAAACAAAACCGTCTTCACGAATGCGGTCAAAGCTCTGTATTCCAATAGGATATTTCATCTTTTTATCGGCTTTTTATGAATCACTAGACGAAGATACGTGAAAACAGGCATAAATACAAACGATTCCGGACATTATAAAACGAATTTTGTTGTACTACTTAACATTTAATCTGAATACTGATAAACCTTCAAGTCAAACTTGGGAACCATTGCCAGCAAATGGTCAAAGATGTCCGACTGGATACGTTCGTATTCTTTCCAAACCTTATTTCGGGAGAAGAAGTAAACCTGAATAGGCACTCCATACATCGTGGCCTCTTTTTGGCTGATAATCAAGTCCAAATCCTGGTTTACCACAGGCAAACTACACAAATAACGTTCAATATATACTCTGTAAACCTGGGAGTTCGTAGGCACTATGCCCTCTTCGGGCTGATAGTCCGCCATTAAAGGAATTTCCTTCCGATAACGGTCGAGCATTTCGGGCGTGCAGAATTGAAGCGTAGTCAAGTCCAGGGTTATATTCTTCATCACCCTTCGTCCTCCCGACTGCACCATTCCCCGCCAATTCTGAAAAGGAGTACTGACCAAAGTATATGGTGGAACAGTAGAGATGGTATTATCGAAATTCTGAATCTTGACTGTATTCAGCGTAATCTCCTGCACCGTACCGTTTGCCTCACCGGAAGGAAGCGTAACCCAGTCGCCCGGACGGACCATATCATTGGCGGAAAGCTGGATGCCCGCAACAAACCCCAATATGGAATCTTTGAAAACCAACATCAAGATGGCTGCCGAAGCACCTAACCCCGCAAATAAACTGGCAGGAGATTTGTTCACGATGATAGCGATGATTACAATTCCGCCCACAAAAAAAAGGAGTACCTGCAATACTTGGATAAATCCCTTCATCGGACGGTCTTTCATAGATTCTTTTCCGTCATAGATGTCCATTATCATCAACAGGATACCATTTACAGCCAGCAGCAACGAGAAAATAATATAAACGACACAGGCTTTTTGAGAAATCAACAGCAGTTCCTTCCCACGAATGAAAGCCATTGGCAGCAAAGCATAAACAAGAAAAGCCGGAATGGTATGTATCAGGTGATGAAACACCTTGCGCTTCATCAACAATGTATTCCATAGATGTGGTTTCCGGCGGGTGTACTGCTTCATCCCGCCCATAAGAATCGCCTGGCAAAGATAATTCAGACCGATGGCAATGGCAATCATCAGTATGGCCATAATAGTCTCATCAAAACGGTCGGCAACTTTCGGGTCAATTCCCCAATCTATCAGGATTTTGTTCATCCATTTTCCTAAATCTACTACTAGCATAACTTATATTCTTTTTTATTTAATAACAGCTAAATATGCATTTGGTTTAGAAAAAAAAGACCGGCGTCTGATTCACGAAAAATCAAGACCGCCAGTCTTCACTGATACTTTCCAAGCATATCTTTCAATGATGCCAACTCCGTCAGGGAGTTATCATCACTCCTATTTCATTCATTTCTACTTTTGCGGTTGTCGCGGTAGGCGTAGTAGCCTCTAATTTAATATAACGCGCCTGTACTTTCTGACCGAAAGCAACTGTCTGCGGCAACGGATTGTGCATAATATTACTGAACTCTCCATTCGTGGGAACTTCCTTCCAGTTCTTGCCGTCCATGCTGACAAAGAATTTATAACGGAAAGCCATGGTCGGTTTCGCTTCCGCTTTCAACGGAGCATAGGTAAAACTGCTCAATGTCACCGTTTTACCCAAATCAATCGTAAGCGGAGAAGCAGCTACTTGTTTCCAACCGCTACGAGGCAGGTTATTCCAGTCTTCTCCCTGAGCTGCTTCCTCCAAAGGAGCCGCATAATAAGCACCAACCTGATTTATGTGAGCAGTCAGACGACATTCATTTATCTTCACCCGAAGTTGACTGGCTTTTACCGCAGGGAAACGCAGCATACGTTTATACCCGATTGTAGTGCCTTTACCAACTTCTTTCCAACCGTTATCCGTCAGAGCCTCAACGGTAAAAGCCTCTACCCTCTGCCCTTTCGTTATATCTTCCTGAAGCATCACGACATTGATTTCCGACTTCGGCTTCAAGGAATAAACGGCCTCACTACCCGAAGTAGCATTCCAGTAGTTTCTTCCTTTCCTCACCCGGTTGTCGGCAAATATCTGTTCCCGATAAGAGGCAAATTCTTTCAGTCGGTTCACATCTGCTTCATTTATCAGCCCTCTACGGTCGGGAGGAATATTCAATAAGAGCACGGAATTATAGCCTACCGACCGGAAATAAATATCCGATAGATGTTTCAGGGATTTTACTTTACTGTCTTCCGACTCGTGATAGAACCATCCCGGACGGATAGACACATCCACTTCCGAGGGATACCAGAACAATTCCGTAGCTTTCTCCAACATTTTACGGCTTCCTAAATCTTCCGCTTTGCTAAAGACACCCAGACGTTTGTTGTTTTCTGCCGAACGGGCATAAATGCCCGGAGTCAGTACAGTGGCATTCCATTCTGTTTCGCGTCCCAAGCCTTTCTCGTTTCCTACCCAGCGGACATCGTCTCCCATAATCGCCATCACCGCTTTGGGTTGCAGACGTTGGATAGTTTTATAGAAAGCGTCCCAGTCATATATTTGTTTCTTTCCGTTCGGACCTTCTCCGTTCGCTCCGTCGAACCATACTTCGTGCACTTCACCGTAATTAGTCAACAGTTCCGTCAACTGGCGGATAAAAAACTCATTGTAGCGGGGAGAATCTCCGTAACATTCCGCGTTTCTGTCCCACGGAGAGAGATAGACTCCGAATTTCATTCCATATTTATCGCAGGCCTTCCGAAGTTCTTTCACAACGTCTCCCTGTCCGTTCTTCCAAGGGGAAGAAGCTACGGAATGTTTGGTGGTAGCCGTAGGCCAAAGACAGAAACCGTCGTGATGTTTCGCTGTAAGAAGTACCATTTTAAAGCCGGCTTCCTTAAGGCTGCGTACCCATTGTCCGGCATCCAGTTCCGAAGGGTTGAACAGTGCGGGGTCTTCTTTTCCGTCTCCCCATTCGCGTCCGGTAAAAGTGTTGATACCGAAATGGAGAAAAGCAGTCAGTTCCATTTGCTGCCACAATAACTGTTGGGGAGTAGGTACCAGACGTGCCGCCATATCTACCTTCTGTTCAAGTGTTGCATTTTGAGGAAATTCGACGTGCTTCACGTAATAATCATCTGACTTTTGTGCTTGTACGCTCAATGTTATGGCAGAGGATAATAATAGTGTGGTTAGGAGTTTGTTCATAATATACTATTTAATTAATGCTGATAGCACAAAGATAACATAAAGGTATGATTTTCACTACTCCGGCAGAATATTTCTGACAATATTCAAAGAAACCGTGAAATCCACACCTGATTATATGTAATCTAACAGCCTATTGGTTCAACACTCATTTTATCGGATAAAGGGTAAATTCAAAACTCTGTTTCTTCAACGGAACCAAATATTGCGGCAGCACACCGGGACCGCAAGTAGCCGTTCCCACACCTGCCTGCTCTGCATCCAAGTGTACAGTGAACATTCCGTCACGTTCCAAGTCGTTGATATGACGGGCTTTCTCCAATAATACATCTGAGAAAGGAATCATACTGAACTGGAAAGTGCGATTGGATTCAACAAAGATACCTTCACCGGACTGATTCGTAAACTTCGCCCAACGTACATCTGTCCGGTTGCCTGTTGACTGCGGAGTGACATAGTAATGGAACATACGTTCGGGAGTTGTCCGATACAGCCCGATTCTGCCGGACTGGTCACGGTCGATATACGTTTCATCGTCACCGCGTCCCAGATAGGAAACCTGATCGTACGTATCACCTACACGGAACGTTAATCCCAGGCGAGCCATTGATTTCACAATTGCTGTATCCGGCTCGAAAGTTGTGCTTACTTTCAATGCACCGTTCTTGTCAAGTGCATAAATAAAATCAGCCGTACCTACTCTCTGTCCTTTTACGTTGAGTATTTCCACACGGGCGGTTGTCGAGTTCTTGCCTTCTTTCAGTGAAACGACTTTTTGGGTTATATTGTCCAGTCCTGCTCTACGCCACAGGCGTGCACCGTTCTTATCACGATTATCATTATCCGTAGCCGGACGGAAAAGGCTCAGTGTTACCGGGGTGGACAACAGCTCTTTGCCATTCAGATTCAAAGAGGTCAACGCGCCCGTTTCTTTATCAACAGTGAATGTAGTCTCACCTGCTTTTTGCGGACGATGAGCCGTAGAGTTCTTATTACCGGCAAGAACAAACTGGTCATAAGCCACTTCCCAGTCTTCAGCTATCATCGGGGAAGCCTCCTTGCGGGTCCAGCTAATATTCAGATAAGCCTCCCGGTCTTTTTTTGATAGAATAACATTACCCAACTGTATATCTATTGTAGCGTGCGGCTCACAATCCAATACATTTGTGCCTTCCGCCAGTCTTTCTCCACTATCTGTCGTTACATTCCAATGGAATATATATTCATTCAGATTGGAGAAATCGTACCAGTTCTTGATACGGAGTTTCATGTTCCGCCGGTCAAGTAATGTAGTCTTTATGTTTTGATAGACTTTCTTCACTTCAAGCAAATGCGGATGTGGTTCACGGTCGGCACCTACCAGACCATTACAGCAGAAGTTGCCGAAGCTGGGGATTCCTTCCGGACCATAGTCACCGCCGTAAGTCCAGTACCATTTTCCGTTCTTGTCTATTTCACGGAAAGACTGGTCCACCCAGTCCCAGACGTTACCGCCTTGTGCCATCGGTTCACTTTCAAAGACATCCCAGTATTCTTTCAGTCCGCCGCAACTGTTGCCCATTGCGTGCAGATATTCACAAAGGATGAAAGGACGGTAGATGTCTTTCTTTGCCACATATGCTTTGATGTCGTCCACACTGCGGTACATACGGCAGTAAATGTCCGTATTGTAATTCAGTTCGGCACGCTCGTACTGTACGGGGCGGGTCTTTTCTACTGATTTCAGCCAGTCGTAGGTACGCTCGAAGTTGATACCGTTGCCGGCTTCATTTCCAAGCGACCAGATAACGATGGCGGGATGATTCTTGGAACGTTCGTACATACGGTGCGTACGGTCCATGTGTGCCGGCAGCCAGGTGCTGTCTTTGGCGAGGGAAGCGGGACCGTAACCCATGCCGTGGGATTCGATGTTTGCTTCATCAATCATATACAGTCCGTAACGGTCGCAAAGCTGATACCAATAAGGATGGGTAGGATAATGCGAGTTTCGAACCAAATTGATGTTATGCTGTTTCATCAGTTTGATATCCAGCTCCATTAATTCCTTGCTCACCGTACGTCCGAGTTGCGAATGTTCATGACGGTTGGTTCCTTTCACCAGTACCGGAACGCCGTTGATACAAAAACGTCCGTCCTTGATTTCCGAAGTGCGGAAGCCTACTTCACATCCGGTCAGTTCGGTGACTTTGCCTTGGGCGTCTTTCAGTTCGAGTACTAATGTATAAAGATTAGGATGCTCCGCATCCCAAGCCTTCACATTCGGAATCTTCTTTTCATCAAACGCGATGAAATTGCTCAATCCACGGGATTTTATCTGAATAGCATCCTGCAAGACAGCCTTGCCCGAAACATCTTTCAATGTGTAAGCAATAGAGCTGGCGGTAGCGGAAGGGCCTTCCACGGTAACTTCCAGTCCGAAGATACCATCTTTGTATTTATCCTTATCTAAAGAAGCGTTCAGTTTATAGTCGGCAATATACTGTTTGGGAGTACTGTAAAGATACACATCACGTTCGATACCGCTCAAACGCCACATATCCTGACATTCCAGATAAGCGCCCGAACTCCAACGGTACACTTCCAAAGCAACCACATTCTCTCCGTCATTCAAAACATCGGTGATGTCCCATTCGGCATTTGTTTTCGAACCCTGGTTGTATCCGAGCTGTTTCCCGTTCACCCATACGTAATAGAAAGAGATCACACCTTCACAGCAAAGCACTACACGCCGTCCTTTCCAGTCGGCAGGCACTTTGAACGTACGACGATAGGAACCGACTTCATTCTCCGCATAAGGAACCAGTGGCGGATTCTTTTTAAAGTTGAACATTTTGTCGTCAAATTCATATGTCTCGTTGACATAAATAGCTGTGCCATAACCCTGACGTTCCCAGTTGCCGGGAACGTTGATGTCCGCCCAACCTCCGGTATAATAAGAAGGCTGATAAAAATCTTTCGGACGGTTATCGGGATTCTTCACCCAATGGAATTTCCATTTCCCGTTCAGGCTCATATAAAATGGGGACTGTTCGTATCCGCCCGGCTTTTCAATGTCGGAAGCGTCGGCGTAAGGCCATACGTAGGTATGAGGGGCGAGTTTGTTCAGTCCTACCGCATACTGGCTTTGCCATTCGGGCAATACTTGCTTCTGTGCCGAAGCGAAAGATGCAGTCAGTCCTGCCAATAAGATTAAAAAAGTTCGTTTCTTTAAGCTGATGTTCATAATTGTTATTTTTAACTGCTTGACTACTATTCTATAATCACCTCATCAAAATAGACTCTCGCTTCCTGGTCGGGACGGACGTGTTCGGCGGGGCAAATCCCTGCTCCTTTCGCCGTTACCCGGACATAGCGGGCAGATACTCCGCCCATATCTATCGAGTAGTCATTTCTGTAAGTTCCTTCCTGATAGATTTCTTCCAAAGAGAAATTCAACTCCCCTATGGCACGGTATGCTCGGTTATCATCGGAAACCTCTACGCGAATCATCTTCGGCTTGTGCACTCCCATCCCATAATTCGTAATACAGCCAATGGCAAATTTATTCAGTTTTCCCTTATCAAGCAAATCTATCGTGAAAGATATAGAATCATTCCGAGTCCAGTTACACCACTCAAAATCTGTATATTTCAAGCTTCCCCGCAATCCGTTGACTAATAACATTTCGTTCTTCTTATTGCCAAGCAAAGGTTTTGCCGTGGCTTTGTTCCATGTGAGTTGCAATTCTAAGGTTTCTCCCATTTGCTTGCCGTTCATAAAAGTAGCCGCCTTCACCATTTGTGTCTTTGTCACACGGATAGGGCCGTCATAACGATGAGAGGACATAGCCGGGTCACTGCCATTCAGCGTATAGTGAATTTCCACGTCCGGGCGGAGACATTCCAGGTTCACTTCCAGATGTCCGTCCACCGGGGTCACCGTCTGCTGTATGTTATACATTGAGCGGGCGTAGATAATCCCTTTTTCTGCAATATGGGCGTTGTATGCGTCCATTCGTTTCAAGAATCCGGGCCAGTCTTTTGTACCTGCGGGCGTCCATGCCACCTCTGCCAAAGCTGCCAGACGAGGAAACAAAAGATACTCCACATCTTCCGGCTTATTGCAGAATTCCGTCCACATACAAGCCTGTACTCCCATTAATAAAGACTCGTATTCCGGTTTCCAATCCTTCTGCACCGGTTCGTAATCAAAAACATCTTTCAGTGTATTGTTTCCGAAATAGGTTACCGGTTCAAACCATTGCGGCCCCTGATAGCGAATCAGATACATGATGCGCGCCGGAGTCATGATAAAACGATGTCCCTTTTCGGCAGCTTTCAGAGCAGCCGTCCCCATTCCCTGCCAACCAAGGATAATGGATTCTTCGGGAAGAAAAGAACTGTTTGTCAACTCATCCCAGCCAATCACTTCGCGACCTTTTTTGCGCAGATAATCACTGATACGTTTCATAAAATAACCCTGCAAATCTTCTTCATTCGCCAAATGCTGCTTTTTCATCCGTTTCTGGCAAAGCGGGCATTTTTCCCAATTCGTCTTTCGGGCTTCATCTCCTCCCATATGAATATAACGGGAAGGGAAAAGTGCCAGAATTTCGTCAAAGACATCTTGCAGGAATGTAAATACACTGTCGTTTCCCGCGCAATAGATTATTTCGGAATTCCGTCCTCCCAGTCCGGGAAGCACACCGATAAAGTCTTTCACAACCGGACAGGCAAGCTGGGGATAGGCAGCCAAAGCGGAATTACTATGTGCGGGTACATCTATTTCGGGAATTACTTCAATCTGCCTGTCGGCGGCATAAGCCACTATCTCCCGAATCTCATCCTGCGTATAGAAACCACCTATCGGAGTAGGCTCTCCACGCTTCGGGTTACGGCGTGAGTGGAAAGGTACATCCGTACGGTCTACTCTCCACGCTCCTACTTCCGTCAAACGGGGATATTTCTTTATTTCAATCCGCCAGCCGTTATCATCCGTCAGATGAAAATGAAGCTTGTTTATTTTCAGCATCGCCATGCAGTCGATGATTCGCAATACGTTCTCCTTAGGAATAAAACAACGTACCGGGTCCAAAAGTAATCCTCTGAAACCGAAACGGGGCTCATCCTGAACTGTCATTGCGGGAACACTCCAAGCGATATTCTGTACCGGTTGTTCTGATTCTATGGCAGCAGGCAGGAGTTGGCGGACAGATTGCAGGGCATAGAAAAATCCCTTTGTATCCGAAGCTTTAATAAGTATCTGTTCCGGTGTAATCTCCAGCAGATATGCTTCGGTTTTTAAAGAAGTATCCGTCACAAAACGGACTTGTCCTTCTTTGTTGCCGACATTCAATGCAGGAGTTATTCCGGCAGCATGGGTAAACAGATTGATAAAATTACGGGCAATTACGGCTTGTTCCTGATTTTCGACAGCGAATGCCGTTTTCGCAGAAAAGGTGAAGTTGCCACTGCCCGGCACAATTTGCGCCGGGCGTGGAACTATTGAAATTAAAGGGGATGTTAAGTTATCAGCCTGCAAAAACGCTGTCAACGGCGAAAGCAGTGCAAGGATGATCAAGATGTATCTTTTCATGGCGTATGTACGTTGGATTTATTCCTTGTCTCTCTCCGGTGAGAAGCGGACAGGGTCATTGTATTGCTCCTGAAGTTTCAGCATTTCTTCTTTCAGTTCTTTCACTACCGGTTCATATTCAGGCTGTCCGTAGAGGTTATGCATTTCCGACGGGTCTGCCTGCAGGTCGTAAAGTTCCCACCAGTTGATGTCATTATAGAAATGAATCAGTTTATAGCGCTCCGTGCGTACGCCGTAATGACGTTTCACCATGTGCTCGGCGGGATATTCGTAGAAATGATAATAGAGAGCTTTCCGCCAGTCCTTCGGATGTTCGCCTTTCAGCAAGGGTACGAGGGATACACCTTGGATATCAGAAGGAATCTCCGCTCCTGCCAATTCGAGGAAGGTGGGTGCATAGTCGATGTTCTGTACCATTTCGGTGATGTCGCCTCTGCGGTCGAATCCTTTCGGCAGGCGCATGATAAGCGGTGTACGCATGGATTCTTCGTACATGAAGCGTTTGTCGAACCAACCGTGTTCACCCATATAGAATCCCTGGTCGGAAGTGTAGACAACGAGTGTGTTATCCAGCAGTCCTTTCTCTTTCAGGTAGTCGAGCACACGGCCTACATTGTCGTCCAGTGATTTCACGGTCTTCATATAGTCGCGCATGTAACGCTGGAATTTCCAGTTGGCAAGGTCTTTGCCTTGAAGGTTCTGTTTATAGAAATCGTCTATAATCGGAGTGTAGAATTTGTCCCATGCGGCACGTTGTGCTTCATCCATGCGACCGATATATTTCTCATACAAGGATTTCAGACGGGACTTTTTATCGGGACGAAGCATTTTAAGGTCATAAATCATGTCCATGTCCTTTACAATGCTCATCTCTTGTGCGGCAGCGGCGGGACGCCCTTCGTAGTCGTCAAAGAAATTGTCCGGCAGAGGGAATGTTTTATCTTCGTACAAAGCCAGATTGCAAGTATCCGCCAACCAGTTACGGTGAATCGCCTTGTGATGAATCAGGAGACAGAAAGGTTTCTCCGGGTTGCGCTTGTTTTCTATCCAATCGATTGCATCATCGGTGATAAGATTCGTGATATATCCATGTTTTTGGATAGTGTCATTATTTTGTGTGATGAAATCCGGATTGTAGTAGTCGCCTTGTCCGGGGACAATTTGCCAGTAATCAAATCCGGACGGCAAGCTTTCAAGATGCCATTTACCCACCAGCGCTGTCTGGTAGCCGATTTTCTGCAACAGTTTCGGGAAGGTCTGTTGCGAACTGTCGAATACGCAAGTGGTGTTATCGTAGAATTTATTAGCACAGCTATGTTTTCCTGTTATCATGCAGGCGCGGCTGGGACCGCTTAATGAATTGGCTACAAAACTTTGAGTGAAGCGTACGCCGTCGGCAGCAATGCGGTCGAGATTCGGAGTTTCCATGTAGCGCGTGTCGTAACAGCTCATCATCTGCGCTGTGTGATCGTCCGTCATGATGTAGACGATATTCAAAGGTAGTTGCTCCACAGGCTTTTGCTTGTTTGAACAGGAAGCAAGGGAAGCTACGGCAGCTACTCCTGCCAGAGGAAAGAACAAGTTTGGTTTCAGTTTTTCCATAAAAACAATTTTATATTAGATTGTAGCAGCAAAGATAGGAGACGATAGTAAAAAACGACTTCCATTAATTACCAATTAATTTCCAATAATCTCCATTTCTGCATAACTCATCAAGAAATAAGCTGTATTCACAAAGATTTAAAAGAATGTCGGAAGTGGTAATGTATATATTAAAAACATAACTCCCGACATTCAACTATTTCAATTGCATAGATTAAATAAGGACTCTCATTCAATCGCTTTGATAAAGTTCGTCAAACTAGCATCCCAAGTCGATTTATAAGTTTCGACTTTATCTGCCGGTACAAAGATTGATTCCAAAGCATCGCAACCAACAAACCAAGTAGCTGAATTTTGACCAGGTATAACAGAGGTAGTATTAATCGTTACACTTCTCAAAGAACTACAATTTTTAAAAGCAGTTCCAAATATATTGGGATAATTCCCCTCAGGAAGTATAATGGTTTTTATAGAAGTATTGTAATCAGTTTCCGGAACCAAAGGAGTACCCATATAAAATGCATTAGCAGGAAAAGCTGTAGAAAGAAGCACACCTGATAAATCAATATTCACCACACTTGTTGTTTCTTTCAAAGGCTTACAAATATTATCTCTAAGTGCAGCTGTAGTAACAGTTGAAGTTGTTGTAACTTTTACGCTCACAGCTCCACTAGGTATTTCAATGAGCGCACCACTATATTCAATAGTAATCCATGTACTTCCCGGATCTGCTGCCGCCTTGAATGTAACCGTTTTCATCACAGTCTGAGTTTTTCCATCAGAAATTAAAAAAGTCACAACCGCATCTCCAGAACTTGGATATACAACCCTTAGCGCAGAATTGTTAACTTCTATGGTCCAACCCGCAGGAACTGCATCTATCAATTTTATAATATAACCTTCTGGAAGATTCAGTTCATACGTTTGTTCTCCAGCAGTCTCCTTCTTATATTCATCCAACAAAAGCTTACTCAGATTTAGATATTTCGGTAAATCTACCGTTGTACCGCCATTCAATGTAATAGTAACTACATTATCTTTGTCACTTACTCCCGTTACAGGATGAGTTATAGGTCCAGGTACTGTCACCTCATTATCGCCAATAGTCAGTTTTGTAGAACCATCCGCATTTACTTCCACCTTGATATCATCTCCACCATTTACATATACAGTCTTACCGTCGACAACTAAAGGTTCCCCATTCAATGTCCAATACCATTTATCGTTTTCATCCTTTGCTACGCCAATAACTTCATCACTAGTACCACTGACCTCATTATCGGCATTATAATATAATGTAATAGGAGCTGCATGAAGGAAAGATATTTTATACCCTTCTTTTCCATCTTTTGTCACCTTTTCTACATCTGTTATATAGTCAGTAGCAGTCAGTATTCCTTGCAAGGAATTCAATTGTTCGACAACAGTTTTCTGCCATTTCTCTAAAGCAGAAATTCTTTCTTCCTGCCCGTTTACAGCATCCCATAATTCACCATCATCATAACTACAACTACCTAATAAAGTTGCTGCAAATACTGCACATAAAATCGTTCTTAGTTTCATATTATTATCTAATTAAAAAGGTTTATTATTCTATTTATCAATAAAGAATTACGTCACTTCTCCAAGGCATATTATGGTCTGAATATGTGTCGTCAATATAGAAGCGTACCCAATCTATCTCCATACGGGGAATCTGTGCATTTGGATTATTCTTCAACATATTTCTGGCTGTCAAATAACTCATTTCCATAGATGGATAATCGGGTTTAGCTTTATGTAAGAACATCATTGTTAAGATGTAATATAACCCTTCACTATTTACCTGGTCAGTAAACGGCCAACGTGCGCCCTGACGTTCCGCATCTGCTTGCGTAAGTTCAATCGTTTGTTTTCCATTTACTCCCATACGAACCGTCTGATTATCGACCCATTCTACCCAATAAATATGAAAATCACCAATTGTTCCAGCAATATCCGTAACGGCAACGGTAGGAGATATTTTACTTGTTCCAGTATTAGGTTTAACGTCTCCTAAATGGAAAGTCTGTTCCACTCCTGTCCGATAAGATGGAGTAGGATGCTTGGTATTATTCTCCATTACATCTATTTCTCCAAAATCCGGCCATCCATTCCACTGAGCATTTCCACCAACTTGTTCGTTACCCTGCAACCAAATTCCCGGTAACATTCCACTATAATCAGCACCACGAATACGAGCACGGGTTTCGATACGCATTCCTGGATAGATACGAACATTAGCCGCAGGCCATGTAGGGCTATTAGGATTTCCTCTTTGAAATTTACAAGAATAAAAAGCAGAGGTTCCAAATTCGAAAGTATTGCCTGTATTTGAAGATTTTGCTTTATCTTTCAATGAAATCATACGCAAATATCCTTCATCTGTCACCCAAGAGAATTTGACATTATCTACAGCACCTTGAGTTTCTACCGCACCTGTATTCTGGTCAGCAAGTCCAACAGGGTGTACATCACTAGTATATTCTCCATCATTACTTACTTTTGACATTACACATCCGGAAATCTTATGGAACTCATATGCACGGAAGAATTTCCACTTACCTTCCGGAAGCACTTTACCACTATTTGGATGAGGATCTCCCTCTTTCATTACTACGTAATTAGTCTGTCCCCAAGCTTTGATTGCAGTTTCATTCTTCGGAGAAACAAATAATTGGTCGGCATCCTCATACAGCCAACGTTCATCTCTCACTTCACTACCCATGTTTTTATGAATATCAATCTTCATTATAGCCAGTTTAGTAGCTTGTAAAGGATAGCGACTCATTACAGGAACAGTAGCAAGGTCCAATGTAAGTTCTTCATCTTCGGTCGTATTCACATCTTTCTTCATAGTAACCGGGGCACTTTCTATCGAGTTCGATCCGGCAGGAATAACCAACTCTGAAGGAAGATTTTCGTAACGTTCTTCTTCTCCGGCTTTAGGTGTAACAGTAATTGTCAGGTCATCCTTCAAGGTTGTATTAACGGAAGCAACCAATATGAAAGTCTGTCCCTCTTTCACTGTATTATCAGCATTGTTTTTTAAAGATACTTTTGAATAATGGTAATCACTTACAGTCACAATCTGCAAAGCACCTGTCATTCTATATCCACGGGCAAAAGCTGATATCTCAACGGAACGTTCTCTGTTGAGTCCTTCCTTTTTTACAGGAATCTGAATTTTTTTAGTTGTTTCACCTTTATTTAAAGTTACTACTGAAGGAAAATCGTCGAATATCAACTGTTCCACCGCCCCTTTATCCGTAGTAGCACTCAGTTTGATATTCAAATCTTCATTCATCGCTTTCTTCCCTTCTTCCGTACCTGTAACGTCAAAGGTAATTTCCAGCACCTCTCCCATTACCAAATCCGTACTGTTCAAGGTCATTTTTAAAGGTACAGGTTCTGCCAACGGACTCATACCATCATCCTCAGAACATCCAGACATACTCACTACTACCACCAGTAAGAGCAGCATCCACAAATATGTCGATTCTAAAATCTTTTTCATATACTATTCTTTTATAGAGTCTATAACATCTTATTATTTCCAACCCGGATTCTGTTTCATTTGCTTGTTCAGCTCCAGTTCACTCGGTGGAATAGGTAGCAGATAATCTCTCTTAGGATTGAACTGATAACCACCGGGTATCAATTCCTGCAAAGGATCCATCCATCCATTACCATCTACCAATACTTTGGATAATGCTTCCAGCCTGTCGTCAGCAAACGATTTATACAAAATACCATCATGCCCTAAGTATGCCCCTCTGCCACGTTTGCCAACAATTACCTTATCGGCAGCCCAACGCATCAAATCATCTAAACGATATCCTTGCAAAGCCAATTCTACGCGACGTTCACGGCGAATTTCCTGCATGACAGGAGTTAATGTATATCCATAATCTGTAAAATTCGGGTCTTTAACAGGTGTCACATAAGTTACCCCAGCACGCTCCCGCAAAGGTTTCAATGTCTTGTTCAATACTCCATCATCACATTTGCCCAATTCTTCAGCCGCTTCGGCATAGCTTAGCAAAGCATCGGCATAACGCATCATTACAAGTCCCGTTTCACTATCTCCTGAAACGTAAGTAGTATCTACTCCAAGGCGGATATGATATCCTGTCACATTCTTCGCATTACCATCACCAGACAGAAAAGGTGGATTAATAGCTTTATCCCCGCCCAAAATATCTCCCACTTTCATCGGACGGGAACCTTTGGAAGTAGACTTGAACTTATAACCGCTACTCATAATGGTTTCAGTAAGACGCAAATCCCGATTCTTGAAAGTTTCATTGAAATCTTTAAACTTACTATTATTGGGGTCAATAGGTGTTCCATCAGCATTTAAATAGGTATTCACCAAATCTCCGGCTACACCGGCAGGTCCATCCTGGTCGACAATTCCTCCACCCAGCAATCCGGATAAGGCATGAAATACACCGTCAGTAATCGAATATTTTCTCCAAAACAGCACTTCAGGAACTTTGGAATAATCCTTTTGATTGAATAAACGTCCATAGGCATCTCCCGGATTAATGACACCATTATCTGTATCTTTAGTATTTAATTTTATACCCTGTTCAAAAAGCATATCTCCCCATCTTAATACTTCTCCAAAGAAGTAAGTTGATTGATCGGTAGCAGCTGCAAACTCGTCATTTTTATGATATTTCTCCCATGAACCTTCATATAGTGCAACCTGCATAGCAAGTAACATAGCTGCTTCCTTGCAAATACGTAAGCCGCTATATTTACTTCTTTTGAATAATAATTTTTCCGCCCTGTCCAAATCTTCTAAAATAAACTTGGCAACCTCTCCACGATCTTTTTGTGGAATCTGTAAACCGGCTATCGTGGCATGTTCATCCCAAAAGCCATCCATAATAGGTATATTACCAAATTTCTTTAACTGCACGAAATGCCAGTAAGCTCTCAAAAAATAAGCTTCGCCCTTTAGCGATTTTACTTCGTCGGTTTCCATCTCTTCCGGCACCAGATAATAGTGGAAGAAATAATTCACATTACGCAAGTTCTTATAACCGGTTTCCCAATTTTCACTGCTGGAAAATAAAGTTTCCTCACCATTCAGGCGTTTATTATAAATCTCGGAAAGGATATTGTCACTGTTCTTCTCTTCTCCACGTATCCCCATACCAAATTTTGGCAATGACGGAAGTGCTGTATAAAGACCATTGATATATCCCCGCACTTGTGCTTCACCCG
>ULRJ01001135.1_pt1 | contig 20228 bp, 14 predicted proteins | sample 1955321 | NCBI WGS metagenome assembly ULRJ01 (sample SAMEA4835679, study PRJEB28245) | human gut metagenome | biome: gut microbiome; material: fecal sample | place: Denmark | collected 2008 | reverse complement strand
TTTGTGGTACTTTTTTGGATTTCAATGTGTCAAACTCCCGTAATTCCCTGTTATCACTTGGTATGGTATAATAAAAATCGAACTTCCCCTACATCACATTTTGTTGTAATTCCCTGTTATCACTTGGTATGGTATAATGTCCAGAGCAAGAGCGTTGACAGCTTCGGAGTTGTAATTCCCTGTTATCACTTGGTATGGTATAATCAAATCAACAACGTCTATCCATAACAACTGTTGTAATTCCCTGTTATCACTTGGTATGGTATAATAAAGCCGCAATACTTGTTGAGCGACGGCATGTTGTAATTCCCTGTTATCACTTGGTATGGTATAATGTTAACAGATTTCAGTATGAATAAGGATGAGTTGTAATTCCCTGTTATCACTTGGTATGGTATAATGCACCGCATAACCAGTAGCATTGCACAGCTGTTGTAATTCCCTGTTATCACTTGGTATGGTATAATAAAGCCGCAATACTTGTTGAGCGACGGCATGTTGTAATTCCCTGTTATCACTTGGTATGGTATAATGATGGAATGCATTGGAGAAATTCATTGATGTTGTAATTCCCTGTTATCACTTGGTATGGTATAATTTATAGTGTGCATTATCACAAACAACTTGTGTTGTAATTCCCTGTTATCACTTGGTATGGTATAATTGGCATATCTATTTTATCAAATTTCAAGGTGTTGTAATTCCCTGTTATCACTTGGTATGGTATAATAAAAGTTCTTCCAGAACCCCGCTTTCCTCGGTTGTAATTCCCTGTTATCACTTGGTATGGTATAATCACTCTTTTTCATAGTCATTATCTTCTGCAGTTGTAATTCCCTGTTATCACTTGGTATGGTATAATAAATAATTTAAAGGGGTGCCGGTGTTTCCGGTTGTAATTCCCTGTTATCACTTGGTATGGTATAATGATTAAGTCAAGAATCATTTTTTCCGCTTGGTTGTAATTCCCTGTTATCACTTGGTATGGTATAATAATATGTAGCAAGGGTAAACCATCCAAACAGTTGTAATTCCCTGTTATCACTTGGTATGGTATAATTAGAACTCTTCCTTACTTGGTACACTCATAGTTGTAATTCCCTGTTATCACTTGGTATGGTATAATTTGCGTATCATTTGAGGAAATAGTTTCATCGTTGTAATTCCCTGTTATCACTTGGTATGGTATAATGTTATCTGTCAAAGCTTGGTAAATCGAATCGTTGTAATTCCCTGTTATCACTTGGTATGGTATAATTCATTATTTTTTTTCGGATGTTTTCCATATGTTGTAATTCCCTGTTATCACTTGGTATGGTATAATAGGCATTGCAAACTCCGATAGTTGCCAATTGTTGTAATTCCCTGTTATCACTTGGTATGGTATAATCTTCCAGCTTATCGATATTTCCCTCTTTCAGTTGTAATTCCCTGTTATCACTTGGTATGGTATAATATTCCCTTCTTCGTCCTGTGCGTAGTTCTCGTTGTAATTCCCTGTTATCACTTGGTATGGTATAATATAAATACATTTTACCTCACTATCTATTTAGTTGTAATTCCCTGTTATCACTTGGTATGGTATAATAAATCCACTCTATATAAGGAACCTTTTGCCGTTGTAATTCCCTGTTATCACTTGGTATGGTATAATCACCTTTTCCGTTTTTTACATCATCAGCACGTTGTAATTCCCTGTTATCACTTGGTATGGTATAATATAAACAAGCCAAAATTCGGCTTACCCTCTGTTGTAATTCCCTGTTATCACTTGGTATGGTATAATAAAGAGAATATAACTCTTTTCTTCTGATACGTTGTAATTCCCTGTTATCACTTGGTATGGTATAATTTACTTTAAATGTAATTTTAACGGGACTTGGTTGTAATTCCCTGTTATCACTTGGTATGGTATAATCACTCAAGGACCATTCCCGGTACTCCATTGGTTGTAATTCCCTGTTATCACTTGGTATGGTATAATCAGTATGTTGATTGGAGCGAAGTTCCAGTCGTTGTAATTCCCTGTTATCACTTGGTATGGTATAATACGGGCATAGGTCGAATGTGATGCCGTGAAGTTGTAATTCCCTGTTATCACTTGGTATGGTATAATTTAAATAAAGATTTTTTTGATAACACCTTTGTTGTAATTCCCTGTTATCACTTGGTATGGTATAATCACAAAGAAAACTTTTTCCCGTTCCTGTCGTTGTAATTCCCTGTTATCACTTGGTATGGTATAATAGACGGGTGATGATACTTTGGCGATATGGTGTTGTAATTCCCTGTTATCACTTGGTATGGTATAATACCAGACGGAAGCTGCCGCAAAGACGGCACGTTGTAATTCCCTGTTATCACTTGGTATGGTATAATAATCAGAAAAAACCGGATAAAATGAAAGTGGTTGTAATTCCCTGTTATCACTTGGTATGGTATAATAGTGAAGTGATAATATAATGCGTGCAAGGAGTTGTAATTCCCTGTTATCACTTGGTATGGTATAATAGGGAGCACAAATCCCCACGAACTACAGGGATTCGTGGGGATTTCATCTAAAAAAAAATCTTTAATTTGGAAGTTAAATTCTATCGAAAATCTTCTTTTTTCAAAAAACATCCATTAATTCTATCGATTCAGGGGTATCCTCAAATGTTTTTGTTCCCAACATGACTTCCATAGACTCATACTGCTTTTCTGTTAAAACCAGCGCACGTACAGATCCTTTTATAGGCAGATTTTGTTTTAAACGCTGTTTATGCATTGCAACTGCATCCATACCATTGCATATCCTGGAATATACAGACCACTGCACCATATTGTAGCCATCTTTCAACAAAAACTTACGAAATTTCGCGGCATCCTTTTTCTCTTTTGCAGTTACTACCGGCAGATCAAAAAACACTAACATTCTCATAAACTTATTCATAGCTATGTACCTGTAATTGCATCAGTTCCGGCAACTCCAAATCTGATCTTTTTCCCTGCAGAGCACTACTGTAACTTGCCACCAGCATATCAATACAATTACTGATAATGCGTTTTTCCCCTTTCACATCCATATCATAATTTATAATACCAAAAATATCACGTTTTCTTTCTGGCGTAAGATCACTGTCAATTTCTGCTACATCATAATTCTGGGATACATACAGGTCAACTAAGGGACGAAATGGTTCAATCATATCATCAGCCAAATTAAAATTATTCAGTTCACTATGGTGGAACACTCCAATCGAAGGCTCCAATCCATAACAGACAATGGAGCGGGCAATCAGACCTCTTACAATGGCATAACCATAATTTAATGCCGAGTTAATGACATGATCATTGCCCCGTGAAAATCCCAATCCATACAGACTTTTAAAATAAAAAGCTGCTGCTTTCGCCTCCACATGTGTCCGATCACCAGACTGTACTTCTTTGCACATTTTCATTAATTCTTCTGATCCGTCTAAATCAAGATAGGCTAAACACAATGCCTGGTTTCTGATCTTTCGAACCACGATCTGCTGCCAAAGTCTTTTCTGTAAGGGTTTTCCTGCCTCTATCTGATATTTCAGAATTTTAAAATGACGACTGTGCCTTACCATTGGAAGCAGTACTGCATTCGGAAGATGCTTTTCATCACAGACATAGACCGTAATTCCCATATCTGCCATCTTCTGGAGCAAATAAGCAGAGACTGTTACTGTCTGATTTTCTATGATGATACAGTTGATATCCTCCAGTGGAATCTGTCTGAGTATGTCTGTTTCAATATATAACTGCTGATTTTTGATAGACAGTTTTACATGACTGTCTATCTTAATATTTCGAAACCCCATTTATCCTCCATGTTTTTATCAAGAAAAACCCATTCGTTTTTCATTTTTTACTGTAGATATATGCCCTAAAATATCTACCTGACACTTTTCTATTAATTCTAATTTTTGTACCCCAATTCCTCTAAAAGTATATCGGCTATCATGTGCTTTCCCTTCTATTTTCGCTCCAGAAATATCTGCTCCAATATAATATGCATATACTTCTTTCGATTCTCCTAAGCTGCCATCCACATTTTTTATCGGAATGCCTTTTTTACTCTTTATATGCACCAAATCTCTCGAATACAAGCTGAACAAAAAATCTTTATCTTCCATAGTTCGCCACTCACTATATGGCTTATTTGCTGTTGATGCCCTATCCGGCAGCACCTTCTTCACCACATCCGCCGTATACACCGGTACAAAATAATACTTTCCATTCACACGATACACATCGATTCTGACCATACCGCCATTTTCTGCAATTCCATTTCCGGAATCCACAAATACACCCATCGTCTGTTTTTTCTGTATCTTGACTTTCCGTACTACCGGACCTTCTGTACCGTCCGCTTTCGGTTTATGAAAATCCTGTGCAAATGCCTTTTTTGCATCATTTCCATATAACAACAGCTGTTTTTTCAATGCCTCGTATAATAAAAGGTCACTTTGAGGATTATAGTAGCCGTCGATTTCACCATGTTTGTCAAGCTTCAGATCTGTCAAAGCTGTCTTAGTCAATACGATCCCCTCATCCTTAAAATGTCTCGGACTGCGGATGGTATCTGCATGTGCAGCACCTGTCACTTTATGATTTGGCATTCTTGAGACAAAGATCGGACGAAGATTCTCATAAATATACTCTGGATAATCTAATTCTAAGGCAACATCAGAATGGGTATCCAAAAATCCCTTCGGATCATCTCCCATTCTCACATCCAGTTCTGCCCGGAATGTCTCCCATGGTTTTGGAATATGAACACCAAATATCTCATCCCATTCTGCCCGGCTGTAATCTTCCGGTCGAAAGATTTCTCCTGTCTCCGCATCCACAAACTCTGTACCTTTTGAGTAACATCTCTCTCTTACTTTCGTATATCGCGATATTTTCTGGATCATGCCATCCGTACAGCAGGCGATGACAACCGCATCCATCGCATGATGTGTATCCGTCTCACGATTTTTCTGAGGTAATCCCCAGCGTTTTCTTAAGTACGCCGTAATTGCTCCATTTACCGCGCGTACCTGTTTTTTCTTTTCCGGACGGTTTAACGGTGCCATTTCAAGATTCTGACGGATCATATTATAAATAACGGTTGTAATATATTTTGTATCCGTTAAGTTACGCTCTTTAAATTCACTACGCTCTTCCTCTGAAAAATGTTTTTTCAAAAGTTTCTGCTGTTTTTTATAATCCCGTATCGTCGTCTTCACACGAGTTTCAAACTCATTCCAACGCTGCTCATCATTTCCCATGTATTCATAAGGTGTCCTGTTTCCCTTTTGGCGGTTTTCCTGAGAAGTGACAAGTACCTTATTCCGAAAACTGTCATCAAATGTAATACTGTATGGCAAAATATGATCAATATCATACCCCGGTTTAAACAGTTCTTCCAATGGAATAGTCTTACCGGAATACATACAGATTCCCTGCTGTTCCTGCCACAGGCGATATTTTAAAATATCCTGTCCGGTTGGTGATAATTTTCCCAATTCCTGAATCTGCTTTTTCACATCTTCGTTATTCTTCTGGCGTTTTTCCATATCACCTTTTATTTTCCGGCGTTCTTCAAAAGTCTTTGACATTTCTCTTGCAAGCTCAATATTGATTGCCTGCGGACTTCCATATGTACGGATGATCGCATTAATCACTTTGACAGTCTGTGATACAGAACGCTTTACTACCGGATTTGTAATCTCATTGATCGTCTGATTCACCTTTTCTCCTGTTAATAACTTCTGCTTAATCCCCTTAGAATCCGCCTTAAAATCATATCCGGCTTCCTCACATGCTTTATCATAAGTCATGCCTTTTTCCAAAAACGGGATAATATTCCGCATCGCTTTCATCGAAAGATGCTGAAACTTCGTCGGTGTATACGCCAATAACCCTTCCATCTCTATCGGTACAAGTCCCAGCTTAGCCAGCCGCTCCGTACGACTGTCATCATTCTTATAACAGGTCAGGATCATACCAATCTCATCAAACAGATCCCTGACTTCATTTTCTGTCAGATATTTCACCCGTTCTTCCAAACATTTCTTGTAATCATGGTAGTATGGCATCCCAATAAATTTTGCTTTTTCCGTATTTTGATTTTCTTTTTGCTGTTCTTCTTTCGTGGCAGCTTTTTTATAATTTAAATTATAAAAAAGAATATCCTCCGGCAAACCTAACTTCTTGCGAACTGCTGCGTACTTCACTTCCTTCTGTGTGAATAACAGCAAAGTCAGTGCCCGTCGTTCCTCTTCTGTAAAGTTTCTGGTCTCTCCATCCTGGTTAACCAGTTTTGTATGATTTATTTTCTGCAGTGCCACAAAATATTCTGCCGTATAAGTTCCCTTTGCGCCGCGCAGCTCCCCCTGATCTCCAAGAAATGTACATTTTCCAACTCTGTCTGAAAAACCTTCCATCGCATATGGACTTGGCTTTCCATCCGGCTGCATGCCTGGTCCTAAATCAAAAGATCTCTGACTTGTCATGATTTCCAAATATTTTTCTTCTAATTCTTCCGTCGCTTTTTCATTTCCAAGACGTCTCTGGCTGGAGAAAATTTCTTTGACTTCTTCCACAAGCATTGCCCTTAACATGGTGTGCTGATAATTTTCTGCTTTATTGCGTGGGGTGAGAATATATCCCTTTTCTGACCAGGAACATCCGGTTCGAAATGCTTCATCTAAATAAATCATCTCCCCGACCGTACGATATCCCTTTTCCTGCATCCGCTTTTGATTTTCATCCGTCGCTTTTAAAACTGCACCATTTTCCTTTGCAGCCGTCTCCGCCTTTCTGGTTGAACGGAATCCACGATGTTTTGCAATATGAAGCAGCACCTGTGCTAATTCTTCATCCGTCAGTTTCCGGTCTAATGCCTCATAGCGAAGCTGATAAACATCCGGTAACCCTGCCATGTTATATCGTTTCAGAAAGTCATCAATATTTATCAGGCCCTGATTCTCAAAGAGCCATTTGATTCTGTCTAAACGATGTTTTCTTCTTCTAAGCCGCCTTCTTGTCGTTCGTGCAGCTCTCCTTGGTCCCGCCAAAGATTCACCTGTTTTCGGGATTTCTGCTGTATCAAATATCCTTACCCCAAGGTCTACGATACGAACCGGCTCGTCATCACTGTTGTTCTGTAATACCGCCCAGCCGACGGATGCAATACCAATATCCAACCCAATACGATAATCCATTTTTTCGTCCATGTTCCTTCTCCTCTCATCTGAACCGTTCTCTCTCATACCAGCAAACGGGACAACTGTTTTATTCTGCGCGCTTCAACAATGATCCGCATACCGGTCATTGTCATGAATAAACTTCTGTATAAAAGATAATCCCATTCCGAAGAATGGGATTAGAGCTTTTAGGTTTCTTACCTTATTGTAATAACCTAATTATCACTTGGTATGATATAATTCTCTTAGATTATACCCCTGTTTTCGACGATTGTAAATATCTGTTTTTGATTTTTTTCATTTTTCCTTCAAAAATCATGTAAAATTATTATTCCATATCCTGTAAACCATAACCAAATCTTTCTAACACAGACATCAGATTTGCTGTTTTATTATCATAAAATTCACTGTCCGGTTCTGCTTTTTGAATGATCAGTCTCTCATACAGTTCCTCTACCCCGCCTCTGACATAATCATGAAACATGGACTGATAAGCCTGAAATTCTTCCTCCGTCTCCGCACCCCGGAATGCTTTTTTTACTGCTTCCTCAGCCGGCATGCTTTCTTTCGCATCCAGCATGATCATCATCTGCATAATAAAATCTAATTCTTCTTTTGCATTGATGATCTGCTCGGCTAAAATGCTCTTTGTCCCAAACGGCGAGAAATCTTCCTTTGCTTTACGGTCTACGCGAAATCCCACCACTGCTGCCACCATATACAGATCGATCAGTCTCCGGAAACAGGTATGCTCATAGTCACCTTTTACCCACAATTCACCTGCCATCCTGGCATGCTTTCCATGAAATTCAAACTCCTTCTTAAAAAACTCATAATTCCCCATCTTTTGTTTCCCCTTCCGCTACTGGTCAGACTCTACTTTCCGTATGGACGCATATGCCTCGTCGGCCGCTTTCTCAATATGATAGGATGCACCGACATATTCATCGAGTCCTGTGTACTTCCAGTCCTTGTCCAGCATAAAAATAATTACCTGTTCTGATACTTCCGGCAAAACTTTTGCAATCAGACTGATATTTTTATCCCCCAGTTTAGAAAACGGTCCGTCTAAAACAATCGGCAGTGTATCTCCTCCACTTTCCACTCCAAGATGCTCAGCCTTTTTATTTCTGCTGTATTCCATGATTGTAACGATAAATGCAAAATTGCGTGCGATTTTTTCGCCCTCTGACAGATTCTTCTCTTCGCGGAAACCCACATCTGTCGGATATAACATCTGAATCTCATAATTTTCCGTCAACTGTATTCTTTTATCTTTCGCATTGAACATACGCTCAAAATTTTTTTGGATCTGTCCGTTTAATTCCAGAAATGTCTTATTCTTTTTTACCTCAAAATCATTTTTTAATCTTGTATATAATGCTTCTGCCAAATCTACACGCTCTCGCCATTTTTTATTTTCTTCGCTCTTGACCTCCTGGCTCTTCATCTCCGCTTCGATCCGTTCAATCTGCCGCTCAAAGTTTATAATCTGTCCCTGCAGTGTTCCCTTTTCCACCCCTAATTTACTGTTTTCACTCTGATAATATTTCAGCATTTTTCTTTTTTCAGCAAAGTCTGTCTGCCTGTCCATCTGCTGTTCCATCCCGGCTAACTGATTACAGGTTTCCTCGTAAGCCCGGATGCTCTGATCCACATTTTGCGCATCTTCTCTTAAATCATCATAAACAGAATTGCTTTGCCGGTTCCAGCGCTGTCCTGTCCGTTCAAACTCACCCAGCAATGAACCAATATCTGCCGGCGGAAGAAAATTTCTCTGTTCCATCAGACATTCTAATTCCTTAGAATCCGGTAAAATCGGAGTTCCACAGATACATCTGCCTGTTTTTATAATATAGTCAATACTTGCCTGATGCATATGCGGTATGTCACGCCGCTCTCCTGCAACAGATTTTACCATTTTCACAGATGCCTCTATCATCGGTTTCGCAAACAACATATAAGCTTTATCACTGAATAAATTTACCAGACTTTTATATGCAGCAACTCCTCTTTCCGCCTGCGTTCTTCTTACTACTAATAACTGGTTATATTTTGCCTGCAAAATTTCCGTATTCTTATTTTCAAAAAGATACTGCTGCACCTCCTCTATTTTTTCATTATTGTTTTGTATATTGATTTCGATATTTTTTATCTTATCTTTACACTGCTCTATCTCATGTTCCATGCGATTCCGGTCTTTTTCCAGATTATCATACATATTACCAGAACCTGATATCTTTCCTTTGAACTTTTTAATAACGGAATGACTTCCCATATCCTTCAAATGCCAGATTGCAGCCTGATACGCAGATAATCCGGTCAGTGTATGTACAGACTCTTTGATATTTTCACGCACACCGTTAACAGTTACATCATTCCATCTCTCTCCATCAAACAAAAAATAATGTGACAGATTTTTGGGAAATAATTCACGGATTACCTCTTCTATTTTTTCCGTTTCCACAGAAATACCGGCATTTGGATCATCCTTTTCTGATATTTCCAGTGAAACTTTCTTATAAAATTCTTTTGCGATCAACTGTGGATATGCACGCGTATAATGGATTTCACGCTTGATCCGGTATCTTTTTTCATCATCAACAGCAACCAGTTCCACCGTAACATCCGCTTTACTGTTCGCATCCATCATTGCCAGAATATCATTGTTTAACAGCTGGTAGTCTTCCTGCTGCTTTCCGCGTTCTGTCAATACCGCACCATAAAGCACCCAGCGAAATGCCTGTGCAATTGTTGTCTTGCCAACCGTATTATCTCCCAGCACGACAGTAACATTTCTTTTTTCATCGCAGCTGAACTCGATTACATTCTGCCCCTTATACCTCATAAAATTATTCATTGTAATGCTCTGGAATTTCATGCTATTCTCCCCCTAAGTCTGCTACACTGACATCTTCGCATAATCAACTATGATCTTTGCAAGTTCCTCAGCCATCCTCTGATCTGTTTTTGCCTTGCTCCGCAAATTTTTACGCTCCACATGAAGAACCTCAAAAATCATATTCCGCATTACTTTTTCACTGACCTCTTTCATAAAATACCTCCATCCTGCATTGTTCTTTCGTAAAACAATATCTTTATCTGCACTTTCCAAGCCGTATTTAACTTAATAAAGTACTGATCCGCTCCCTGATATCCCCCTTCAGGAAATCATACCGTTCCCTTAAAATCTGTTTTACCTGATCTTGTGGTATATCCGAATTTGTATAAGCCGTAATATGCAGTTTTGCTTTTGCTTCCGCGTTGATCTTCTGTACATAATCTTTTAAGGATTCATCGGATATTTCCTTATTTGCTTTTTTCGTTATGTACACAAAATTTAAAGGCGAGTTGCAGATATTTTTTTCATCATCACGAAGTTTTTTCGTAGATTCCCCTACCTTTTTTACTGTTCCAAGCGGTATAATATGATGTGCCTCAAATCTTTCTGTTTCATCGGAATATGCACTTAAAATTTTATTTTCGTCAAACATATCCTTATATGTCTTTGACAGCAGATACTGACACATAAACATGCGCATCACTTTTTTCGGGATACGGTCTTCATCCGCCTTTTCCATCAGTAAAAACTTTTCATCCGAAAAATTCTGTGCTTCCAACACATAATTTTTGATATTTGCAATCCAGTCAACATTCTCTTTTCGGCTGGATGCCTGCATTGTCTTTACCATGGTCTGAAGATGCGCGATCATCTTTATATTCTGATCTTTATCATACTCGCCGGAAAATAATGATGACCAATACCACGCTTCTAAAATATCGTGAACAGTTTTATTGTTAAACCACTCATCCTTTAAAAATATAACTGCCACTAAGACAATCATCAAAGAATAATTTATTTCCTGGATATTCCGAATTCCGCATCTGCTCTGAAAGAAAAACATTACCCTGTCTATGGCATCACAAACCTTTTTCGCATTATCATTAATATCCGTTGGTGCTAACATCAGAATCTGCTTCTTCTTTATATAATCTAATTTGAATTTATCCGGTTCAAATAACTTGTTATTGCAATACAGACACAGCACATCTAAAAAAACATCAATATACTTTCCTGCTATGTCATTCTTTTCCTCGTTATAACATCCCGTACTGATGGATGCATTGTATTGATTATTTTGTATTTTTTTCCCAATCAAGGGAACAATCTGATCCGGTAAGACCTGTTTGTCATAACTTTTTTCTTCCTGAATATACCTGACCAGACGACGATAAAAATTATCTGTACTTACTTTTGCAACTCTCGCCATAACCAGATCAAAAGTATTTAAACTGATTCCTCCACGATTTAAATTCTCATAGATATCGATCGCCCTGTCACGCTGTTCCCCCGATACCTCAATCTTATTCAACGCCATATTCTTTACACAGGAATCCAGATAATTTGTCAGACAGACTTTCCACACCATTTGTTTTTCTTGCACTTTTTCACCGAACTTAGAATGATCTTCTTTTATTTCATTACAGTTTTCATCATTTCCAAAAATCTCTGCTATAAAATCATTCTTATTTTCATCCGACAAATCTGTAAAATGCTGTCTGATCTCATCTCCGATTTTACCTGCGATATCAGAGGTGATCGTATTATAGCGCAGCATTATCTGCGCCTTTTTTATATTTTCCGGTGCCACCATCAAATACAGCGGTACTAAATATCCATCCTCATTTGTCAGGCAAAAATCATCCAGACGGGTCGACAAAGACTGCTGTGGCTTATACGGCTCTCCATCCTGATTAAAAAATGCGGCACATGTAATAAACGGTAAAATATCCGCTGTCAGAAAATCCGGTTCCGCAGAATCTGATATAGGAAAAGTCAAATTATGGACTCCAAACAGATCTGCCTCTTCTTTACAGTTCTCCCACTTTGGAATTCTTAAAAAAAATCTTCGCTGTAATGCCCGTGAACTCAATTTTGAAAACATTTTACATTTTTCATAAATCACATTTGAAAAAACATTCGTAAGCGCTGTCATACGCTGCTGTCCATCCAGTAGAAATTCGACCTCACCATCCTGGCTTTGATATGTATTTTTTTCTTTCATACCGATTGACTTCGATGCATACTCATCCGGCTTTGATTTCAACAGTAAAATACTCCCTATCGGCATTTTTGCCAGAACTGATGCTACGATCTTTCTCTGTTCTTCATCCTTCCAGACAAATCCTCTCTGAAAATCCGGCAGCAGCATTTTATCCTCTGCAATTTTTCTGACAATCTCTCCAAAATCCAAACGTTGATTTTCCATTTTTCCTTCACCCTTCTGCAATTTCTTCTATCGCATTGATTAATATTTCCAACTCACTCTGCTTTGTAAAACGTCCGATCCCCACCCGGATCACGCCGCCATATTTTTCATCTTTTAAATATTTATGGATCAGCGGTACACATTGATACCCTGTTCTGACCGCTATATGATAATCTTCATCGAGCAGCATCCCCACTTCATCCGCACGGTAACCCTCTATGGAAAAAGAAACAATTCCGGTTCGTTTCATTTCATCCCAAGGCAGATACAGTAAAACTCCGTCTATTCTTTTTAGCTTTTCAATCAGATATTCTGCAAATTTTCTTTCTTGTGAAAGTTGCCTTTCCATGTCACAGCACGCTTCTAAGGCTGCATGTAATCCTGCAATCGCAACTATATTGGGGCTTCCCGGTTCTAAGATTCCCGGCATTTGTCCTGGCATATCAGGGTTTAAGGAATCACTGCCTGTTCCACCCACAAGAAACGGTTTTAAAGAAATATCCCCCTCACTGATAAATCCTCCAACTCCAAACGGACCATAGAGTGTTTTATGCCCCGCAAAAACATAAAAATCGATTCCACTCTCTTTCAATTTTACCGGCACAAGCCCAAGCGCCTGTGAACCATCCACCGCCACAACTGCTCCATATTGTTTTGCTGACTCTGCCACCTCATTGATTGGCAGAATGTAACCTGTCACATTGCTGACATGACTCATAACAACGACTGTTGGATGTTCTCTGGTGAACTGAAACCTGATCTGTGACAAATCTAATTCTAACGACTCCCTGTTTAATGCAAGTTCGATAATTTTAAATCCATATTGTTTCTGGTAATGATACAACACTCTCATCATTGCATTGTGCTCAAAAGGTGAAACATATACGATATCCGTCTGTTTCCATTCGAGTCCCCCTAAAATCACGTTACATGCAAGCGTAGCAGAGGCTGTAAACACAACCTCTGCTACATCATCTGCTCCTGCAAGTTCTTTGATCTGTTTTCTTGTACTCTCAATCAACCCGGATGCCTGCCGCGCCAGCGCATAAGAACCCCTGCCTGCATTGACAGCACCGGTCCGCGCAATTTCATCCATTGCCTGATATACACATTCTGGTTTTGGAAATGTCGTCGCTGCATTATCAAGATAAATTTCTTCCATAACCAATCTCCTCTTCTCTTACTGTAATAATCCCTCTAAAGTCTGCACCAGCACTGCAACCTTCTGATTTGTTTCGAGCGTATTCCCAAAGTCCTCCAATGCCTCTTCTAACATATTCTTTAAGTAAAGGCTCGTTGTATCCGAAATATCCGCATTATAATACTTTTCTATGGCATTTCCATTCTGGTCTGTCAACAGGATACGACTGCTGCCACCTGCATCTTTACCATGTTCCTCAAGTTTTTCAACTTCAGCTTTTACCGCGTGCAATTTCTCCTGAAATTCTACAAAGTTTGTATCATTCCAGTCCTCTAAATATACCCCTGATAAAATATAAGACAACGCTGATACAATTTCTCCCTCATCATTGGTAGAAAGTTTCTCTAAATAATTCAAAAATTCACTCTCTGCCGTTGCCAGTACATGATTTCTTGATGAATAATTCTGTGCCAGATACCATTCGTGTAAACATGCTTTCAGACTCACATTCTGCGTTTTTCCAAATTCGCGCTTTATGTTTCCTGCGACCTGTTTTTTTAATGTAATAAATACATCATCTAATATTTTTTTACTTTCTTTTAAATCCTGTGCCGTTTGCTCAAAACCAGGTTCTCCATAGCATGCCGGAATTTTTTCAAATAACAATTCTCTTGGATTGATTTCTGCTCTTCTCAACAGATTCCTAAGTTTCTTTATCGATCCACTTTGATTTTCCGGAAGATTTAGTGTTATCATCGTGTACTGGGGAAGTGACCGATACCATTTCTGCATGCAGGCAGCAATCTGTGCGAATCTGCTCTGTCCGGAAAACTTCTCCGTATCACATTCAAAAATCTTTTCCAATTTTTTTAAATATTTTTCTTTTTCAACGGTTTCCAGCTCCAGATACAATGCATAGTTTTCTGGAAAATCATTCACATGATTCAGGTTATCCGAAGTAATTTCCAGCTCTTTCTCCCCAATATAAATGACCGCTGTTCCTTCAATTTCAGATAATTTTTTTGCCAGAAACAATGGAATCACTCCTCGCCTTGCGCCAAAACATTTTCCCTGCAATCGCTGGTATAATATCTGAAAAGACTTTTTTTCACCTGCACATTCCGCAAAAAAACGATCTATCTCTAAACTAACTTTCTGACAGCCCTTATCCCCTCTGGTATGCACAAATGCAGCACGATATACCATAGCCTCCGGCATGGTTCCTTTTTGGTACACAGACAGATCCTCATGCCCTAACATTTTATCGATCACCTGATTGCGCGCTCTTAAATACTGCTTGCCGATGTGTTCAATATTTAACAGTTCATGGTTTACACGCGGCGCGTAGCCATAATATTCTCTGCAGACATCACTTAATATCTGATTAAATTCTGCGGCCGTTGTACACTTTTCTTTTTTCTTTTGCGTCTGGAGAACTATTACCTTTCCGCTCTCCGGCAGATAATGCTCTTCCAGATAGATATTAATTTCAAACCGGATATCCTCAACACATAATTCCAGTTCCTGCAGCAGCACTTCATTTTCTTCAATAAAGCGTTTGTCCCCTTTTAACGTCATAACCGCCTGATAGCGAAGTAATAATTCCTCTTTGTCAAAACGTTGGTCGGACACTAACACAAGAATTCTTTTATCCGCCAGTTTATCTAACTGCTTTTGTATCTCATCTGTTTGGGGTTTTTCTTTTTCCGGCATCACTATAATTTTTCCGTCTGAAAACTTTTCATCAAACAGATATCTTGTATTTTCCAGGGCAAAAAACTCTTTTGAAAACATATACTCATACTGAAAATAGCGTGTCATCGCATATTCCTGATTATACTGCTTTGGCAGTTCATACTCTGTGTCTGCAGCCTCTGACAGAATCTGGCAAAAATTACAGTGCCCTTTTTGCTCATCCATCTTCTTCGTGATTTCTTTTTCCACATCAACGCCTGCATTGCTGCGGAATGCATATACTCCGACACTGCTGCGGAACATTAAAATCCCATCTTTTTTTAATTTTTCCATTGCAGAACGATACTTCTTTTCCGGGTCCATCCCTAATGCAAGACAGATTGCCTGATCCTGTGCAGGAAGTTCATCCTCTCTATGTAACATACGGATTACTGCGATTGCTTTTATGACAGCTTTCTCATCTTCTGTTTCCGCTTTTCCCAGCGCATACTCTGCCTTCAGCCACTCTGAATGGATCATCGGTACATCTTCGGTTTCACGGAACATTGATTTAAAATAATCATAAATTTTATCAACGCCTACCCAGTTTTCTTCATTCCGCTCTAACAGCCATGATAAACTTCCCTGTCCATCATCTGCTAAAAATGTAAATATTGTTCTCTCATTCTGTGCAACACGTTCACTGATATGAAGTAATGCATACGCAGCAAGCGGTGTCAGCGGGAAACATCCTTTGGCAACGATCCGTTCAAAGTCCTGCTCTGAAAATAATTTCTGAAAACATGGAAGCTGATAGGATAACTTCTGGAGCTTCCCCTGCTCATTTTTCACAATCTCTTTTTCATATTGTTTCGAAAACGCAGGTTCTTCCTTCCGGATTGAATTGGCGATCAATTCATAATTATTTTGTGCGGATACGACGAAAGATATCTCTGAAATTCTTCCTTCTACTCCGCGAAACGCATTTTTCATGGAAGTGTCTATACTCCTGGTATACTCATGAATACTTTTATGTGCCACCATTGTAAAAAATAATTTCTGATCGGAACTTTCCGCCAATTCGCACATATCCTGCAGCGTTTTCATATCCTCTGCAAAACCGGATTTCTCATGTCCTTCTATATATTTACTGAATTCATCAAAAATAATAAAGATGCCCTCATAACCACATTCTTCTGTCAGACTTCTTATAATCTGCTGATATGACCGTATGGTCTCAGACTGCATCAATGGCATAAAAGTGCTTCCTGCCGTCAGCATCGGATATAATTCTTTAAATAATTCCAATGACTGTTTATGTTTTCTTTTCAGATTCTTTTTCAAATCCTGCACATCTGTCTGATGTTCCGTCAGATACTCACAAAATCTGGCATACACATCCGAATATTCCTTTTCCCACTTTTCAAGGATTCTAAGTGCTTCTGTGAATGCAGTCTCCGGTGCAATATCCGACAAACCATTTTTCTCCAATGCCTCGCGCAGTGCGAATAATAAAATCTGATTCATGGAAAACCCCGGTACAGAAGAAACCAATACCGGTAAATATTTTTTATTCTCCTTCCGGATCTGCGTGACTAAATCCGCTGTCTCCGGATCTGTGATCTTTATTTTTTCAAAAACACTCTGTGGCAGGTCACAGGAAAGAATTGAAAGCAATACCAGTAATAAATGGGATTTTCCCTTTCCATACGGACCGATTAAAACAGTTGCATGTTCTTTTGCCTCTCCCGTCACAGCTTTTAAATATCTGCGCAATATCAACATGGATGACCGTGTCGGTATATAATGTTCAATTCTTCCATGATCTCCTATATCAAGCTGCAAATTGACTGCTTTTTGGAAATTACGGTTGATATGTATTAAGTTTCTCCATTGTTCCATTCCGGCAACTCCTATATGTCTTTATCTTTCGTAATAATTTTTTACGATCATTTCCCCGGTCAATCCTTTTTCCCAATAAATCATATTAAGACCTGCAGTGCGGTTCATTACGATCTTATCTTTTTCCTCCAGACGCTCTAACATCTCTATCAATGCTGTACGTTTCAACTGCAGTATCTTTCCTGGACTGTCCATTTCTTTCCACAGATCATCCAGATAAACAGACGTACGGTTTTTTTCCTTATCTACCAATAAAAACCAGACAATATCCTCCGGTAATTTGTTCAGATCTGGCTGTTTTCTGTAGTAAATCCCCTCTGTATTTTTCAATAATCCTAACTTTCCAAATGGACTGGCGTTTTTTTCTTCGGGATTTGTCTCCTTTGCCGGCATATACATCCGCAAAATTGCATCACAATCTGCATAGACAGAACTCTGCGCAACCTGCACTTCATCGTCTAAATCACTGAGTAATGTCTCCATCTCATCATATAGCTGCTGTTTTTTAAATTCCTCATAAGAAACTTCATTAAAAAATAAATTCCATGCCGTTGCCAGTTCCCGGTTTTTTGCAATTTTGCAATGTATCAGCCATAATGTAAAATAATCTTCCACGCATGGATCATGTGCAAGAATCAACTGACCAATCGCAGTGAGCATAACACCCGTTTTCGGAGAATCTGTAACCAGCTCTGCTGCCCTGAGCCAGTACCGGATTGCCTTTGCCATATTCGGTCCCACTCCAAGTGCATCTGCTCCATAATTTTCTGAAAAAACTTTCGGATTACGGTCTACTTCATATAAACCCTTATTCAGCCATCCTTCACGAAGGATAAAACTTTCATGCCCTTTAAAACGGTATTTATTTTTTCCCATTATTCTTTATCCTCCGTCCGCTGTCTTTTGATTGCCAGAACCTTTCTCATATAGCATCCAGCCGTAAAATGGTTCACACATTCGCCACAGCGTTTACATTTTTCGTCTGAAATATGGTATTCAATCTCCCCATCTTTATTTTCCCTGATAGAAAGCGCATTAAATCTGCACACACTCTCACAGGCCAGACATCCCATACACATCTGATATTTTGTGATCTGACATTTTATTCTTTCTTCTGCCGTTTTCAAATCTTTCGCACCGGCTATTTCTGTTTTTAAAATGGTAACTCTCAAATTGGTTGTTCCAATCCGCCCCTGCAGTTTCAAAACGATCTGCTCTCTTTTATCAAGTACAAAAACCTCTCCCAGCCTTGTATTTCCCATATCAAAATTCAGATACCCGAATGGACGGAATAGTTCATACAACTGTTCTGAAATTGGACGCTGTAATTCATAATTGAACGAATTTTCCTCCGTGACACATGGTGTGAATGACACAACGGATTTCTGTGCATACGCAACACCATTTCCCCCCTGTCTTGCCTTCCAATACCCATCATCCACATAAACCTCAGCATCTTCTTTTCCAATGCTTGTTGCAAAATCAATCAGCATCTCTCTAAAATGCTTTGACTGCTCATGCATATGTACCTTAGATAAAAATTCAGACCAGCCACTGTTGTTCGGACAGCACCAACATCCAACCCTCGCATAGCCAAGACGGTATGCATCGTTAAAATCAATTCCTGTTGTAAGAATATATAACCAGATGTCAAAATCCATCCAGTCGATAATGGGTGATATGATCCTCTGTTTTGTGATCTTCGGACTGTCAGACTCACGCTCATACTTGCTCCTGCTTACTGACTCACTGCGCCGGATCCCATAAAAAGTCAATATCTGCTTTTTGTCCCTGTATAACGAACGAATTTTTTTCTGTATGGTTCCCGTTTTAAAAACAGTACAGCACCAACGCATCACACGACTCGGCGGACCGATCAGTTTGCACAGTTCCTCAAAATCTTTTTCCTTATTGCGTGCAGAGATCACAGGTGTTTTAGGATGATTTTTCTTAAATCTTTCCACATAGGTATAGGTAAATGGAAACTCCAACGTTGTATCCCCGAAAATATGCATGATCTGAGGTGTGCTCAATGCACGTAATACCAGATTCGAAGTCACTGTAGAATCTTTGCCTCCACTGAATGAAACAAACATATCCATTGCACCAAACTCACCCACTGCTTTTCGTATATAATTTCCTGCCTCCTGCGTGATATACTCATACCGTTCTTTATTTGCCTCAATAAAGCGTCCCGTCATCTCATCAAAATAACAATAGGTATTCTGTGTACTATATTTTTCATATTGTCTGCGGACTTCATCTGCATTGATCTTTTTCAGTTCTTTTACAGAAAAAGCAATCTTTTTTCCGTCCACAAAATAATGGTTTCCCGTTCCATTCCAGACTGATTTTTTCAGAAATTCAAATGGCTTTTGCAAGATAATTTCGATTAAAAGTCTTTCCTCTGGAAATACAGGCCGGACGTCCGTTGTAAGCTTTTTTGCCTCCATCCCGCATCTGCTGCATCTGTTACCATACAGTGGAACATTACATTGTCTGCACCAGTATATCGTAGACTGCACGTCTGCCCTGCCTCCACAGCACTGACATGTACTTGTCTCGCATACGGTTCCAAAACATGGCTGTTTTTCTGTTGTTTTTTCATTTCTATTGTGGCAAATATATGTTATCATGTATCTTTCTTTATAAGTAGAATTTATATAGGTATTTTTCTTAGAATTTAAGAATATATAATGACATTATATTCTTAGTTTAAGAGAATTTCAATCAGATATTATCCAGAAAAGAAAGATTTTATAATTTCAGGCAAAATAAGTAAAAATGCAAAACTGTAAATATATCAAAAAAAGCCTTGAACTTTCGTTCAAGGCTTCTTCCAAGCAGGGGATGAGAGAATCGAACTCCCACCAAAGGTTTTGGAGACCCCTATCATACCATTTGACCAATCCCCTATATAAAATAACATATCAGATACGTCATCTATTTTACTTTTTTCTTATACAAAAATCAATAGAACTTTTGCCTTATTTCTGATACCTTCAAAACTTCATACAGAACTCCGTCAACCAACTG
>ULRJ01029281.1_pt1 | contig 20267 bp, 22 predicted proteins | sample 1955321 | NCBI WGS metagenome assembly ULRJ01 (sample SAMEA4835679, study PRJEB28245) | human gut metagenome | biome: gut microbiome; material: fecal sample | place: Denmark | collected 2008 | reverse complement strand
TTTATATATAATAAGCCAAATTGACAGAATTGCGTTTTTATGCGATAATAACGATAAGTTAACGGGAGCAAGAGATATGTCAAAAGACGAAAGAACCGACCTTAATACGAACGAAACCGTTCAGTGCGATTCTTCCGCCCGCACCGACGTCAAGGAAACGATAAACGACGTTCAAGACGGTGCGGTTTTAGAGCGTGCCACGAGCGATATTCAAGTCGAAGCGGCGGAGCGTGTCGAGAACGCGGATTCCGTGTGCAATGCGGTTGAAGAAACGAAGTGCGACACAAAACCGAAGAAGCGTTGGAAAGACAGGACGCAGAGCGAGAAAGAAGAAGCGAGACAGAAAATCGCGCACGACCTTATGCAACAAAAGTCGCTTGCAAAGAGCGTCGGCATAGGTACGCTTGCAAAACTCAAAGAATCGCTGTTTTCGGTGCTTCCCGTCGTCGTTATCGTGCTTATTTTTGCGCTAACCCCCGTAACGGATTTTTCAACGAAAGAAATAGTTGCGTTCGTCGTGTCGTCAATTGGCTTGATTTTGGGCATTGCACTGTTCAACGTCGGCGCGGATATGGCAATGACGCCTATGGGCGAACACGTCGGTGCAGGTCTCACAAAGTCCAAAAAACTTCCGCTGTTGCTCGGCGTGGGGTTCGTTATGGGCGTGCTTATCACGGTTGCAGAGCCTGACTTGTCGGTGCTTGCCGAACAGGTGAAAGCGGTGATGAACAACGTCGTTCTTATCGTCACGGTGGGGGCGGGCGTAGGCTTGTTTCTCGTGATAGCGATTGCAAAAATCGTTTTCAGAAAAGACTTGTCGTCGTTGCTTATATTCTTCTATATGGTGCTTTTCGCACTGTGCGCGATTATGATGGAAAATGGCAAAAGCATTTTCGTGCCGCTGGCGTTTGACTCGGGCGGAGTCACGACAGGACCTATAACCGTGCCGTTTATAATGGCACTCGGCGTTGGCGTCGCACTCAACACGGGCGGTCGCAACGCAAAAGAAAACAGTTTCGGTCTCGTCGCTCTTTGCTCGATAGGCCCGATGCTTGCGGTTATGGCGTTGTCGATTGCTTCGAAAGGCGATTTGTCCTACACGCTTCCCGACTATTCGATAGACGCAAATCTCGGCTCGAATTTTGCGTCTGCACTCGGCTCGGTGGCACTCGAAGTGCTTATCGCGCTCGGCTTAATCGTGCTTTTCTTCGTGATATTGCAATTCACGATTCTTAAACTTCCCAAACAGAAAATAACCCAAATCGGCATAGGCATCGTGTATACTTACGTCGGTCTCGTGATATTCCTTACGTCTGTCAAGGTCGGATTTATGCCGATAGGCTTCAAACTGGGCGTGGAAATCGCGTCTTTCAGCAAACCGCTTCTTATAGTGTTTGCGTTTGTGATAGGTTTCGTCGTCGTTCTTGCCGAGCCTGCCGTACACGTTCTCAATAAGCAGGTCGAGACGATAACGAACGGTGCGGTGTCCAAGCGTTCGATGTTCCTTGCGCTTTCAATAGGTGTCGGCATATCGATAGGTCTCAGCGTGATAAGAATAATATACGGGTTCTCGCTTCTTTATTATCTTATCCCCGGTTATATCCTGTCGCTCGGACTTTCCTTCTTCGTGCCGAAGATTTACACGGCAATAGCGTTCGACTCGGGCGGAGTTGCCAGTGGTCCGTTGACTTCGAGTTTTATTCTTCCGCTTTCGATAGGAGCGTGCAGCGTGCTTGCGGCGGAGTCGGAAATAATGAATCTTGCGTTCGGCATCGTGGCTATGGTCGCAATGACGCCGCTCATCACCATTCAACTTCTCGGTTTCAGAGCAGTCACCGCATCTAGAGTGAAAGAAAAAATCGTCATGAAACGTATTCTTGACGCCGACGACGAACAAGTCATCGAATTTATGTAAAAGGGGGTATTATGGCAGACAAAATCGTCAAAGCCGTCAAAAAGACGGCAAAAAAAGCCGAAGCGCGCGTGCAAGAAGCCAAAGAGAAAATCGCGGCGGCAAAAAATCCGACGGCTTCCAAAGTCAATTCAAACAAACTCGAATTGCTCGTCACCATAGTGCCTTCGCCGAAAGCGGAATTCTATACCGATTTGCTTTCGTCATACGAAGTCAATTTTCAGTTCACGTCACGCGCACACGGCACGGCAAATGCGGATATGTGGTCGATAAGCGACTTTTCCGACCAGTCCAAAACTGTGATATTCAGCGTGATAAAACAAGAAAGAGTGCAAGAAGCACTCGCTATGCTCGACAAAAAATTCGCGACGATAAAAAAGGGCAAAGGTATTGCCTTTACGGTGCCGTTTTCAAGCGTAATCGGCGTTGCGACGTACGGATTTTTGAGCAACAATAAAACCATCAGGGAGAACAAACAATGAGCGAATTTGAACATCAAGTGGTTATTTGCATAGTCAACAACGGTTTTGCAGACGCGGCAATGGACGCCGCTCGCGACGCCGGAGTTAAGGGCGGAACGGTGCTTTCTGCGCGCGGAACGGCAAATCTCGAAGCGGAAAAGGCGTTTCAGATTCAAATTCAGCCCGAAAAGGAGATGATTATGATTCTCGTAAGCGACGACATCAAGCAAGACGTCCTTCACGCTCTCTATAAGGCGGTGGGCACGCATACGCCCGCGCACGGAATCGCATTTACGCTCCCCGTTGACAATGTGGTCGGAATAGGCAAAAAGAACAAGGACGGCGAAAACGCGTAAAGCGTCCGTGACAAAGAAACGTTGCGTTTCGATTCAATAAACGAACAATAAAATTCATAACAATATAAAACGGACGATTTCGTCCGTTTTTTCATATCGCTTTGTTATTTAAGAGTAGTTTGTCGTCCGTGAAATGTTTTTTTGAATTATTGCATTGATTTTCTTTCAAGCACGTTTCCGTTTACGGAAATCGTGATTACTGAAAGCGACGTTTGTTTTTTGCTCGCTTGCAACGCGCGCTTGACTGCGTTTTCAAGTCCGCCGCAACAAGGCACTTCCATGCGAAGAACCGTCACGCTTTTTATGTCGTTCGTCTCAAAGATTTGAGAGAGTTTTTCGGAATAATCGACGGCGTCGAGTTTGGGACAGCCTATGAGAGTAACTTTGCCTTTCATAAAATCGGCGTGCACGTTTGCGTATGCGTATGCCGTGCAATCTGCCGCAATGAGAATATTCGCATCTTGAAAATACGGAGCGGATATAGGCGCAAGTTTTATTTGGCAAGGCCATTGCGCAAGCATAGACGGCAACCAGGTTGTCGGCAAATCGCTTTTTTGCACGGTGTTTTGCCGTATCGTGCGCGTGAGCATACCCGGGCAAACGTGTGTGTTTGCGGCTTGTGCACGTGCTTTTTTCTTGTTTTCGAGCACCGCTTGTTCATCGTAGGGGAGAGTGTCCTTTTCTATGAAAGTTATCGCACCCGTCGGGCATTTGGGCAAACAATCTCCGAAACCGTCGCAATAATCGTCGCGAAGAAGCGTCGCTTTTCCGTCAATCATGCCGATTGCGCCTTCATGGCACGCTTTTGCGCACGCACCGCAACCGTTGCATCTTGCCTTGTCAATGTTTATGATTTTTCTTTTCATTTTTCACCTTGAAATTTCTCTCAAAAAAATTGCCGATACGCTTTCACACGCTCGGCAATGGAATTTTCGTTTATCTTCTGTAATCGTCGTTTCTGTCGTTCGGGTTTCCGTTTTGGTTCGGATAATCGTTTCGGTTGTCGCGATAATTCCTGTCATAGCCGTTTCTTCCGTCATATATCGGTCTGCCTTGCTCGTCGTAGCGGGGACGGTCATCGTAGCCGTCCGGATTGTACGAACGAGTGGAGTCGTAGTCGAAATCGTTCTTTCCGCGGTGACGGCGCATGACGCTCTTTCCTTGCGAACGGTCGTTTTTGGACGGTTTGAAAAGAAGCACCGCAATGATGACCGCAGGCACGCAAATGCCTATGATGAGCACAATGCGAAGTGCAAGCGACGTGTTGGGAACTATATCTCCGCCGCTCGGTTCAACGGGCTTTTTGCTGTCGAGAATTCTGTCTCTTTCGGCTTGGGCGATGGGGTGGTAGGCAACCGTAAACTCGTTGAAAGACGCTTTGTCTTCAAAGCCGAAAACGGTGTTGCCGTCCTTGGTCGCGGCAATGAAGATTTTGCCCGATTCATCGGTGGCGAAGCCCAAAAATTTGATTGTATGCTCGCTTGTCACACCGCTTGTGGAGAGAGTTGCGCCTTCCTTGGCGGTGAGCAAAATGTCGGGATATGGGGATACGCCGTCCTGAAAAGTCACGGCTGTGGTTTGCGGAGTCGTTTCGGATTCGAAATAGAAATCGAAACCGCAGTACGACACGGAATAATAGTTGCCGAAAGCGCTTCTCAGGTTGGTGAGATAATAACTTTCGGGAATATAAAACTCAAAACTGTTGATTGCAAGTTTAATCGACGAAGCACCGGCATTCGCGTTCCCTTCGAGATTCGACACGGGCGCGACGATGACGTTCATCGACGAGTCGGCTTGTGCTACGGACAGGGGCAAAAGCACGCACGCAAGCACGCAGAGTGCGAGACATACGCAGATTGCAATCGTTCCGAGAATTGAAAATATGTTTTTTGCATGACAATTTTTCATAACTTTATAATACTATAATCCTTTCCAAAATAAAAGTCTTTATATGCATTTTCAAGGAATTTTTTGCCAAACGGAAGATTTGTGTGTCATAAATTTTTGGTTTTTCGCGGATAGCGGTCTTATTATTCGCGTATGAAAGACAATTCCACTTTGCTCAGACTTCTCAAAATCGAACGTGAAATAAATGACAGACAAACCGACGCTCTTTCTTGCTACAACAAAGACAGAGTGCATCAAAAGCAAATGCTTTTTCACAAATGTCAAAAGCGCAATCGTTGGGTTTTCGGCGGAAACCGCACGGGAAAAACGGAGTGCGGAGCGGTGGAAAGCGTGTGGATGGCGCGCGGAACTCATCCTTTCAGAGAAAACAGGAAAGACGTGTTCGGTTGGGTGGTGAGTCTCACTCAACAGGTGCAACGCGACGTTGCGCAAGCAAAAATTCTCAAATATCTTCCCGACCGCTACATCTCGGACGTTGTCATGCGAGAAGGCAAAAAGGGAGCGGCGGAATACGGCGTCATCGATTACATTCTCGTAAAAAACGTCTTTGGCGGAATAAGTAAAATCGGTTTCAAATCCTGCGATCAAGGGCGAGAACGCTTTCAGGGAACTTCGTTGGATTTCGTGTGGTTTGACGAAGAACCGCCAAAGGACATATACGACGAGTGTCGTATGCGAGTGTTCGACAAGTGCGGCGACGTTTTCGGCACGATGACGCCGCTTAAAGGCTTGACGTGGGTGTATGACGAGATAGAACTCAACGAAAAGAACGACCCGCAGGTGTGGTGCGAATATATGGAGTGGAGCGACAATCCGTATCTCGACAAAGAAGAGATAAAAGCGATGACTTCGTCGGTGAGCGAGCAGGACCAACTCTCGCGCCGATACGGAAAATTCACCGTCGGTGAAGGTCTCGTCTATCCCGAGTTCGACCAAAACGTGCATGTGATAGATCCTTTTGACGTGCCAAAGGAGTGGCAGGCGGAAATATCCATAGACCCGGGGCTTACAAACCCAACGAGTTGCCACTTCTATGCGGTGGATTTTGACGGCAATATATACGTTGTTGCCGAGCACTTCAAGGCAGGTCAGAGCGTTGACTATCACGTGAAGAAAATCTTTGAAATCGCCGATGCGCTCGGTTGGAAAAGAGACGGCAAAGGCAGGCTGTGTGCGCTCATAGACAGTGCGGCAAATCAGCGTACGCTCGCAAGCCAAAAGAGCGTTGCGGAGCTGTTTTGCGAAAAAGGCATATTGGTTAACACCAACGTAAACAAGGATTTATACAGCGGAATACAGCGTATAAAGTCCTTGTTTGAGCAAAGACCGCCAAAAATCTACATTTTTCGCAATTGCGTGAATCTAATAAGAGAACTCAAAAGTTATTGGTGGGGTGACAACGACAGACCAAAGAAAGTGGACGATCATGCCCTTGACGAATTGAGATATTTTGTGATGACTCAGCCGCGCCCCACAAAGCCTATCGCGCCGCCAAAATCGCAAATTCAGATAGACAAGGAAAGAATGATGAGAGACGCAAGAAGGGAGAGAATATGGATGAAGAATTGATAAACGCGCTCATAAAAAGAGCAAAGGGTTACAGTTTCAGCGAAGTGCAGGAAGAGTACTCGGTGACGGACAGCGGAGAGATTGCGCTTACCAAACGCAAGGTGTCGGAAAAGTATTGTCCGCCCGACGCCGCGGCACTCAAAACGTATATGGAAATTTGCAAAGACGGAGAAATATCCGAGATGAGCGACGAAGAACTCGAAAGTGAGAAACACCGCTTGCTTGTCAAACTCTATGAAGAAGAAAAGGCGCAAAAAGAGAAAAAAACGCAGCTTGCGCTCGATTGTGGCTGTAGTGGAAACGAAAAAGACAATCAAGCGACAAATCGCGAATCCCGAAGCAAACATGCGACAAATCGCGAATCCCGAAGCAAACATGCGGCAAATCGCGAACATAAGAACAAACAAACTTCAAAAACAAAATAAACAGGAGATGACAAATGTCCAAAATCGAAGAGAAAATCGTTGCGGAAATAACCGCCGATTTCAAAAAACGACAAGAAGCAAGACGTCCCGTCGAACTGAACTGGCGACTCAATATGAATTTTGTCGTGGGCAATCAGTTTGCGCAGATTTCGTCTAAGGGCGACATCGAAGAGAGCGGAAAGGAGTATTTCTGGCAAGAAAGGGAAGTGTACAACCATATCGCGCCCATACTCGAAACGCGACTTGCAAAACTCGGCAGAGTCAAGGCAAAAGCGCAGGTTCGCCCTGCAACGAGCGACGACGAAGACGTGGCAAGTGCGTCGCTTGCGACAAAACTCATAGACGCGGTGTGCAAAGAGAACGATTTTTCGTCGCAACTTGCGCTTGCGAATTCTTGGAGCGAAATTACGGGCAGTGCGTTTTTCAAGGTGACGTGGGATGCGGAAAAAGGTCACGCACTCGATGCGAGCGGAGAAATAAAGGAAGGGGATGTCACGATTACGCTTTGCCCGCCGTTTGAGATTTTTCCCGAAGACATCGCAATCACCGACATCGACAAACAATCGTCCGTTATGCACGCAAAGGTGCTCACGACAAAGGAAGTCAAGAGAATATGGGGCAAGGACGTGAAAGGCGGAGAAGTGAACGTGTTTTCGTTTGACAACGCGCAGGTGGGCGGCGGATTCGGATACACCGCATCCGTGCCGAAAATCGTCAGCGAAAAGAGGGAAGACAGCGTCACCGTCATTGAAAAATACGAAGCTCCCACGCACGAGTATCCCAACGGAAGATTGATTATAGTTGCGGGCGACACCCTTCTTTATCAAGGCGATATGCCTTATCTCAACGGAGAAGACGGCACGCGCGGATATCCGTTTGCAAAACAGGTGTGCATAGACAATCTCACCAACTTTTTCGGTACGAGCGTGGTGGAGCGCATCATCCCCGTTCAGCGCGCCTACAACACCGTCAAGAACAGAAAACACGAGTTTATGAACAGAATGGCGGTGGGCGTTATGGCGGTTGAAGACGGCTCGGTGGACACCGACAGTCTCGAAGAAGAAGGGCTTCCGCCCGGAAAAGTGGTGGTGTACAGACAAGGAAGCACTCCGCCGATTATGCTTTCTCCCACGCAAGTCCCGAGCGAGTTTTCTCGCGAAGAAGAAAAGCTGCTCAACGAATTTGTGATGATAAGCGGTGTGAGCGAGGTGACCACCTATTCTCAAGTTCCTGCCAACGTCGCGTCGGGAACGGCAATATCTCTTCTTCTCGAACAAGACGACACACGTATCGCGCTCACGGCGGACAGCCTTAGAGAGAGCATAAAACGCATAAGCAAGCAAGTGTTGCGCCTGTATCGTCAGTTTGCAAAAGTGCCGAGAGTCAAGCGTATCACGGGGGACAACGGCGATGTGGAAATCGCGTCTTTCTGCGCCGGCAACATCGACAGCGAAGACATAGTATTCGACACAATAAGCGACATAGAAGACACGCTTTCGGCAAGACGAGCCATGGTGTACGACTTGCTCAAACTAGGTCTTTTTGCGGACGAAAACGGAAAACTCAATGCAAGCACGAAAGCAAGATTGTTTGAAATTCTCGGCTTCGGCAACTGGGAAGACGGCAGAAGCAACGACGAGATCCATAGAAAGAAAGCACTCAAAGAAAATATGGAACTCGAAAAGAAAGACGTCCCCGTCGACGTGTACGACGACCATGCTTTGCATATCGCAGAGCACGTGAGAATGTGTGTATCCACAAAGTGCGTGAGCGACAAAGCGGTGCGAGACAGAGTGGCAAATCATATTGCAAAACACACCGAACTTGCAAGTCTTGCAAAGGGCGTCGAAAATATGCAAAGGCAATTCGACGAGAATGCGGACAAGGAGAGAGTATGAACGAAAAAGACGTTGAAAAGGCAATAAAGGACGGCGTCGAAAACGCCGCCGCGGCGGTAATATCCGAAGAAATCGCAAATGCGATAATGAGCAGTGAATTGCAAAACGAAGAGTTTATATCAGAAAAAAGCATAGATAAAGTGCATAATGCGCAGATAAATGAAATTTCAGACGACGAACGCGACGCAAGCGAAAGCGGTCGTGGAAAGAAAGAAAAAGAAGAACAAAAAGAACAAAATCTCGGCAAGTTCAAAAACCCGCAAGAATTGTTGCGCGCTTACGGTGAACTGGAAAAAGAGTTCACTCGCAAGTCTCAAAGACTCAAAGAATTGGAGAGCGGAGCGAGCGAAAATTGCGAGTTTAGCGAAGAAAAATGGAAAGAAGCGGCGGACAAGTTTTTTGAAAAAACCCCGAGCGCAAAACCGTTTGCTCGTGAAATCGCAAGCAAAATCATGGAAGAGCCGTCTCTTAAAAACGACAAAGATTGTTTCAACGTTGCGCTCACCAAAGTTTTGCTGGACAAATTCAGAACGCCCGAGCAACTTATGCAGGACGGACAATTTTTGAACGACTACGTGCTTTCGAGCGACAAGGTCAAAAGTGCGGTGATAGAAGAATATCTTCGCACTCTTCGAGCAGGACAGCCGCCAAAAACTTTGGCTGACGACGGTCTTGCGTGCGTGTCTCTTGCAAGAAAGCCCAAAACCGTGGAAGAAGCAGGGATTATGTTTCTTAAAAACAACGAATAAAAGGAGAAAACATTATGGTTACAATTTCAAACGCGGATAAAGCCCTTAAGACTTTTTATCTCGGCGTGCTTGCCGACCAACTTAACGTCGGCGTAAATCCGCTCTTTGCGAAGATTGCTCAGACGTCAAGCGACGTATGGGGCAAAGAAGTGAAAAAACTTGCGCCGTACGGCATAAACGGCGGTGTCGGAAGCGGTGAAGAAAACGACAATCTTCCCCAAAGCGGCGGCAATAACTATGCGCAATTCACACTCACACTCAAAAACCTTTTCGGAAAAATCGAGCTTTCGGACAAGGCTATCAGAGCGTCTCAAAACAGTGCAGGCGCATTTGTAAACCTTCTCAACGCCGAAATGGAAGGCTTGCTCAAAGCAAGCAAATTCAACTTCGGCCGTATGCTCTACGGTGACGGTTCGGGACTTATCGCAACCACGGTTGCGGCAACCACTGCAAACAAAAATCAAATCACCGTCGACTCTATCAAGGGCATCATCGAGGGCATGACAATCGATATGTATTCTTCCGCCGGCGTCAAGGATACGACTTTCTCGGGCGCGAGAATCACGTCTATCGATCGCGCAAACAAAGTCGTAACTTTGAGCGCAACCGCATCCACTCAATACGGCGCAGGCTACAAGATTTACGTTCAAGGCTCGAAGAACAACGAAATCACTGGACTCGAAGCGATTTTCGGCAACAGCGAGTATATCTACGGTCTAAAACGAAGCGATTTTTCCTTCCTTAAACCCTACACCAAAACCGTCAATACGGCAGTCAGCGTGAGCGCGATTCAGGACGCAATCGACGTCGTGGAAGAGACTTCGGGCGGTGCAATCGACTTTATCGTCACTTCATATAAGATGAGAAAACAATACGTCGACGCGCTTTGCAAAAATCGTACGAATATCGACTATCTCACTCTCGACGGCGGCTACAAGGCTCTTTCCTATTCGGGAATACCTTTCGTTGCGGACAGATTTGTCAAGGACAACGACATGTACCTTCTCAACAGCGCGGACTTCAAACTCCATCAACTTTGCGACTGGCGTTGGCTCGAAGGCGAAGGCGGAACGGTGCTTCATCAGGTTGCAGGCAAAGCGTGCTACAGCGCAACTCTCGTCAAATACGCAGACCTTCTTTGCGAACGCCCGATGGGACAGGCAAAACTCACCTTTACGGGCAGTTCGGCGGCGGGCGAGTATTTCACCGTCAATTTCGACACCGACGGCGGCAACGCCGTGGCAAGCCAAATCGTGCTCCCGGGCGGTTGTGCGGTGAAACCGGCAACTCCCACAAAAGCCGGCAAATCATTCGACGAATGGACTCTTGACGGAAAGACCTATTCGTTCTCTACGCCGGTGACGAAAAACATCACTCTCAAAGCAGCTTGGTTGTGATATGGAACTCGTTTTGGTCAAAGACGACCTTTTCCGTATCGCGAAAAGGTTGAGACAAATCGATTCTCGATACAGAGTGTATTTCAATAGAAAATGCAAGCGTTTCGAGATACACGCGCAAGGGGCAATGCAAATTGCGTTGCCCTTTGACCGCCTTGACGAGAGAAGCGTAGAGTACGTGAGAAAAACGAGAGTGGAAAATCTCGAAAAACTCATGCGAGAGATAGAAGCCGACAATGCGAGAGCGGAAAAACAAAAACAAGACGAGTTGATAGAACAAGTCGCAGGGGGTATGAATTTATGAAAGTGAAAAAGGTGATAGGAGAGTGCCTGATAAGAGCGGGCAAGGACGATTTTTCGCAAAGCGCGACGCTTACGGAAGAACAGCAGAAAACGCAAAACAGGCTTCTTGCGTGTCTCAACATCGTATACAGAGAAATCGTCTCGAAATATCTTCCGCTTATCCACACCGAAAACGTGGTTTTTCAAGGCGGCAAATGTTCGGCAAAATCACTGTCGAAAAAGATTGTTTATCCCGTTCGCGTGCAGGTAGGCGACGAAATAAAAGCGTTTAAAACAAGTGCGGATTCGGTGATTTGTTCTTATTCCGGTGACGCAACGCTGACGTATGCGTATATGCCCGAAAACGATTTCGCAATCACCGACGATATAGACGACGTGAGAGTCACGCGTTCTATGCTCGTGAACGGAACGCTCGCAGAATACTATTTTCAGAACAAAGTTTTCGACCTTGCAAAGAGTTTCGATTCGGATTTCAGAGCGGAAACGGGAATTATCAGATACAAAGGTAGAAGCGTGATTATAAAAAGAAGGGGGTGGCGCGCTTGAAAAAAGTTCCCGTGAGAAAAATGAAAGTGCAGGTCGGGTTCAAGGGCTTGGCAAATTCTCTCGACGAGAGCGTGCTCAATCCCGAATATGCCAAAAGTTGCGCGAATTTTGCTTTTGACAAAGGCGCGCTCACAAGCGGTATCGGCATTGAAAACGCAAGCGGTTTTTACGCTTTTCCGAGCATTGACAGACATGACTACCCGACGTTTGCGGCAGGAAAGAAAGTGAAAAAAGTGTTTTTATATCGCCGCATAACTTCAAACGGCAACAACGGCGACAGAATCGTCGCAAGATTGTCCGACGGCACGTTTTTTTACACGAACGTGTACGGAGAAGATTCGTGGCATCAGGTGCAGTCTCTTGTCATGGCAGGCGACGTGGACGCGGTGAATTACAACTACAAAGGCAACGACGTCTTGCTGTTGTCGTCTTCTTTCGACGGACTGTATCTTGTAAAAGACGACACCGCTCTCGTGTGCAGCAACGCTCCTAAATTTACGTCGATTGCGGTGCACAACGAGAGAGTGTTCGGCACCGTGAACGGAGTCAACAATCAGGTGTGGTTTTCAGACGATTTCGACCCTGCCAACTGGAACGTGTCTCTGACGGAAGCAGGTTATATAAACTTCTGCGACGATTTGGGGCAGGCACTCAAAGTCGTGTCGTTTGCAGGTTATCTTTTTGTGTTCAGAGAGTATGGAATCATGCGACTCACCGCATACGGCGACCAAAGCGATTTTGTGCTGAAAAAGATGTTTACAGATACTGGACGTATATATAAAGATACGATTGCGTTGTGCGGAGACTCTATAATCTTTCTTGCCGAAGACGGACTTTACGCTTTCAACGGCTACGACGCGGTGAAAATCGCAAAAGAACTTCCGCAACTTTTCAACAAGAACGGAGCGTGTGCGGGATACCTTGACGGAGAGTATTTTCTTGCTTGTGAGATTAAAGGCGACAACGGAAACGCCGTTGATTCTCTTGTCAGATACGACGTGCAAACAAAGTCGATTTCGCTTCTTTCAAACGTCAAAATAAATTGTGTTTGCCCTGTCAAAGTTCACAACGGCTCGTGCGTCGTTTTCTCGTTCGACGGAGACTATGCAAACAGACTCGGACAAGCCGCAACGAACGGAAAAGTGTTTTCGCAAGCCACTAAGAAGTCGTACAAAAGCCCCGAGAACATCCTTGCCACTCCGTATGTCAAGGCGGTGAGATGCGTGTCTCTCGTGAGCAAATATCCGTTGACTTTAAGGCTTGTCGCGGACGGCAAAAAATACGAATTTAAGGTGAAGGGCAGCGATGAAATGCAGACTATCGCCATAGAAAAAAGCGGAAGCGTCATCGGATTCGAACTGGAAACGGAAGAGCAGAACGCATACGTTTCTCCTTTGTTTGTTTCGCTTGACGTTATAAGGGGGCAGGAATGAATATAAACGAAATACTGGCAGACGTAGAAGAGATTTCAATCAGGGTGGCCGTTCTTGAAAAGAAAATGAAAAACCTGAGCGCGGAAGTTGAAAATCTCAAAACGCAATCGCAAAACGGCGGAGCAAGCGAGCAGACCGCAGAAACGAAAAAGGAGAGTGTATGACAACATCTATATGGGACGAAATCAAGGACTTGTTCAAGACGGACAAGCAACTTGAAGAAGAGAGACAACGCAAGATAAACGACGCGCTCGATGCGGAAAATTCCGTCGTTGACAAACTCAAAGACCTCGAAAAGCAGTACAACGACTCTTTGCCCAAGGACGAAGAGCCTGATCTCGATTCTCTTTTTCCGAAGGATTCGGGACTTAAAGAAATCGAGTATACCCCTAGAAGCGACGACGATATAATTGCGGCGGCAAAGAAAGAAAACTCATACGACACGAGCGTCAAGAAAAACCAAATCGAAGACAAGTATGCAAAAGCGGTGAGTGCGCTCGAGGGAGACAAAAAATCCGCAAAAGAAAATCTTGCCGAAAGTTATGCAAATCTTGAGAAACTCTATTCTCAACTCCGTGAAAATTCGCTCAACGATTCGATAAAGCGCGGTATGGCTCGTTCGAGCGTCGCAAGCGATAAAATGTCCGCGCTCGACACGGCGCACGTAGGTGCGGCAGGCGAAATCGAAAGGGGATACGGTGAAACGGTTGCGAAAATCGAATCGGATATATCCGCACTGGAAAAGGAAATGGACACTGCGCTTTCCGAACTCGATATAAAGAGTGCGAGCGACATTCAAGAACGCATTCAAAAACTCAAAGACGAAAGAGACAAGACAGTCAAGGAATACGAGAAATACAACAACGACGTGAGAGAAAAAAACGACAAGTACGCACTTGAAAGAGAAAACAAAATCTCGGACTACCTTGCTCAAAAGGAGAAAGAAAAAGCCGAAAAAGAGAAGACTCAACAAGCATACGAAAAGGAAAACGGTTACTCCGGAGATAAACTAGACAACTATTCCAAACGATACCAAATCGCATACGATTTTTACAGCGCGCTTTCTCCCGACGTTGCCGTCGATGCACTCAAAGCGTCTCCGAATATGAAGTATTATCTCGGCATTTATTACGACAAACTTCTTTCGTCTCTAAAAAGCAAGGAAAGCACGAGCAAACGCTATTTTTGAAAGCGGTGAAAAAGGCTTTCGCAAGCAGAAGATTTTAACCGCATAAGGAGAAAACTCAATAAGTTCCAAAACTTCCGACAAGGCAACGTCGTCTTTTATGAAACGGCAACGAATATTGTCTGAAAAACAAAAAAAGTCCGCAAGTTCAGCGGACTTTTTTGTCGTTTTGTTTTTTGTGTGTCTTTTTTTTATATGTCGGGGAAGTCGCATTAAACGGCAGCGATTATTTTTTAAACGATACTTCGTTTATAAGGTCTCTGTACGCGGTGTGATATATTTCGAATATTGCTTTTATCGCTTCAAGAGAAATGCGCTCGTTGGGTTGATGAATTATCATTTCGCCATAGCCGTTCATTTCAGGCCCGAACGCGACGCAGTTTGAAAATTCTCTCGCATACGTGCCGCCGGGGGTGCAAATAGGCTCGCTCTTCACGTCTCCCGTGACTTTGCGATATGCGTTCGTAAGCACTTGAATCATCTTGGAATTCGGATCGATTTTGAAGCCTTTGGAATCTGACAGAAGCAAGAGTTTAACACCCTTTTCGCACTTTAACGTCTCTTTTATGCAGCTCAACATAGTGTTTGTGTCGGTTGAGAAGGGAAGGCGAGAGTTGATTTTGATTGAATACTCGCCGTTTTCAAACGTGCAAAGTCCCACGTTGACGGCAATGTCGCCGTACTCGTCATGAGCGTAGCAACCGAGTTTTTCGCCGTGTACGCAAGTTGAGATATAGGTGTTGTATATGCGCACAAATTCGCAATCCACAACGTCTTTGAGCGCGTCGAGAGAATATGAGATTGCGTTGACGCCGCATTGCGGAATAGAGCCGTGCGCCGCCTTGCCGAACACCTTGAAGTCTATCTCTCCGCCACGAACGGTGTGGCTGCTCGCGACGTTGTTTTTGAGCAGTTTGCCTTCGATTTCATCGGCGATTTTCAGCGCGTTTTCCTTGCTTGTTTCAAGCGTGAAAGTGCAGATGTCGGGCACTGCGTTGATCACGATGCCGCCGTCAAGTCGCACGAGTTTGACGTCATTGCCGCAATCGGATTTGCCTTTCAGCTCGATGCCGTTTATGGTCTTTTCCGCAAAAATCACGGGGAATTCGGAGTCGGGAGATACGCCGTACGAAATGGGTTCGTCTGCTTCGAGATAGTGTTCCACGCACTTCGAGCCGGTTTCTTCGTTGCAACCGAAAATAACACGCACGCGCTTTGAAAATTTCATGCCGTCGTCCATGAGTGCTTTCACTGCAAAAAGCGAGATTATAGTAGGGCCTTTATCGTCAATCGTGCCGCGTCCCCAGATTTCGCCGTCAACGAGTTCACCGGAATATGCAGGGTGAATCCAGCCGTCGCCTTCGGGTACTACGTCGAGATGCCCGATTATGCCCACGATTTCGTCGCCTTCGCCGACTTCGGCATATCCGCAATATCCGTCGAGATTTTTCGTTTTGAAACCGAGTTTGTCGGCAACCGAAAGCACGTATTCGAGGCATTCTTTGTTGCCTTTTCCGAAAGGACCGCCTTCAACGGGCGCGTCGAGAACAGTTTTTATTCTGACCGCATTCTGAATTGTTTCCACGATTTGCGGCAAATATTTTTCAATATCCATAGGAAAACTCCTTGTTTGTGTGTTGACAAAATTATAGCACCGCCGAGAAAAACTATCAATGCTTTCACAGCCGAAATGCAAAAATATATTATATTGTTCGCGCGTGCGTAAAGCGTTGACACGCCTATTTTTTAGTGCTACAATACGCTTGCAAAAATCGAATGCGAAAAGACAGTTCGCCGTTACCATCCTGTCTATAAACAAAACTAGGAACAAACACTCGGTCTTCAAACGGACGTCTTTTGTTTCTCAACAGGCGTCCGATTTTTTTGCAAAAGGAGACCTATGAAAGAGAAAATCAAGAGTGAATTTCAAGAGTTCAAGACGCTTTTGCGCAGCGTTCCCGCACCCGTCGTGAGCATATTTGTGGTGACGGTTGTCATCATGAATCTTCTTGCCAACAAAAGCATCGATCTCAAAGTGGATTGGCTTGCGCTTGACGCAGGTTTCATCGTGTCGTGGGCAACGTTCTTGTCCATGGACGTCATCGCAAAGCACTTCGGGCCGAAAGCCGCCAACCAAATCTCCGTGTTTGCGGTGCTTGTCAACCTTGCCGTTGCGCTGATACTTTTTGTGGGGTCAGTGATCCCGGGCACGTGGGGCGAGTCATACGTGGAAGGCAGCCAAGGCGTCATCAATTCTGCTCTCGACAACACGTTCGGCGGCACTTGGTACGTGCTTTTGGGCAGTACGGTTGCGTTTGTTGCGTCGGCTTTTGTCAACAACTTTATCAATTGGAGCATAGGAAAAGCTCTCAAAGACAAGAAGGACAACTTCTTTGCTTTTGCGCTGCGCACCTACGTTTCGACTGCGGTCGGACAATTTGTGGACAATCTCATCTTTGCGTTTATCGTATCTCTCAACTTCTTCGGTTGGTCACCCTTGCAATGCGTCACTTGTGCGCTTACGGGTATGGTTGCGGAACTGCTTTTTGAAGTTGTGTTCTCGCATCTGGGATATCTCATTTGCAAAAAGTGGAAGAAAGACAACGTCGGAGAAGCGTATTTCGCACTCCGCGCACAAAAGGAGCAAACGGTATGAAAGTTATAGTCACAGGCTCTTCTAGCGGCATCGGAAAAGGCATTGCGCAAAAGTTTTTGCAGCAAGGGCATCATGTCGTCGGCATAGACGTTTTGCCACAAAGCATAGAAGACGAAAACTACACGCATTTTGTCGCAGATATATTCAAAGGCGAGTTGCCCGAAATTGCGAATTGCGATATTCTTGTCAACAATGCCGGTGTGCAGAACGCAAACGACATAGACGTTAATCTCAAAGGCACGATAAAGGTCACCGAAAAGTATGCGTTTCACGACGGAATAAAAAGCGTGCTGTTCATCGCGTCCGCATCGGCGCACACAGGCGCGGAATTTCCCGAATATTCCGCATCCAAGGGCGGTATGATTGCGTATATGAAAAATGTCGCGCTTCGCATAGCAAAATACGGCGCAACGAGCAACAGTCTGTCGCCGGGCGGAGTTCTCACACCGCTCAATGCGCACATCATCGACAATCCGACGCTTTGGAACGCCGTTATGAACGAAACTCTTATACCCAAATGGGCAACCGTCGAAGAAATCGCAGACTGGGCATATTTCGTCACAGTTGTAAACAGGTCTATGACTGCGCAAGACATTCTCATCGACAACGGAGAAATGGCGAAATCCAACTTCATTTGGTGATTGAAGCGACCGATAAAACCAAAAGCACTGCCTATATAGCGGTGCTTTTTATTGATATATCGTTTATAAAACGCTCGTTTGATTTGTATAGTAATGTGCGCTTTTGCGCACTTCCTTGCCGCTCGGCAATGGTACTCAACGCGAACACCGCTTGTCGCGGTTATTGTTCTTCTTTATGTCCACGCACTCGTGCAAGCACGGCGGTGGGCATAAAAAAGAACACTCTCACAAGTGAGAGTGTTCGCGTTGGCAGGAGCTATAGGAATCGAACCTACACAGTGGGAGTCAGAGGCCCAAGTGCTACCACTACACCAAGCTCCATCGCGTTGATTATTATATATCAAAGAATGGCGATTTAGCAATCGTTTTTAGCAAATAAGGGAAATAATCAATGTTTTTTTTGTTTTCTTTTCTCATTTCGGTTGCAAAAAAGTGATAAATGATGTATATTTCTAAAAGCAGTCATAAACGACTATAAACGGGGTGTAGCGCAGTTTGGTAGCGCGTACGGTTCGGGACCGTAAGGCCGCGAGTTCAAGTCTCGCCACTCCGACCAGACTAAAAACACGGACAGAACAGTCCGTGTTTTTTTTGTCACAGGAGTGGCTCGTCCAAAACAAACAGTGACGCGATCCATAAGAAAAGCATAGGTTTGATACAAATTGTGTCAGACATTTTTTCATTGCAGATAGGAACATTTATCCTTTCCGAAAGCAAACTATAGAGCCTTGTAGAAGTGTTAAATGGCATTTTTATGAGGTTCTTTTTCTTTTTAGATATTGCTACGGAACGAAAGCCTTATCAACGGAACGATAGGTGCTACTACGGAACGATTGATTTTTTATAAAATGCTCATTTTAGTCTCGTCATTATTCCGCAGTTTACTTGATATTTTCTCAAAAAAGTGCTATAATTTTTAATATTATTTAATACTTTGCATGGAGGAATGAGATATGAACATTGACTATCCTGCAACTATAATCAAATTGAGAGCAATCCTAGATCTTTCGCAAGCAGCATTGGCTGAACTTTTAGGAGTTTCTTTTACTTCGGTTAATAGATGGGAAAATGGCAAATATGAGCCAACTAGACTTGTTAAAGAAAAAATCAGATTGATATGTGAACAAAATAACATTCAAATGGAAGTAGTTAAACAATGACAAATAAAAGACAGATAGATGCACTATGGGACGATAATCCAATTATTATGCCTACGCAAGCTTTAATATAGGAGTGATTATTTTGTTAGATTTAGATGAAAAAGAAGTGGTCTTTAAGGCGAGCAACAAGAAGCATCAAAAACTATATGACCATTACGTTGAGAATTTTAAACAGGAACCATTTTTTTGCTTGAGACTTAAAAAGAATGTCATATCGGATGAAATGAAACCAGTCACCACTCTCGTGTTTGAACCAACAGAAGATATGCCATTTTGGAAACTATGCACCATTGGCGCAAGCGACTATCTCATGCCTGAACGTGATATTGGTTGGGGAAGAAAGGCGAATCGCCGCAACGAGTATATGATGCTTATTTCGCCCGACGTCGATATTCGTAATCCTTCGGACGACGAAGACGCGCCGACGGACTGGCTATCGTTAAACTCGCTTCTTTGGGCAACTGCGGAATACGCATTCAACGAAAAAGATAACATAACCGTTTCGGACACGCTCGATATGGGAATCGACGGGAAATACTGCGGCACGGTACTGTTGTTGCCCGAAATATTCAAAACGCCGAAAATCGTAAAATGCTACGTTTCCAAACATAAATTCATAAGTATATTTCAGGTAATGCCGATAACGAGAGAGTTGCTTACAAAGAAACTCCGGAAGAAAGCCAACGGTATTTATTGGCTTATGGAACAGTTTTACACGCATGACGACGATTACAAACTTATATCGTCCAAACCGTTTGCAACGTTATAAAACTCAATGGAGCGCGAGGGCGTAATATGTCAAACACTATTTCAATAGATGAACTGATAGAACAAGAATATGAGCAACAATATTTTGAAGAGTGCAAATTTATATGGCAAAACTTTGTTCCCAAAAGTGGACAAGCCCGAAATTTGCAAGGAGAATTGTTGCGAGAAATCGAGAATATTCGTTGTGAGGCACAAGATAACGGAAATGTTAATTGGGACGACGATCTTACTTATTTTTGTGAATTTATAAAGCAATCATTGATTGAACAACCGATTTTTTCTGAACCCGAAAAAGAAAAAATATGTGTCATAATGAATTATCTCAAAGAATGCGGAGTATACGCTCAAAGATTCAACGATGGTAAAATTTCTGATAACGAAGTTCTTCCTGAAAAACTTGCGTATACAAAAGACAACCTTTACGATATTATTTGCGATTTTATAGGTAGATTACAAAATAAGCACCCTGAACCTATTAAATACAGCATAAATAATTCAATAAAGAGATAATACAGTTTTATACGCACGACGACGATTACAAACTTATATCATCCAAACCGTTTGCAACGTTATAAAATAGGAGACAATATGAGCACAAATAGCGATAAAATGAAAAGATACGAACAGCTCGCCGTAAAAAAGCCGAAGTACTACGTTGCTATCGGTGATATTTATATCGAAGAGGGCGCTTTCAAGGCCGCAACGATTTACTATCAAAAAGCCGTTGACAACGGCGTTTTGGCATATACTGTTCTTGGCGACACTTGGGGCTACCGCTCTCAATACAAAAAAGCGTTCGACGCTTATACGGAGGGCGCAAACAAAGGCGAAGCGGAGTGCTTTGCCCGTCTCGGATTTTGCTATGAAACCGGTTATGTAAAAATCGATATTCAAAAAGC
>ULRJ01044717.1_pt1 | contig 20273 bp, 10 predicted proteins | sample 1955321 | NCBI WGS metagenome assembly ULRJ01 (sample SAMEA4835679, study PRJEB28245) | human gut metagenome | biome: gut microbiome; material: fecal sample | place: Denmark | collected 2008 | reverse complement strand
AAGGATTCAGCTGAAACTACTAAGGATGTAGAAGTAAAGAATGTTATTTTAAAGTCCGCTGCTCAGAAGAAGGCTTCACAGATTGTAGCAACATTCGCTGGTGATACTTCTAAACTTGATAAGAAGGATATCACTATTACAAATACAGCTAACAATGTTGTATATCCTGTAAAGGCAATCAGCGTTGCTGCTGACAAGAAGACTGTAACTATTGACACTTTCTCTGAAATGAATGATGCCAAGGAATATTCTGTAAAGTATGACGGAACAGAAGTTAAATTTACTGCTACAGATGGCGTTGTTACTGATGTAGCCCTTGATAAAATAACAATTGTTAAGGGATCTGCTGGTTCTGTTGTTAAGGCTCAGTTCTTAGACAAAAACAATATTGTTGTTAAAGAATTTACTCTTTCAGATGCTAAGAGTGAGGGAAGCGTTGATTACAGCTTTACTGAAAACAAAGGTTATACAGACGGTGATAAGCTTGTGTTATTAAATACTGGCGATACTGCTACTGCGGAAGTAACATATCACACATTGAAGTATGATCAGACAACAGGTGCTGAAACTGGTAAGATCACAAAGAAAATTACAGTTACAGCAGTTGAAGACGATGCAACATTATCTGACTTCAATTATACCATTAACGACAAAGCTACACTTGTTAACTGGAACAATGAAGTTAAGACAAACAATAAACTTGCATATGGTGATACTGCATACGCGTTCATTTACATCAAGAATTCTAATGGAGATGATGTAACTTCTCAGTATAAGGTTGAATCAAGCGATAACAGTGTATTACTTCTTGCAAAACAGGATCTTCAGTCATCTGGCGATTTCAAGGGATCTACTGGTGTAGAAGTTACTGGCGTGAAGGCAGGAAGCGCTTACATCAATGTATTAAATGCAGATGGAAAAGTTATTAAATCTTTACCAGTTGTTGTTCAGGATATCAGAAAACTTACAACTGTTAAGTGTGATGACATCACTGTAACAAATACAAGAGGCGTTAATAATGTAGATTCTGCAAAGTTTGAAGCATATGATCAGTATGGAAAGAAAACCGATATTTCTTCTATTGATACAACAATCGTAAGTGCTCCAAGCAAGGATACAACAAATACTAAGGGTAAGTCAGCAAATGCTTTCGTAACTCTTGTTGGACATGATAAATACCAAGTAGATGCTTCTAATTTAAAAGAGGGAACATACTCTGTTAAGATCGAAGCTTCTACAGTTGATTCTAACTGCGATAAGAATGTCAAGGTTTCACGTATCGTAAATATCAAAGTTGTATCTGTAGACACAACTAAAGATGCTGCTTCATACAAGCTTAATGTTTCAACTGCTAAGACAGATCTTGCTGTTGCATACGGAACATCTGAATCTGATATTCTTGGTAAGCAGGTAACTGCTACTGTTGATAAGTATATTAAGGGTGCTAAGGTTGAGGCTGATATTCAGGATGAGATTACAATTAAGAATCCAGACGGTACAACCGTAAGTACTAATGGTGCGATTAACTTCTATACAGCAACAAGTGGCAGTGCAATCACACTTGCAGATAATATCAAGACAGGAACTTATAAAGTTGAGGCTACTATCATCAACAATAACGGCAAGGATGTAACTTTCAGTACTACATTTGTTGTTGAGAATACTCAGAGTAAAGCTATTGCCAAGATTGATAAGAAGAATCAGTCTGGCAGCACTGCCGAAGCTATTCTTGCATCTGTATTAGAATACAGCTATGAGGGTGTTAAGCAGAATCTTGATATTGTAAGTGTTGATTCCAAGGAAAATGGTAATGTTATTTATATCAAGTCCGCAAAAGTTAATGTAAAGATTAATAATGATAACACATTACTTACTGTTGATTGTGATATTAACACAGCATTTACAAAATAATTTATTTGTCCTTAACAAGTAAATTTCACGCAAGACCGGGACTTATGTTCCGGTCTTGTTTTTTAAGGAGTAGAATACTATGAGTAAAAAAAACTATGAAAAATCTGCAGGCATAGCCCTTGCTTTTGTCCTTGGAGTTATATTAATTTTTACAATAATATTTCCAATTAATGTGTCTGCAAAAACACTGGTTCATGAACAATCCATCACGGCAAACGCTTTTGATGCATATAAATATAAATTTAAAATTAATACAACTTCCGATCTTGAAATTAATCTTTATGTTCCATCACCGGTTGGGGTTACCTACACTGTAAAAAACAGCTCCGGAAAAGTAGTTGGAAACCCTATGGTATTAACAAATTATGATGACTCATGGATATTAGATGGACGTGGATGGTATACATACAAGTACGTCGTTAATCAATTAAAAAAAGGAAGTTACTCTGTTGAGTATGTATTTGATCAGGAAACTAAATTTGATGCCCAAATTGTACAACTTTCGAATAATGTCAGTTTAAGCAGCAATAAATTATCCATCACTAAAGGATTTGTTAAAACACTTAAAGTAAACAATGGAGTTGCTACCTCCTGGACTTCAAGCAATTCTTCAGTTGCTTCTGTAAATACGAAAGGAAAAATTACTGGTAAAAAAATTGGAACAACAACGGTTACTGCACACTTAAGTGACGGAAAATCCTTAAAATGTAAAGTCACAATCAAAGCAAATGAGTATTCAGGTAAGAAAATTACCATAGAGGATTCCGGAATCAATGAATATACAATTCGTGCATATCATGCAGCTTATCAAGCAAATGGAAATATGGTTATAAAATTTAGAATTGCCAACGGTACGAATAAAAAAATCACCGCTATTCCGAAATTTCATGTTTCTGTAATCAATCAAAAAAATAAAGGAATAGCTTCTTATTCCAATAATTCTTTTAAAGTAAATGTTCCAAAACACTCTGTAAAAGAATATTCAATTACCATTAAGAAAAATTCTATTTCTGGTGGAAAGGCGGATTTAAGAAATACGAATATTGAGATTTCTGGTGAACGAGTAAAATTATAATTGGATTATAAATTTTTTCAAAAGAAAAGGGCATCGCATTAACTAGGTTAGTTCGACAGCCCCTTTTTAAAATAAACTTTTCAAATAATCAATAAGGATTATTTTACTGAGAAGTATCCAGTAATATCCGGAACCTCTACAGCAAGCCATACCCCTCTTACAGATGTAAGCTATGTTGTAAAGAAAGCTGATGGAACTGTTATCTATAGCGATGGTGTAGCCGGAGTCGCAGCAAAGACTAATAATGCATTTGTAAACTCAAATGGTGCATTATCTATCGAAGCTGTAACAGCTACTACCAATGGAGATGGAGATCCACTTCTTATTAAAAATCTTGAGGCTGGAACATATACTGTATATGCAGAAGGTAAAGATAATGTAGATAGTAATGTTGTTCCAAAAATTACAACAACATTTACTATTAAAGACACACAGGCTAAAGCAACTGTAGATACAAAACACAATAGTGTAGATGCAAGAACTACTTCTGGTTCTGCTATAAGTGCTGTTTTAGCTGATTCTGTAGTTGTTAAGTATGGTGATTATACTTATACAAATGTAAAGGATTATACAGATACACATACAGGTCTTGATGTTGCAACTTATGAAGTCGTAAAGAACAACGGATATACTGTTAAGTTTACAAATGGTCAGACAGAGAGTTTCCTTACAAGCGGTGAAGGATTTACCGTTACAAAAGTTACTGTTTGGGTAAATGCCGGTATTTTAAAAATCCCTCTGTGCAATGCACAGAGGGATTTTATTATTTAGATGAATAATTCAATCTAAATTATTTTACTGTAATTGATTTAATTACATTTACATCAATATCAATGTTAGTATAAACATTAGGAGATACTTCAATCTTAAGAGTTAATTTAGAAACATTAAAATATGTTCCATTAACTTTAACGGAATCACTGGTAACTTCTCCCTTAACATTGTCATTAACTTTGTATTCTACAATATTAGCAACTAAACTATCAGTCTTATTATCGACATCACTACGATCAGTGTATACTTTGTCGCCATATGTTATAACAAGTGCCTGACCTAAGGCAGCAGATACGGTATTGTAAGCTGCATCAACAGTTTCAGCTTTTTGCTCTACACCAGCAGCTGCCTGAGAATCCTTAATAGTAAAGCTTGTTGTCATTGTAACCTTTGTATTAGCGTCCTTCTGATATACAGCTGTAACATCATATTTACCAGCAGCAATATTCTTTGTTGCAGTAATTGCAGAACCAGAAGTTGAAGTAGTTAATGCATCAAAAGTTAATACACCAGAAACATTTTTAGTAAAAGCACCCTTAGATACTACAGTTGCAGCAGTATCGTCATAAACTACTTTACCATCTTTGTCTTTTACAACATATTTGGTAGTAGTTTCTCTTGTAACATCAGTACCGTCATTCATTCCGATCATAGAAACTGTAACTGTCTGACCTTTTACATCTTTTCCAACAACGATATCTGCATTGTCATTAGCTACATCTAATCTCCAAGCTGTAGCTGTAGTGTTTGTTGCTTCTTTTACTGTAACACTAACTGTCTTTGCAACAACTTCCTTGCCATCTTTCTTGTAAGAAATCTTGTATACATAATTTCCTTTTTCTGCAGAATTTTTAAATGTAACTGTCTTATCATTATCATATGTATAATAATTAGTTCCTGAAATATCAGCAGGAACCTTTCCAGATACATCTGTAGATAAGCATTCTACATTAAGAGTTGCTGAAATATCATCTCCATACTGATCCTTAACAGTTGCCTTTACAGCCTTTGCATCACCGGTAAGACTTCTTGATACAGTTACACTGTACTTATCTAACTCAAGAGTTGCTACGGCTCTCTCAGCACCAATTTCGATAGCAACAGATCCAACAACCTTATCATCTTTTTTAATAAGGATATAAGCTGTACCACTCTTTAATGCTGTAACATTTACTTTCTTTGAGCCTAAAGAAGATGTAGCTAACATAAGAACTGTTTTATCAGAAGTTTCTACGGAATACTTAGCATATTCAGAACTAGAAATTTCTTTGCCGTTTGCATCCTTAATTTGGAAGAATACAGCCTTATTAGGATCTTTTACTGCAATTTTCTTTGTATCTTTAGCCTTATCAAATGATGCTTTAGTATTATCATCAATTCTAGCATCAAAGCTATTTACAACAGCCTGATCAACTGCGGTAATTGTAACTTTGTTTGGTCCAATATTTCCTTCTGGCTTACCATTCTGGTCATACTTACCTGTCTTGTATGTGATGGTTGCTTCAGCAGTATCACCAACTTTATTTAAGTAAAGCTTAGATCCACTTGTATAACCATTTCCCTTGGTATCAATTGTGAAGTCATAAGTAGAATCAGATGAAGGATAAGATACTTCTTTAACAATAACACCATTAGCGTCTTTAGATACTAACTTAACTTCCGTCTCAGTAGCTGCAGGAATTGTCACATTGTCAAGACCGATAGAAGCAACCTTTCCGTCAGAAGCTACGAATGTCTTTGTGATTCCATCAAGAGTCACATCATATGTAGCTGCATCCTTTAACTCACTGAACAGAGTTAATGTAACCTTAGAAGCATCCTTAGAATCAACAGATACCTTGGATACTGGGTAAACAACCTTTGTTGCTTCACTCTTGATTGCGAAATCAGTTGCCTTAAGGTTCTTTGTATCGCCAGTAACAGTAGCTGTAAGCTCTGTTAACTTGTTCTGTGCTACTGTAGAAAGAACATGGTTCTTCACTTCTACATCCTTAGTAGTTGTGGCTGAATCCTTACCAACGGTAATCTTAGCAGTGATTGTTGCCTTACCAGCCTTAACACCTGTAACAACACCTGTTGCAGCATCTACTTTTGCAATGGTATCATCACTGGATGTGTAAGTGATCTTAGCTCTTGAAGAATTTTTCTTAGTATTTGTTAACTTAGTTGTGCTTCCAACTGCTACTACTGAATCTCCAGATAAAGCAACGCCTACCTTAGCAACTTTCAGTGTGTAAGTAAGTTTCTTTGTCTTTGCCTTAGCATTCTTCTTTGTAGAAGTCTTGTAAGTTACCTTAACCGTAACTTTAGCGGTACCTGGCTTAACACCTGTAACCTTGATCTTCTTTGCTGCTGTCTTCTTAACTTTTGCAACAGACTTCTTGTTGCTTGTTGCAGTTACTTTAACAGACTTCCAAGACTTTGGAGTTTTAACTGTAACTGTCTTGTAGCCCTCAGAATAAACTGTGGCTTTTGTTGCGCTAAGCTTTGCTGTAGAAGCTGCCTGTGCGTTTGTAGCAGGAACTGCTGTTACAACCATAGCTGCAGCGAGAGCAAAAGCTAACACTTTTTTGCTTGATTTCATGTTTTTTCCTCTCTTTCTTTTTGACCAACTTCCATCTCATCTACTCGTTTAACCCTGCACGTTTAAGTTCCTTCATCTTCTCTTCCAAACCGCTGCGGACGATTTTTCCAATCCAATGTTCTCGCTAATTGCCTCCACTGACCTTCCTCGGTCTTACTGTTAAGTCCATCGTCAGTTTCATCTACAGACACATAAATCAAAATTGACCAGAAACTTTCGTGCATCAGACGTCGGCGTAGAGTGTGATATCAACGTTGATTGTCCAGCATCAAGATCAGCAAGCTGAGGTTCCGATGACTTATATTTCTAATATGTATCTGTAATTGTAAGGTCTGTCTGGAACAAGTTCCAGTTTCCATAGCCTCGATAGTAGTTCATCACTTGTCGTACTATTTATAGTACTCTTTTAACTACTCTACGTGACAATCATACACCAAGTATTGTATCTTTGCAACACCAAAATTACATTTTATTGAAAAAATTCTTTAATATTTTCTTAAGCATTTAAGAGTTTTTTCACTTTTTTCTATTATTAAAACTATTTCACGCGTAGTTCGAGTGAAACTACGCGTGAAGATAAACAATTCTATTTAAAGTAAGCAACTCCGGATTCGAAGATCTTCATATCCTGCTCTCCGTAGATGTTCATGGCAACGGCCTCACCGCGGCGCTCGCTGTGTGCCATCTTTCCGAGTACACGTCCATCCGGACTGGTGATACCCTCGATCGCCATGTACGAACCATTGACGTTCCACTCTTCATCCATGGTTGGCTCGCCGGCTTCATTGACATACTGGGTGGCAACCTGTCCATTTGCAAAAAGCTTGTCCAGCCATTCCTTCGGAGCTACGAAACGTCCCTCTCCATGGGATGCCGGGTTGCAGTATGTTGCACCAAGCTTTGCCTGCTGCAGCCATGGGGATTTGTTTGTCACAACCTTGGTATATACCATCTTGCTGATGTGGCGGTTGATGGTGTTGTAGGTCAGTGTCGGGGAATCCGCACTCTGTGCCTGGATCTGTCCGTAAGGAACAAGTCCCAGTTTGATCAGCGCCTGGAATCCGTTGCAGATACCAAGTGCCAGTCCGTCACGTTCTGACAGCAGTTTGCCTACTGCCTCTGTCATCTTTGCATTTCGGAATGCTGTTGCAAAGAACTTTGCTGATCCTTCCGGTTCATCTCCTGCGGAGAATCCACCCGGGAACATGATGATCTGTGACTGGTTGATTGCCTTGACAAATTCATCGACAGAATCACGGATGTCTGCTGCACTCAGATTCTTGAATACTTTTACAATTGTATTGGCACCTGCACGCTCAAACGCTTTCGCACTGTCGTACTCACAGTTTGTTCCAGGGAATACCGGAATGAATACGGTCGGCTTTGCAACTTTGTTTTTGCATACATAGATGTTCTTTGTATCGTATACGTCACTCTGTACTTTTTCTTTATCCTCGGTTGCGCGGGTTGGAAATACACGCTCGAGTGTTCCCTGCCATGCATCAAGTGCCTCATCCATGGAAAGAGCCATGTCTTTGTATACGAATTTCTGTGCGTCGTTCACTTCTCCGATAACGATTGCGGATGCTTCTTTTATAATAGGAAGAAACTCTTCTTTTACTTCTGCTACGATATTACCGAATCCCGGTGCAAATAAGGTTTCTGCAGTGACATCATCGGCAATTGTCACACCCAGTTTGTTACCGAATGCCATCTTGCTGACTGCTGCTGCCAGACCTTTTCCGTCAAGTGCATAGGCACTGCGGATTGCACCCTTGCCGATCAGCTCATGAATCTTATCATACAGTTTCATCACCTGTTCATATACCGGCAGATCATACGCGTTCTTTTCGATCGTAAAGAGTACCAGCTTATCTCCTGCTTCTTTCAGTTCCGGTGTGATCACGTCTTTTTCTCTTGCCACATCGACTGCAAAAGAAACCAGTGTCGGAGGCACGTCAATATCGTTGAAGGTTCCGGACATGGAATCTTTTCCACCGATGGACGGCAGTCCAAAACCGATCTGTGCATCAAATGCACCGAGCAGTGCTGCAAACGGCTGGCTCCATCTCTTTGGATCTTCACTCATTCTGCGGAAATACTCCTGAAAGGTGAAGCGTACTTTCTTGTAGTCACCACCGGCGGTCACGATACGGGAAAGGGATTCCAGTACGGCATATACCGATCCGTGGTATGGACTCCAGGAGGATAAGTACGGATCAAATCCGTAGGACATCATGGTTACGGTATCGCATTTTCCTTTCAGAACCGGAAGTTTGGCAACCATGCTCTGTGTCTCGGTCAGCTGATAGCGGCCGCCGTATGGCATGTAGACACTTCCCGCACCGATGGAACCGTCAAACATCTCGACAAGTCCCTTCTGGGAACATACATTAAGATCCGCAAGCATGGCAAGCCATGCTGATTTGTTGTCGTTTTTCTGTAATGCATCTGCAACTTTTGGAAGTTCGATCTTTTTAAAGAAGTTGTCTTCCTCTTTTGGCATCTCGACTTCGACATCTGCTTCCTGATGCGCACCGTTGGTATCGAGGAATGCACGGGAAATATTGACAATGTCTTTTCCTCTCCACTCTAAGATCAGTCTCGGCTCCTCGGTAACAACTGCCACCTCGGTTGCTTCAAGGTTTTCTTCTTTTGCATAAGCAAGGAACTGCTCGACATCCTGCGGAGCGACAACCACTGCCATACGCTCCTGGGACTCGGAGATTGCAATCTCCGTTCCATCCAGACCAGCATATTTCTTCGGTACTTTATCCAGATTCACGCGCAGTCCGTCTGCAAGCTCACCGATGGCTACCGATACACCGCCGGCACCGAAATCGTTACATTTTTTGATGATATGGCTGACTTCTTCTCTGCGGAACAGGCGCTGCAGTTTACGCTCAGTCGGTGCATTACCTTTCTGTACCTCAGCACCACATACCGATGTGGACTCTGTATTATGTGCCTTGGAAGATCCGGTTGCTCCGCCGATACCGTCACGTCCGGTACGTCCGCCCAGAAGGATAATCTTATCTCCCGGATCAGAGGTCAGTCTCTGTACGGCACGTCTCGGTGCGGCACCCATGACAGCACCGATCTCCATACGTTTTGCTACATAATCCGGATGGTAAACTTCTTTGACATATCCGGTTGCCAGTCCGATCTGGTTTCCGTATGAGCTGTAACCTCTGGCTGCCTCGCGCACGATCTTCTTCTGTGGCAGCTTACCCTTAATCGTATCTTTTACGGATACGGTTGGATCTGCGGCTCCGGTCACACGCATTGCCTGATAGACATAAGTTCTTCCGGAAAGCGGATCACGGATGGCTCCGCCTAAACAGGTAGCAGCACCACCGAACGGCTCAATCTCGGTCGGATGGTTATGTGTCTCGTTCTTAAAGTTTACAAGCCACTCCTCTGTCTTTCCATCTACTTCCACCGGTACCACGATGGAACATGCATTGATCTCGTCAGATTCTTCCTGATCTGCAAGTTTTCCTTCTTTTTTCAGACGTTTCATGGCAAGCAGTGCCAGATCCATCAGGCAGACAAACTTGTCATCGCGTCCCGCATACAGTTTCTTGTGGGTATCAAGATATTCTTCGTAAGTCTTTTTGATTGGTGCCTGGTAAAATCCTTCATCAAACTTCACATTTTTCAGTTCTGTCGAGAAGGTGGTATGACGGCAATGGTCACTCCAGTAAGTATCAAGCACGCGGATCTCTGTCACGGACGGATTCCGCTTCTCGGCATTTTTGAAGTAATTCTGGATATGTAAGAAATCCTTAAAGGTCATGGCAAGATTTAAAGAGCTGTACAGTTCCTTCAGCTGTGCTTCTGCCATGTCGATAAATCCGTCGAAAACTGCCACGTCTGCCGGCTCATCGAAATTCTGTACGAGGGTATCCGGCTTGTCCATACCGGTCTCACGGGAATCTACCGGATTGATACAATACTTTTTGATCGCCTCTAACTCATCCTCTGTGATGTCACCCTTGATCACATAGGTCGTCGCGCTGCGGATGATCGGCTCCTCATCCTCATTTAAAAGCTTCACGCACTGCTCTGCGGAATCCGCTCTCTGGTCGAACTGTCCCGGCAGGAATTCTACGGAAAATACGTTTCCACCTTCTGCGTCAAAGTTCTCCTCATAAATATCATCCACTGGCGGCTCGGAAAATACCGTCTGCAATGCCTTCTGGTAAGTGGCATCCGATACATTTTCCACATCATAACGGATCAGGACACGCACCTGATCTGCAGCGATTCCGAGATAATGCTTTACCTCATGTTTTAATTCTTTTGCCTTTACGGCAAAATCCGGTTTCTTTTCTACGTACACACGACGTACATTGCCCATTGGATTTACCTCCTTCTTTTGCGAAACGGAATGCCCCCTGCATTTGGGGGCATTCTATTGATCTTTATGTTATTGTATCATGGGTTGACAATTAAGTAAAATTAATATCGCTTACGATATCTATTACCTGTTCTTATGAAATTACTGTACGGTAATTGCACTGTCCGTTACAACGCCCGGAGTGTCCGGTTCCGGCTGATCCGGCTGATCGGTACCCGGGTTTGGATTTACAAAATTAATCCTTACTTTCAGCTTTCTGGATTTATTTCCTGCCGTATCTTTGACATATACGGTCACGCTATAAGTTCCATAGGTTCCTCTTTCCATAGCGGTAACTGCCTTATGTGCTTCTCTGGCATCCACGAAAACATATTTTGACGCAAGTTTTTTGCCCAGATCTTTTGCCACTACATCTGCCTTAATTGCAGAAACCAGTTTTTCTTTGGAAACGGCTTTATTGTAGGTCAGTGTCTTTCGCTTCAGGCTGATGGATGGTGCTTTCGTATCTTTTACGGTAATTACGATGCTCTTTTGGGTCTTGTTTCCTTTGGCATCTTTTGCGGTGTATGTAATCTTATATTTTCCGGTCTTTGCCGCATTGACTTTTCCGGAAACGGTAAATTTAAGTGTCTTACCTCTGTAATCGGTAGCTTTCACACCCTTTTTCAGATCTACTTTGCTGTTTGTTCTCTCGATGGTTTTATTCTTGATTCCCTTAATCGTCGGGCGAAGTTTCAGCCATGGATTTCTCGGATCCGGATCGGTCGGATCCCATCCGCGGTACGGACTGTTTACATCAATACGGATCGGGGTAGGCTTGCCCAATGGTCCCGGATCTTTGCTGTCATAGATGGTTACTTGGGTTCCTACCGGGCAGTTGTCATAGATCCACTTGGCATCTTCCACATTCAGACGGACACATCCGTGGGATGCCGTCTGTCCCAGACGGTTATAAGAATTGTATGCCAGCCTGCTCGGATCCTGTGAACTGTAAAACACAGAGTGGAACAGCACACCACCGTGAATACGGCTGCAATACTGTCCGTACACACCGCCCATAAGTGTATGCCAGCGGTATTTTGCTGGAATCGAAAATGTTCCTGTCGGGGTGGCATTGTTGACACCGACAGAGCAGGCAAATGCTTTGACCGGTTTGGTATATTTGCCTTTGGAATCAAGTGCATATACAGTCACACAGTTCTGCTGACGATTGATTTTAATGTAATATGGCAGTTTTGCTGCCTGAGTTGTAACGGGTGTTCCTGCGAACACAAGCAGCATGAGTGCCGCCATCAATCCGCATAAGGTTTTCAAAATTCCCTTTTTCATGATAATCTCCTTTTCTCTCCTTTGTGAAAGGTATATAATATATCCTATACTATACTATACTACTGAGGATATGATCGATGGATATCAATTATGAATTATACAAGGTTTTCTATTATGTTGCAAGCTCTCTCTCATTTTCGGATGCAAGTAAGAAGCTGTTTATCTCCCAGTCAGCGGTAAGCCAGTCTATCAAAACATTAGAGCGCAAGCTGGGACAGCCGCTTTTTATCCGCAGCACAAAAAAAGTGCAGCTGACTCCTGCCGGTGCTCTGCTGCTAAAACATGTGGAACCTGCCATGAATCTGATCTCCCGTGGGGAAAGCCAGCTTTTAGAATCCGGCTCTCTTGGTTTAGGACAGCTGCATATCGGTGCCAGCGACACGATCTGCCGCTATTTTCTTCTGCCGTATCTGCAGAAATTCCATCGGAAATTCCCGGATGTTCCGATTAAAATCACCAATGCCAGCTCGATGGGCTGTGTAGACCTGTTAGAGCAGCGCCGGGTAGATCTGATTATCACAAATTTTCCAAACCCGCATCTGAATCCTTCCTATATTCAGAAAACGGTTGGCTCTTTCTCGGATGTGTTCGTCGCCAATCCGGCATATTTTGATCTGGCGGACCGCATCGTTCCTTTCTCGGAGCTTGGCACCTATCCGCTCATGATGTTAGACCGCAAGAGCACAACGAGTGAGTTTCTGCACCACATTTTCCTGCAGCATCAGCTGGAACTGCTGCCTCAGGTAGAGCTCAGCAGCAACGATCTGCTCATTGACATGGCCCGCATCGGTCTTGGAATTGCTTTTATCCCGGATTTTTGTCTGAAACACAAGCCGGAGGATCTCTTTCTCGTCCGCACGCAGGAAACGATCCCGCAGCGGCAGCTGGTGGCTTCGTTAAACCCTACCCTTCCGGTTTCTGCCTCCACCGAAGAGTTTTTAAAGCTCCTCCCGGACGTCTGACCAGAACCGGCTCACTTCTTCCCGCAGCTGCGGCAGACCACAGACGCTTCTCTTTTCCCATTCTCTCGGAAAAAGCGCTCCGTATTCGCGCTGCAGGAAACGTTCATCCAGCAGAAGGATCACGCCGCGGTCCTCGCTGGTCCTGATCACGCGCCCTGCTGCCTGCAGGACTTTGTTCATTCCCGGATAGCGGAACGCATAGTCAAATCCGGACAATCCCCGCTCATCATAATAATTCTTTAAAATTTCACGTTCATCGCTGACCTGCGGAAGTCCGGTTCCCACGATGATGGCACCGATCAGCCGGTCGTTTTTCAGATCAATGCCTTCCCCGAAAATTCCACCCATCACACAGAACGCAACGAGTGTCCCCTGGCGCTCTTTTTCAAATTCTTCCAAAAACGCTTCTCTTTCGTGTTCTTTCATATTACTATGCTGCATCAGAATCTCGCACGAATCGGCCGCCTTCCCGGCAAAGACCTCATATACATCCTGCATCAGCCGGTAAGACGGGAAAAACACCATGTAATTTCCCTGCTGTGCTTCTGTGACTGCACCGATATAGTCCGCGATTTTTTCGTATTCTTTTCTGTTCCTCCGCGTATATTTTGTGCTCACATCCCGGCCAAATGCGAGAAGTCTCTGTGTCTGGGCAAACGTACTCTGCGCATAAATGGCATAGTTATCCTCGTCCGTGGAAAGTAGCCGCTTGTAGTATCCGATCGGCAGGAGCGTTGCGGAGAAAAAGATCGTGGAATTGCTTTTATCGATGCATTTCTGCAGATTGACCGACGGATCTACGCAAAAGAGCCGGATCCGGAACTGGCCTTCCTCCGTCATCTGGCTGTAAATCACGTAATGGTCATCCACCAGATCATAGATATTCAGGAAATTGCGCAGCGCAAAGTAAAAATCCAGCACCGTTTTCTTCTCCGGAAATTCCCGCGGTTTTTCCAAAAATTCATCCATCTGGGAGGCCAGCCGCATAAGGTGGAAGGTCAACGTTCCCACACTGTCCAGAATCTGGTAGTGCTCACACTCACGTTTCATTTCCAGCATGGCTTTGTTGCATTTGTCCAGGATACGGCAGATCGTACGGCTGTGCGCTTTCATGATCCGCTTCACTGCAAGCACGTCTTCTTTGTACAGATCGGCACTGTACATCTCCCTGCTGCGATCCACGAGGTTATGTGCCTCATCCACCAGGAACAGATAGTCTCCCTTTATCCCCTCCTGAAAAAAGCGTTTCAGATATACATTCGGATCGAATACGTAATTGTAATCACAGACAATATTGTCTGCCCAGGTTGCCACATCCAGACTCATCTCAAACGGGCACACCTGATATTCTTTCGCCTGCGCTAAAACTTCCTCTCTGGTAAACAGGTTGGATTTCTGCAAGAGATCAAACACCGCATCGTTCACCCGGTCAAAATGCCCCTTTGCATATGGACAGTTTACCGGGTTGCAGTCCATCTCTTCACACAGGCAGAGTTTTTCTTTGGCTGTGATCTGGATGACTTTGGCACGGTATCCCTGTTCTTCCAACAGGGCGAATGTTTCTTTTGCCACGGTTGCCGTGATCGTCTTTGCCGTGAGATAAAAGATCCGGTCTGCCAGCCCTTCTCCCACTGCTTTTACCGCCGGAAAGATTGTGGAAATTGTTTTGCCCACACCGGTCGGTGCCTCGATAAACAGATTCTTTCCCCGCAGAATGGTGCGGTAAACATCGGCAACCAGCTTCTTTTGTCCCTGCCGGTAGGAAAATGGAAACTCAAGTGTATGAATACTCTCCTGCCGCTGTTTTTTCCATGCGATCTGCCAGTCTGCCCATTTCCGATAATCTTCGATCAGATGCGTAAACCACACGGTCAGTGTCTCAAATGTATAAATTTCCCGGAAATACCGAATTTCTTCCGTATCCAGATTGCAGTAGGTCATCTGCACGCCGATCCGCTCCAGACGGTTCTGTTTCGCATAGATATACGCATAGCACATTGCCTGGGCTTTATGCACGTAGACCGGCTGTTCCATTGCCGCAACGTTTCTATATACACCCTTGATCTCATCGATGAAGCTGATTTCTTCTTCCGGAGGGATTTCTGCCGCAAACTCCTTCTCCGGTTGCAGCACAGACTCCGTCGCAGCCGGCAGATCCGGCTGAAATTTTCCATAGGCGATTCCGTCTGCACGTCCTTCCACGACCAGTACGTAATCGTTGGCTTTCCATTCAATTTTCAGCGGTACTTCCGCCTGGTAGGAGGTGTCCATGCTTTTTTGAATTTTCCGGTGGATACGGCTGCCTTCCATCATGGCCTCTGCACTCGCCAGCTTTCCGGCACGATTATCGATATCTCCTGCCCGGAAAATAAACTCTACCAGATTTCTCACAGAGATATGTAATTCCTGCATGTACACCTCCTTTCTCCCGCGGGTATTTTCCTGTTGTATGAAGCGGGTTTTTATTTGTTCCATTATTTTACAATAAAAAGCCCCGCTCCGGAATACGGAGCGGGACTTAAAGTTCCATAGTCACGATATAATAATTGTATTATGCTACTGCAAATTTAGCAACTACGTTTTCGAAGTTTTCATTCTTTCCACCGTAGCAAACCTGAAGATTCTTCTTTACGCCAAGACCAATCATGCCAAGTAATGACTTTGCATCAATCAGTGTGCGGTCGCATTTTACATCGATATCGAAATCGCAGCCTCCTGCAGCACGTACGAAATCTTTTACTTCATCCATGTCTGATAACCGAATTACTTTAACAGTTTCATACATAATCCAACACCTCTTTCTACCTTTAAACAAGATATTATTTTTATCATCCCCGAGTTTAGAAACGATTATGCCACTTTTTTTTTCATCTGTCAAAGTTCCGCAAACTCTATATTTCTTAGGTTTTTCCTGCATAATGACGGTAAACGCGCAACCGTTTTACTCAGATTCCTACCGTTTTTTTTCGTGTATTTATATTTATACCTGCTATCTTATGCAATTTCTCCAAAAAATTGCCTTTCCAATCACAAAAACAGGAATTTTTTGACGAAAACTAATTTTTTTAAAGTGGTTTCCCACTTTTTTTCAGAATATCCACATATAATTCTCCGATCGGACTGACCTTTATCCCCTTGTGCCGGATATAGCCGATCCGCATCTTTTCGCTCTCTGCCAGCGGCACTGCCGCATAATCATTACCGTTTAATTCTTCACAGATAATCCCGGAACAGAGTGTATAACCATTCAGACCAACCATCAGATTCAGCATGGTCGCCCGGTCATCCGCATGGATCATCTTCTTATATTCATAGGTACTTTTCATCTCTTCGGCAAAATAAAAGGAATTATTTTTCCCCTGTTCGAACACCAGACATGGATATTCCTGCAGTTCTTTCATGGAAATTACATCCCTTTGTGCCAGCGGATGTCCTTTCCACAGATATACATAGGTGTCACAGGTAAACAGTTCTTCAAAAATCACATCATTTTCCCTGAAAAGTTTCTGGAGTACTGCTTCATTAAATTTGCTCAGGAAAAGAATCCCCAGCTCACTTTTCATGTTGCGTACATTCTCGATTACCTGATTCGTCTGTGTCTCATGCACGGCAAATTCATATTCTTCCATTCCGACAGCCTTGACCACTTCCACAAATGCCTTGACCGCAAAGGTATAATGCTGCATGGACACAGAAAATTTCTTTTTGGATGCAGACGAAATATAACGGGATTCCAGCAAATGATACTGCTCCACGACCTGCTTGGCATATCCGATAAATTCCTCTCCCTCCGGTGTAAGCACGATTCCGCGGTTTGACCGGATAAAAATGGTGATTCCTGCTTCTTCTTCCAGTTCGCGCACAACCGCAGACAGATTGGGCTGTGAGACAAACAGTTTTCGGGATGCTTCGTTCATGGAGCGGCTTTCTGCAATCGTAATTACCTGATGTAACTGCTGTAGGGTCATAGGTCTTACCTCTTTTCCTTAAGCAAATGATCTGTTATATACCGGACAAGGATCTGAAGTATCCATGCAATCACAATGGAACTGCATACCAGCACCAGTTCGTAACGCAGACGGCATGTATGAAATGCTGCTCCCTTCATAAATTTTCGTATGGTAACATGTACCAGATACAATTCCAGCGAATGAGCACCAAACCATTCCAGTATTCTTATAACCGGGCGCATAGATAACTGGGAAAAGATCCAGGCAATTCCCGCACAACATGAGATATTAAAAATTCCAGTCACATACCTTGCAAAAATAGGAGATCCACTTGGAAGCATGGTGAGCAAATAGCCGGATAACGCAAAAAGAATCAACCATTTCCAATAACTTTCCCTTTTTTCATAGCTGGATCTGCCATAAAAACAGCCCGCTATAAAAACAGGCAGACGAAGCAAAGCAATATTTACATTTCCAAACACCTCTTTCTCATATAATGCAATTACAAGTGCCAATACGGTAACAGCACTTACCATGGAAATCAGCCGGATCTCTCCATCTATTGCGTCCCGTGCGCTATCCACAATCTGAAAGATATAGGGATAAATCAGATAGCATAACAGCATAAGTCCAATATACCAGTAAAGCCTGTCTCCATCACTGAAAAATGTGATAAATGTGAAGTCTTTTATGGCTTCTCCCCATCCTGTTTTATCTACACAGACATCCAGTAAAATATAAGAGGGTACGGCTACGATGCAATAAGGAATCAGGATTCTTTTTAATCTTCTTATGTAAAAGCTTCTAACATCTGATCTTTTTTTCATGGAATAATATAACCCCAGACCAGAAAAGAATAAAAATGCATCCACACTTGATGATGAAATATATCTCCAAAAGAAGGAAATCCAGCCACTAAAATGATAGGAGTAATAATGACAGTCATCCGTAAAATGAAAAACTATAATCAATATGATGGAAATTCCCATTAACGCACCCCGATATTGCGAAAGCACGCTATTACTTGTTTTTTTCATATAATTCTCCTTTATAAAAGTTCAATTTTCGATAATCACTAAGACGTTTGGTCGTTTGTCCATTGACACCAAACTAACTTTCTGAAAACAAAAGACAAAAAAACACCTAAACAGGTGTTTTTAAAGAATGGTGTTTAAATCAATAATACCATTCACAATAGCATAATTCAACATTTCTTTTTTTATAGCTTTACTATTTTATCTTCTCCAATATTTTCTTTTATCCTATTCCTCCATTTCCACTTTCTTCCTATTTATATAGGAAACATTTCCTATCATTTAATTTTAAAATCTTACTTATACCAGCTCTGGCATAATTTTATTTTATAAAGGATTACGGATAATGGAAATAGAATAGCATTAGGGATTCATGTAAAAACCCCGAATGGTATTCGAGGTTTTGTAAATAAAATTATGCAGCTATTGTTTTGGATCATTTTTTTGTCGTAATGCCACTAACACTAAATCCCCCATTTTTAATAGACCATGTTCCCTTTTTCGATGAACCAATATGTTCCACCAAACCGTCTTTCTTCATTTTGTTTACATGATAACGAACTCCACCAACGGATAAATTCAACTGTTCCGCAATTTTCTTTACTGTAATAGCAGGGTGTTTTCTCATAATTGCTATTATTCTCTCTGCTGTTTCTGTATCTGTGTAGAGCATTTCTGTGTTAGTTTTAATGTTAGTTTCTGTGTTAGTATTAGTTTTTCTGTCAGTTTCTATGTTAGTATCTCTTTTTCGATACATATTTACCCTGAAATCACCATCAAAATCAATTAACTCCGGCTTTGGCAATCCATATTCCTCACAATTGCTAAACAATCTTGGTATTCCAGTTCCCCATTTTTCAATGACTTTCATATAAGCAAAAGCTCGCGCAATCGCAGGATTTCTTGGTTTTGAATATCCTTCCATCATTTTAGAAATTGTAACGTTATTCAAAAGCATTCCCGGGGAAGTTATTTCTAGCCGATCACCAAACAATGCAACCTGTATATTTCCGGGTTCCAGATAACTGCGATGTGCTACCGCATTTGCAATCAGCTCACGAATACTATCCGTAGGAAGTTCATATACATCCTGTCTGTACATTCCCCTTATCGTCATTCCCATATTGATTTTTTCAAGAACATACTGATACGCTGCTTCCATCTGTTCTTGAATAGGGCCTTCAAATTCACGTCGGTCTACAAAATGTGCTCTATTTGTTCCCTTGAAGATTCCGCATTGAATCACAGGTTGCTGCGGCATCTTTCCTGTCAGCAGTGCATATGCATTGGTCGGGTATACTTTTCCTTCCTCTTCTTTTAAAATTCCCCACGAAATCAAAATATTTTTTGTCACATCTTTAATCTTTGCTTTTTCACTCTCCTGCCATGTATTTTTTATGGCAGTTTCTTTCAATCTTTTACAAAATTTCTCAATATCACTATCACTTACTTGTATATCCCGACATATCTCACAGTCAAAATAACGATTTTGACCTTCCAGAATCAGTTCCTTTAACATATATCCCTCGACATGTCTGGTAGTACCGGATACACGTACATAAGTACCCTCGACCATTCCCTGTGACTTAATATAATACGGGCGCTGTGCACCTGGAAAAATTTCTACGACAATAACAATCTTATCATTGACTGTCTGCAATGCTACATCTGGTCTGATCGTCGGCTCACAGGCATCGGAAATTGCATTAGTAATTGCATCCATCGTTTTATAAACAATATCTGTATCTATTCCCACAATATTTAATGTTTTATCATCTATTCCGAATACGATCCTGCCACCTCTGCCATTGGCAAAAGCTACCACCGTTTTCATATATTTTTCGCTTTTATCCGGTACAGTTACTTTATACTCTATATTTTTTGATTCGCCGGAAAACAATTGATCTTTCGTCATAGCATTACCTCCTGTCAATCATTTTTATAGCCAATATCTTTTAACATAAGTATATTTCTTTATTAAAATAGTTTCAAGCTAAAATACAACCGATAGGTACATTGGTAAAATACTATACATTCATCCCAATATTTACATTTCACACAATTACCGGAAAATAACTTTCTGAAAACATAAGACAAAAAAACACCTAAACAGGTGTTTTTAAAGAGCAGGGGATGAGAGAATCGAACTCCCACCAAAGGTTTTGGAGACCCCTATCATACCATTTGACCAATCCCCTATATGAGAAAACAACGTAGACAAGTACGCTGCTAACTTCTTATTCATGAAATGTTTGTACTTTCAAAACTTCATACAGATTTAACCGCTTTTT
>ULRJ01022854.1_pt1 | contig 20994 bp, 20 predicted proteins | sample 1955321 | NCBI WGS metagenome assembly ULRJ01 (sample SAMEA4835679, study PRJEB28245) | human gut metagenome | biome: gut microbiome; material: fecal sample | place: Denmark | collected 2008 | reverse complement strand
GCGGCATCGGAAGTGCCATCGCCCGCCGTCTGGCAGATGGAGGATACCGTGTTGTTCTGCTCGGCAACAAATCCGCCGACAGTCTCGATAAACTTCAAAAACGCACTTGCTCTCCTTTGGCACTGCGTGGCAACCTTGGCAATCCTTCCACCGTTGACAATCTGATCAAACAGGCTATGGATCTTCTCGGCAATGTTGACCTGTTTGTAAACTGTGCCGGCATTTCCCATGTAGGACTGATTACAGAAGAATCCAATGAGGGATGGTCAGAGATTCTGGATGCTAATCTTTCATCCACTTTTTACTGCAGCCGTGCCATCGTTCCTTATATGATCCGGGAACAAAAAGGACGCATCCTGAACATTTCCTCCGTATGGGGCAATGTAGGTGCGTCCTGTGAAGTTGCGTATTCAGCCACTAAAGGCGGCATCAATGCTTTTACAAAAGCACTGGCAAAAGAACTGGCTCCCAGCGGCATCGCTGTCAATGCGCTGGCGTGTGGTATCATCGACACACCGATGAACCAGTGTTTTTCCCCGGATGAGATCCAGGAAATCTGTGATGAGATTCCGGCCGGCCGTATGGGAAATCCGGAAGAAGTCGGTGAAATGGCTTTTCTTCTTGCCCAGGCTCCTATTTACCTCACCGGCCAGATCATCACTATGGATGGCGGATGGATCTGATCATCTCACGATGGTTCCACCGCCCAGTACATACTGCTCGTCATAAAGCACCAGTGCCTGTCCCGGTGTAACAGCTCTTACCGGTTCCGGGAAAGATAAGGAAAGCGAGTCTTTTCCTACACCGGTAATGACAGCTCTGGCTCCCCCATGACTATATCGGATCTTGGCTATTACTTCCTGGCCCTCTTCAAAATGATCCACAGCCATACAATTTATCTTGCATGCTTCCAGATGATCGGTAAACACATCGCTTCCTTTTCCCAGTACCACTTCATTAGTATCCGGCCGTATCTGAACCACAAACACCGGTTCTCCAAATGCGATACCGAGACCTTTTCTCTGTCCAATGGTGTAATGTCCGATCCCCTTGTGGATTCCCAGAACATTTCCCTCCAGATCTACGAAATTTCCCTCTTTTTCTTTGACGCCTGTTTCTGTCTCTACAAAAGAGGCATAATCTCCGTCCGGCACAAAACAGATATCCTGGCTGTCTGGTTTATGTGCTACCAGCAGATTTTCCCGCTCAGCAATCTCGCGGATCTTTTCCTTTTCATAATCTCCCACCGGAAACAAAGTACGGGACAACTGTTCCTGGGTCAAATTGTACAAAGCATAGGTCTGGTCTTTGCGCACCGAAACAGATCGGCGAAGTGCATATCTGCCATTCTCCAATCTCTCTATTTTGGCATAGTGTCCAGTCGCTATGTAATCGGCTCCGATAGCCAGACTTTTATGCAACATGGATTCCCATTTTACATACCGGTTGCAGGCAATGCACGGATTTGGTGTGCGCCCCTGACGGTATTCTTTTACAAAATAGTCAATAACATTTTCCTGAAATTCCTTGCGAAAATTCATTACATAATAGGGAATCCCCAACTGGTTTGCTACCCTTCTGGCATCTTCCACGGCGCTGAGACCACAGCATCCCCCCTCATGTTCCAGGGTGCAGGCATCTTCCTCCTGCCAGATCTGCATCGTCACGCCGATCACATCATATCCTTGTTTTTTTAAAAGATAGGCAGCCACAGAGGAATCTACCCCGCCGGACATGCCTACCACAACTGTCTTATTCTTCATCATTAATATCTGCCTTTGGCTTTTCAAGACCTTCTATCTTGATGCCATGTTTTTCTGCATAATCCCACAATGCTGCATGGATTGCTTCCTCTGCCAGCAGAGAGCAATGTACTTTTACCGGTGGAAGTCCATCCAGTGCTTCCATAACCGCTTTATTGGTTACTTCAAGCGCTTCATAGATGGTCTTTCCTTTTACAAGTTCTGTGGCCATACTGCTGGTAGCTACCGCTGCACCACATCCAAAAGTCTTGAACTTGCACTCTTTAATGATCTTTGTATCTTCGTCGATATCCAGATACATTCTCATAATATCGCCGCATTTTGCATTTCCCACTGTTCCTACACCGCTGGCGTTCTCAATCTCGCCCACATTTCTCGGATTGGAAAAATGATCCATAACTTTTTCACTGTACATTATTTATTCTCCTTTACAAAATCCTCGTATAATGGTGACATACTGCGCAGTCTCTCTACAATACTCTTCAGATTGTCTACTACGAAATCTGCGTCTTCTTTGGTGGTATCTTCAGAAATAGTCAGTCGAAGTGAACCATGTGCAATCTCGTGTGGAAGTCCAATGGCCAAAAGCACATGTGACGGGTCCAGAGATCCGCTGGTGCAGGCAGAACCACTGGATGCACAGATTCCCTTCTGATCCAGCATGATCAAAAGTGACTCTCCTTCAATAAAACGGAAGCAGATGTTGATGTTGTTTGGAAGACGGTTCTCTCTATGTCCGTTCACTTTAATATATGGAATTTCTTTTTCTACACGGGCAATAAGATAATCTCTTACTTCTGTCTCTTTGGCCGCATTTGCCTCTAACTGTTCCATGGCAATCCGTGCTGCCTCTCCCATTCCTACAATTCCCGGTACATTGTGTGTTCCGGCACGACGGGAGCGTTCCTGGGCTCCACCATGAATAAATGATCCCAGTTTTAATCCGTTTCTCATATACATAAAGCCAATGCCCTTTGGTCCATGAAACTTATGTCCGCTGGCACTGAGCATATCAATGTGCATTTCCTGTACATCAATCGGCACATGACCAAATGCCTGTACCGCATCGGTGTGAAATAATACACCATGTTTCTCGGCAATCTCACCAATCTCTTTGATTGGCTCAATGGTTCCGATCTCGTTGTTTGCAAACATAATGGAGATCAAAATCGTGTCCGGACGGATTGCTTCTTCTACCTTCTCCGGTGAGACGGTTCCATTTTCATCTACCGGCAGATATGTCACTTCATATCCATGTCTCTCCAGCCATCCACAGGTGTGCAAAACTGCATGATGCTCAATCGCTGATGTAATAATATGTTTTCCTTTATTTTTATAAGCTTCTGCTGTGGCTTTGATGGCCCAGTTGTCAGCCTCACTGCCGCCACCGGTAAAATAAATCTCTGCCGCTTTGGCATTTAACGCACCGGCAATTATGTCTCTGGCATCATCCACTGCCTTTTTAGCTTCTCCTGCAAAACTATATACACTGGAAGGATTGGAATAATTCTCCATAAAATACGGTTTCATCTTTTCAAAAACTTCCGGTTTCACAGCCGTCGTAGCTGCATTGTCCATGTAAATTAACTTGCTCATATCGAACCTCCAATCTATTTCTATGCAATTCCTATTATCTCGATAGGATTTTATCCGTTCCTCAATTATTTATTATATATGATTTAAAAGGCTTGTCAAGACTATCCGTTCCAAAAAATAGTATTGACATTTTAATATCATTTTATCTTTACAATTTGTGTAACAGTCAGAGTATGGCCTTTTACAATAAACTTTACTTCATAAGACGCAAACATCATTCCATACTCTCTTTCTTCGTCCTCTTTATAGGCCGGTCTGGGATCCTGCGCCAATACACCAAGAAGTGGCCGGTACTTTTCCGATTCCACCACTTTCTGCCATCTTTCCGGCACTTCTACAGTTAGTTCGTATTCCTTGTTCACTGCCGCAAAGCCTTCTCTGGCATCCGGATGGCTGTCCACCGCCGGTATATAGGGTTTTATATCCAGAATGGGCGTACCATCCAAAAGGTCCGCACCTTTTACCCGGATCACCGGTCCCCGGTCTGTATGATACTGTATCCCGCAGATCTCCACACTGGACATCGCAATGGAATTGGGACGAAAAGACGACCTCGTAGCAAATACCCCCATCCGTTTATTTCCGCCCAGCCTGGGAGGCCGGACTGTAGGAGAAAAATGATCTCTTCTATTTTTAGAAAAAAGCCACAAGATCCATATATGTGAAAATCCTTCCAACCCTCTCAGGGCATCCGGATTTCTGTATTCCGGTTCAAAAACAATATAGGACTCCAGTTCTTCTACCAGTCCGCTCTGTCTTGGTATCCCGAACTTTTCCTTAAAATCGCTGTGCATGACAGCAATTTTCTTCATTTCATATACTGATTCCATCTTCTTCTCAACTATCTTATAAAAAGTAAAAGGGGCCACCCATAAGATGGCCCCCTAAATTACATATTGTCAGTGGTTGTTTCTTAGTGCCACTCCCACTCACGAACTTCTGGAAGATCCTGTCCGTACTCAGCAATGTACTGCTTATGAGCAACAAGTTTGTCGTTCATCTGCTGAATCAAGAAGGAACCTTTGTTTCCTAACTGTGGTAAGTGCATAATAGCATCTTTTACCAGGCTGAAACGATCGATCTGGTTCTGAACTCTCATATCGAATGGAGTTGTGATCGTACCTTCCTCTAAATATCCATGAACAGATACATTCTTGTTTGTTCTCTCGAATGTCAACTCGTGAATCAGAGTTGGATATCCGTGGAATGCAAAGATAACTGGTGTATCTTTTGTAAACAATGCATCATACTCACGATCAGAAAGTCCATGTGGATGTCTGCTGTCAGACTCAAGTTTGAACAAGTCTACAACATTGATAACACGGATCTTCAACTCAGGCATAGCGTCACGAAGAATTGTTGTTGCTGCCAGTGTCTCCAGTGTAGGAGTATCACCACAACATGCCATGATCAGATCTGGCTCCTCGTTCTGGTCGTTACTTGCCCATTCCCAAACACTGATACCCTGTGTACAGTGTTTAACAGCCTGCTCCATTGTCAGCCACTGTTTGCTTGGGTGCTTAGAAGCAACGATTGCGTTTACATAGTTCTTGCTCTTGATACAATGATCGAAGCAAGACAACAGACAGTTAGCGTCTGGTGGCAGATACATACGAACAACATCTGCTTTCTTGTTAGCAAGGTGATCCAGGAATCCTGGGTCCTGATGTGTAAATCCGTTGTGATCCTGCTGCCATACATTAGAAGTAAGGATAAAGTTCAAAGAAGCGATTGGCTGTCTCCAGGAAAGCTGGTTTGTAACTTTGATCCATTTAGCATGCTGTGCTGCCATAGAGTCTACTACACGGATGAATGCTTCGTAAGAAGCGAAGAATCCATGACGACCTGTCAACAAGTAAGCTTCCAGCCAAGCCTCGCACATATGCTCAGAAAGCATACCGTCCATGATACGGCCGTTTGTAGCAAGGTTGTCATCATCGCTGTACATATTTGCATTCCAAGGACGATTCTCTACTTCAAATGCATGATACAGACGGTTGGACATAGACTCATCTGGTCCAAAGATACGGAAGTTCTTGTTCTCTTTATTTAATTCAAAGATGTCACGAACATAAGCACCAAGCTCGATCATATCCTGAGCCTGTGTCTTACCAGGTTCTACATCTTTTACTCCATATTTGCGGAAGTCTGGAAGACGAAGGTCTTTCAGAAGCAGTCCACCATTTGCATGTGGGTTAGCTCCCATACGGGCATTTCCCTTTGGAGTCATTTCTTTAATTTCATCTTTAACACTACCATCTTCGTTGAAGAGTTCTTCTGGCTTGTAGCTGAGCATCCACTCTTTCAACTGCTCCAAATGCTCTGGTTTTTCCATAGACATTGGTACCTGGTGAGCACGGAAAGATCCCTCGATCTTCAATCCGTCTACTACTTTAGGACCTGTCCATCCTTTTGGTGTACGAAGAACGATCATAGGCCAAGCTGGTCTTGTAGCATCGTTATTCTCACGAGCATTCTTCTGGATCTCTTTGATCTTCTCAATACAGCTGTCCATAGCTTCGCACATAGCTCTGTGCATAGCGATGTGATCTTCCGGATCAATACCAGGGTTCATTTCATCTGCTGCTTCTACGAAGATTGGATCCCATCCGCATCCCTTAAAGAAGTTCTCTACTTCTTCATGAGACATACGTGCAAATACAGTAGGGTTGCTAATCTTGTATCCATTCATATGAAGAATAGGAAGAACGGCACCGTCTGTAATTGGGTTCAGGAATTTATTTGACTGCCAGGAAGTTGCCAGTGGACCTGTCTCTGCCTCACCATCTCCTACTACAGGAACTGCAATAAGGTCTGGGTTATCAAATACAGCACCGAAAGCATGAGCGACTGAATAGCCAAGTTCTCCACCCTCGTTGATGGATCCTGGAGTCTCTGGTGCACAGTGACTTGGTACTCCACATGGGAATGAGAACTGTTTGAACATCTTCTGCATACCTTCAATATCCTCAGAAATGTTAGGATAGATCTCGCTGTATGTTCCTTCGATGTATGTGTTAGCGATCTGGAAGTTTCCACCATGACCAGGACCGGAAATGTAAATCATGTCCAGATCATATCTCTTGATCACACGGTTACAATGTGTCCAGACAAAGTTCTGTCCAGGTACTGTTCCCCAGTGACCAACAATTTTTTTCTTAACCATATCCATTGTAAGCGGCTCACGCAACAATGGGTTGTCCAACAAGTACAACTGTCCTGCTGACAAATAGTTAGCGGTACGCCAATATGCGTCCATTTTCTGAAGCAGCTCATCTGTGATAGGCTGTTTCTCAAGACAAGTATTTTCGCTCATAACGAACTCCTTTCGACATCTTTTTCAAATTAATACGATTCTATTATATAGGCAATCGTCTATTAATTCAATGTTTTTTTTCATTTTGTTATTTTTTTGTCATTCTGACGAAAAAAAGGTTGTAAATCCAGATGATTTTCACGAAATATTACTCGTATTTACAGATCAAACATCAGACGGCATACATCCCTGCCTGTGTCTGTCTTAAATATCCGGTCATAGGCAGCTCTTACCGCCTTCTGATCCACACCGTCTTCATACAGGTTTACCAGAAAATCGGCCTCAATGAGTATCTGGTAATCCAGACCATCAATCTCTGTATATGTATGGTGATGTCCCACCAGATAGCATACCCGGTCAATGATTTCCCGGTCTGCTCCCAGTTTTTTCAAAAGTTTTTCCGCCTCCGGCGGTCCTTCTTTTTCCTGGAGTTTTCCACCGCACTGACCGTATTTCTTCTCCGCTTTGTGAATTCCGATATCATGTACGATGGCTGCCAATTTTAATGTTTTATAGGTTTTTTCATCTAATTTTTCGCCTTTTCCGATATACTTGGCAAATTCATAGACTTTGACAAAATGCTGGATCCGCTTGGGATCTCCTTTGTCATAAAGAAACATAGCCTGAAGCAATCTTTGTTCCACGGTTATCACCTCTAATTTTCACTCATCTTAGCCAGTTTGGCCGCCTGGTCGGCTGCGATCAGACTGTCAAGCAGTTCTTCCAGATCTCCGCCGATAATGGAATCCAGTTTGTGAAGAGTCAGTTTGATACGATGGTCTGTGACTCTTCCCTGCGGATAATTATATGTGCGGATCTTTTCTGAACGGTCACCGGTTCCAATCTGGCTCCGGCGTTCTTCTGCCTCCGCATCATGCGCCTTGGCACACTCCAGCTCATACAGACGGGCACGGAGTACTTTCAGTGCCTTATCCTTATTTTTCAGCTGGGACTTTTCATCCTGACAGGAAATCACAATACCGGTAGGAATATGGGTCAGACGCACGGCTGAGTCAGTTGTATTGACACACTGTCCACCGTTTCCGGATGCACGGAACACATCAAAACGGCAGTCATTCAGATCCAGTTCCACTTCTACCTCTTCTACTTCCGGCATGATCGCCACGGTAGCAGTGGAAGTATGGATACGGCCACCGGATTCAGTAGCCGGGATACGCTGTACACGGTGCACACCGCTTTCGTATTTCAGCTTGGAATAAGCCCCCAGACCGTTGATCATAAATACAATTTCCTTGAATCCGCCAATTCCGTTTTCATTGGAGTTCATCGTATCAATCTTCCAGCGGTTCTTCTCTGCAAATTTACAGTACATACGGTACAGATCTGCTGCAAACAGTGCCGCCTCATCTCCACCGGCACCGGCACGGATCTCCACGATTACATTCTTGTCATCGTTCGGATCTTTCGGCAGAAGGAGAATCTTTAATTCATTTTCGATGCCCTCGATCTTCTGCTTGCACTCGTTCAATTCTTCCTTGGCAAGTTCCCGCATTTCCTCATCGCTTTCTTCTTCCAGCATAGCCAGACTGTCTTCGATGCCCGCCTTCGTTGCCTTGTACTCTTTGTACTTTGTCACGATAGGTTCCAGATCTGATTGTTCTTTCATCAGTTTTTGGTACCGGCTCTGATCATTGAGTACATCCGGTTCGCTTAATTCATTTAAAACTTCTTCATAACGAAGAAGGGTATCTTCTAATTTATCAAACATATTAACCTCCATTATGGCATATATGCCCTGTCACGATCCGGTCCAGTCCGGCCAGATCTTTTTTCACTTCTACCTGTTGAAATCCTCTTTTTCTCATGAGTTCTGCTACGCTCTCTCCCTGATCGTATCCGATCTCGAAAGCCAGCATTCCCTGGTCTGCAAGGTGGGAAGGACTTAACTCTATAATTTTTCTGTAAAAATACAATCCGTCTTCTCTACCATCCAGTGCCAGCACCGGCTCATGATCCTGAACTTCCGGCATCAGTTTTTGTATCTCTTCGGACGCAATGTAAGGTGGATTGGACACGATCACATCAAATAAGTCTGCCGGGACATTTTCAAACAGATCTCCCTGACAGAAAACAGGCTTGACTCCATGGTTTTCTGCATTTTTCTCCGCCACTTTCAACGCTTCCCCGGAGACATCTGCCAGCACCACTGCGGCGGGTCCGCCAAGAACTGCCAGGCTGATCCCGATACACCCGGATCCGGTGCAAAGATCCAGCACCTTTTTTCCCGGACAAAACGGCAACACCTGTTCTACCAGACATTCTGTATCCTGTCTCGGGATCAGCACATGGGAATCCACTTCAAACTTAAGTCCCATAAATTCTGTATACCCAAGAATGTATTCCAGCGGGATCCTCTGGCCGCGTTTCTCTATCATCTGTCGGAATTTCTTTTCTTTCCCGGCATCCGCCTCTTCTTCCTGATGCAGAAAATAACCGCTTCGTTCCATCTGAAAGCAGTCCGCCAACAAATACCAGGCATTCAGATCTGCCTCCGGCACTTCCCGTTCTTTCAGCCAGCCTGCGCCCCACTGTAACATCTGCTGCAAGGTCATGACTCTTTCTCTGCCTTTCCCGGTGCTTCAAAATAACGATCCAGAGCATTGAGAATCTCATCATCCTCATCCTCATCCAGAGCAAGAACCTCGATCTCTTCCTCGTCATCTTGGGCCGCCTCTTCTTTCTCCGTCTCTCCCCGGACAAAACTCTTCCAGTCAAACACTGCTTCTACCGAGGCAATCGCAACTTCCAGCATGGAATCATCCGGTTCTTTGGTAGTCAGTGACTGAAGCCACATTCCCGGCTTACTGAGGACCCGTACCAAAGCATTGTCGTGGTTTCCGGCATAACGGATAAATTCAAAGGACAATCCTGCGATCACCGGGATCAACAGGATACGCAAAAGCATCCGAAGCCATACATTGCCTACTACAATAAACATAAACAGCAAAATGCTGACAAACATAACGATCAGTAAAAAACTGGTCCCGCACCGTTTGTGGGCGGTAGAGGACTTTCTTGCGTTTTCCACCGTCAGGTCCATGCCGTTTTCGATGCAGTTGATACACTTATGCTCTGCACCATGGTACATAAACACCCTGTGAATATCTTCCATCAAAGATATAAGTTTTACATAGGCCACAAACAAGATCACACGGATCACACCTTCCAGCAGCCCTCTAAGCTGGGGCGACGGGATCCGGTAGCGCAATAATTCTGAAACCAGATACGGAAGTGCCAGGAAAACGGCCAGTGCCAAAAATACTGACACCACCATAACAATCCCTGTCAGGATACTGTCTTTCTTTTCCTGCTTCTTTTTCTCTTCTTCCGTTTTTTCCTGCTTTTCTTCCTCTTCCTCATAAAAAGAAGCGGAATAATTCAAAGTCTTCATGCCGGAAGAAAGAGACTCCACGAAACTGACAATTCCCCGGATCACCGGTACTCTGGCAATGGCATAACGGTCTCTGAGACTGGTTACCGTTTCTTTCTTTACTTCGATCTCACCGTCCGGTTTGCGGACTGCCACAGCACACTGTTTGCCGTTACGCATCATAACGCCCTCGATCACAGCCTGTCCGCCAATGCCCGAATATTTCATACAGCCTCCTTTCTCGCAAAAAACTCCATTTGCGAAAAAAAGCAGAGCCACCTTCGCAGCTCTGCTCTCATTTTTCGTTTCATTATTTCAAGCCATACTTGCGGTTGAACTTCTCAATCGCACCACGAGCAGAAGCGGATTTCTGCTGTCCTGTGTAAAAAGGATGGCACTTGGAACAAACTTCAACATGGATATCCTCTTTTGTGGATCCTGTTACAAATTCATTGCCACAGTTACAAACTACCTTTGCCTGATAGTATTCTGGATGAATTCCCTCTCTCATTATCATTTCACCTCACAACTTATATTTTCCTTTATTTATGAAAAAGGATAATTGTCTTTCTCAAAAAACTGCTTGCTCATTGTATCATGTTGATTCAAAAATTGCAAGTACTTTTTGATTATTTTTCGCATTTTTTGGCATTTTTATCTTAAATGCATCTTTTTCACCGTCTCAATAAACTCTTCGTTGTTCTTCGTACGTTTGAAAAGATCTAAGATCTGCTCCAATGCCTGCTCTGATTTCAAGCCGCCCAGCGCCTTCCGGATCTTAACTACTGCCTCCTGCTCATCTTTAGTCAGCAGAAGGTCTTCTCTTCTGGTACTGGATTTCTGGATATCAATAGCCGGGAAGATCCGTCTTTCCGACAAACTGCGGTCTAACACCAGTTCCATATTGCCGGTACCTTTGAATTCCTCAAATACCACATCATCCATACGGCTTCCTGTATCCACAAGAGCGGTAGCAAGGATTGTCAGACTGCCTCCCTCTCTCATGTTTCTGGCTGCGCCAAAAAACTTCTTCGGCATATGAAGCGCCGCCGGATCCAGACCACCAGATAATGTACGGCCACTAGGGGTCACCGTTAAGTTGTACGCTCTGGCAAGACGGGTGATACTGTCAAGAAGAATCATCACATCTTCGCCCCCTTCTACCAGTCTTTTGGCTCTCTCAATAACCATTTCCGACACTCTCTTATGATTTTCCGGCAGTTCGTCAAAGGTGGAGTAGATCACTTCCACATTGTTTCCTTCAATAGACTCTTTAATATCCGTCACTTCCTCCGGTCTCTCATCGATCAAAAGAATAATAAGATGCATCTTCGGATGATTTCTCGTGACAGCCTTCGCCACCTGTTTTAACAAAGTAGTCTTTCCGGTCTTTGGCTGGGACACGATCATACCTCGCTGTCCTTTTCCGATGGGAGCGATAAGGTCCAGCATTCTCATGGAGACACCGGATCCCGGTGTCTCCAGATGGATCCTTTCATTTGGAAAAATCGGTGTCAGATCTTCAAACCGTTTTCTTGTATACAGATACGCCGGTGATCTTCCGTTGACCTTCTCCATATATAAAAGGGCACTAAACTTTTCTCCCTGGGAATTGATCCGCAGGTTTCCTTTGATCACATCTCCTGTCCGCAGACCAAAACGGCGGATAAACTGGGATGCCACATATACATCGTTGTCTCCCGGGAGAAAATTGTCACACCGGATAAAACCATATCCCTCGCTCATCACCTCCAGGATACCGGTTTTTGTCACACCGCTGTCCAGCTCTTTCATCTCTGTCGGATGCACATCTACCAGCTGCTTGTCTCTCACAATGGAGACCAGCCCATCGGAACCGTCATGGTATCTCTGTTTCTTCTGGCGGTTGTAATGATAACTGTTGTTATAAGTCCGCTGGGTATTTTTCTTGTCCCCATCACTGCGATATTCACCTCTGTTTTCCTGACGGTGATCGTTCCGGTACTCTCTGTAGCTGCCGGCCTGAGGCGTCCGTGTGCCGCGCTCATACCTTCCCTGGACATGCTTTCCCCGTTCTGGTGCTTTTTCCCGTTCCGGCATTCTTTCCACAGCCTGCACCTTCTCCTCGTCCGGTTTTTTCTCCGCCGCCGGCGCTTTCTCCTGTCCCTGAGAAAGGGTTTCCTGAATGCGTTCCATCAGTTCCTGCTTTTTCAGTGTACTGACGCCCTTCATTCCCTTTTCCTTCGCAACTTCCTTCAGTTGTGCCAATGTCATTTTTGTTAAGTCCATGTATTCCTCCTCTTAGCACACAACAGGCATCTTTTTACAACTCAATTCCATTTTTCTCCATCAATTTTCTTGCACTCTCCAGGGAATCCACACCGGTAGCATTTTTGATCGGAGCAAATTCATGCTCTCGCTCTACTTCAAAGGACAAGCAGTTATCCATCATATGGATCATATCCAGCACAAGTGTCTCAAACTTGTAGCCATTTGGTTCCTGTGGCTTCACAAGTTCTGCTTTTTCATTGATATATGGAATTTTCTTCTCTACAACATGGGTTGGCATAGAACGATTCAAAATGTCTGTCAATGTTTTTACATCAAAAAGATAATTCAGAATAACTCCATAGTTATACAACAAGTTTCCCTTGTCATCTCTGGAGTGAATGATCTCGTCTGTCATTTCATAATATTCTACAATAGATGGTCTGCCATCTTCCAGGCAAAGTACGCCGACTCTTTCATTCGGATCCGCCTTGGCTACTACCTTGGATCCGCACACAGCGCCTGCCTCCAGAGTAGCTCCCACAAAGACCGGGTCAGCCATTTTCTGAAGAACATTATCTACTGCAAACACATTTAAGAATTTTACTCCTAATTCATTGATCTTGTCAAGCAGTCCTGCCTTCACTAAAGAAGAGAACCAGCCACCGTTGCCGTTTGGTGAAGTAGACAGACGGTCTTTTGCTTCCATCAGGATCTTGCCGTCATAACCGACAGATGGTGCCATTTCCTGCACAAAGAAAAATACATAGTCTTTGTTGTAGCCAAAATAATCCTTTTCCTTGAAAAAGGCTACGGTATCTGCATTATTTTTTTCACTGGTCATCACAAACAGAGGAACCCAGGCATCTGCTTCCTTTACTACTTCCATCAAGTTGTTTACCAGCTGCTCAAAAAGATACAGTTCCTTGTGGATTCCCACATTCAGCATTCCCTTTGGCTTATCCAGTCCCAGTCTGGTTCCCTGGCCTCCTGCCAGCAGCACAGCTCCTACCTGGCACTGTCTGATAGCCTCTAACCCTCTCTTTTTATATGTATCTTTTTTCTCTTTGATCTCATCTAATGTCACGGCTCCCAGCGGTGCCAGTTTTCCCTTTGGCACTTCCTTTACGCCGTCTTTGATCAAGTCCAGCAAAGACAGATCCAATGCCTCGATCTGATTTAAAAGCCCAGTCTGCTGTGCTTCATCCAATTCATCAAAATACTGGAGAAGATGCTCCTGACCTGCTCCGGCTAATTTTACTTTTGCTTCTTCCAATGTAAACATATTCATTGGCCCTCCTTTATAAGCACATTATTATCTATATTGTAACGACTTTTCTCAAAAAGCACAAGAGAAATTTATTGAGATTCTTATTATAAAGTGGTATGATTAGAGGAAGAATATTTTGGTAAAGGAAGGTTTAATTTTATGACTCAAAATGAAAAAGCATTGCAGCTTCACAAAGAATGGAATGGTAAGATCGACACCACTCCCAAATGCCATGTAAAGAGCCGTGAGGATCTGGCGTTAGCTTACACACCCGGTGTGGCAGAACCTTGTAAAGTGATCGCAGAAGATAAAGAACAAGCTTATACATATACAATCAAAAGCAACACCGTTGCCGTTGTCTCCGACGGAAGTGCCGTACTGGGACTGGGAAATATCGGTGCCGAGGCAGCTATGCCTGTTATGGAAGGAAAGGCTGTTCTCTTTAAGGAGTTTGGCGGGGTAAATGCCTTCCCAATCTGTCTTGATACACAGGACACAGAGGAGATCATCCGCACCGTAGTAAATATCGCTCCTGCTTTTGGCGGCATTAACCTGGAGGACATTTCCGCTCCCCGTTGTTTTGAGATTGAAAGCCGTCTGAAAGAACTCCTGAACATTCCTGTTTTCCATGATGACCAGCACGGAACCGCCATCGTGGTACTGTCCGGTATCATCAACGGACTGAAAGTCGTAGGCAAAGAAAAAGAAAACTGCAAAGTCATCGTAAATGGTGCCGGTTCCGCCGGTATCGCCATTACGAAGCTGCTTTTGCGTTACGGATTCAAAGATGTGACTCTGTGTGACAAAAGCGGCATCCTGAGCAAAAGCTCCAAGAATCTGAACTGGATGCAGAAAGAAATGATGGAAGTTACCAATCTGGAAGGAAAAGAAGGTACTCTGGCAGATGCTTTTGTAGGTGCAGATATTTTTGTCGGCGTTTCCGCTCCGGGAATCGTATCCGAAGAAATGGTTGCTTCTATGAATAAAGATGCAATCCTCTTTGCCATGGCAAATCCGGTACCGGAGATCATGCCGGATCTGGCAAAAAAGGCAGGTGCCCGCATTGTAGGAACCGGTCGTTCCGATTTTCCAAACCAGGTAAATAATGTGGTGGCTTTCCCTGGTATCTTCAAGGGTGCTTTAGAAGGCAGAGCAACTCAGATCACAGAAGAAATGAAGTTAGCTGCTGCTCTGGCTATCGCTTCTTTAGTGCCGGATGAGGAATTATCCGACGACAACATTATGCCGGAAGCATTTGACCCACGGGTAGCAGATGTAGTAAGCGCCGCTGTCAAAGCCAACATTCCGGACTAATGGAGGTTTTTTCGTGAGTGTGCAGCGCTGGGGCGAAAAGCCTTATCATTCTCTGGACTATGAATTAAAAAAACGATTTGGAGAGAAAATATACAAAGTTTCCCTGGACGGCGGTTTTACCTGTCCCAACCGGGACGGCACTCTGGGCACCGGCGGCTGCATCTTCTGCAGCGGTGCCGGTTCCGGGGATTTCGCCTCTCCCTGCTGTGAATCGGTTACCAGACAGATCGAAAATGGAATAGCCGGGATCTCCGCCAGAAAAAGTACGGGATCCTGTTTTATTGCATATTTTCAGTCTTTTACAAACACCTATGCCCCGGTGGAAAAACTGCGTCCTATGTTTCTGGAAGCCATCCGCCATCCACAGATTGTTATGCTTTCTGTAGGCACCCGGCCGGACTGTCTGCCGGAGGATGTGCTGGATCTTCTGACGGAATGTAATAAAATCAAACCGGTTATGATAGAACTGGGACTTCAGTCCATACATCCTTCCACCGTTTCCTACATCCGACGGGGGTACGATCTGCCTGTGTATGATAAAGCAGTGAACGTTCTGCATCAGAGAGGGATCGAGGTCGTAACCCATGTGATTGCTGGTCTGCCCGGTGAATCCAAAGAGGATTTTCTGGCTACCGTAAGGCACACCGCCGCTGTACATTCCGACGGGATCAAGCTGCAGCTTCTTCATGTTCTGCAAGGAACCGATCTGGCAGCCGATTACGCCGCAGGGAAATTCAGGACTCTATCTATGGAAGAATATCTGGACTGGATCACAGATTCTCTTTTGATCCTCCCTCCTGATATGGTAATCCACCGGCTCACCGGCGACGGTCCAAAGAACCTTCTGATCGCACCTGCCTGGAGCAGCCGCAAGCGGGAGGTATTGAATACACTGCACCGCCAATTAAAAGAAAAGAATCTATGGCAAGGAAAGGAATTTATGAATCATGGCGAATGAATCCATTACCATATACAAACTGATTATTTTATACTTTTTGAAAAAAACCAGCATTCCTCTGCCCCAGACTGTCATTTCAGACTATATTGTCAGTCATGGTTATACCAATTATTTCACATTGCAGAATGCTCTGGGAGAGTTGTTAAATGCCGATTTTATCGCAGAAGACGAAACATACCATTTATCTTACTATACGCTGACAGAAGCCGGCAGCGAAACACTGGCTCTCTTCGGCAGCCAGCTTTCCGCTGAAATCTGTTCTGAGATTGATGCTTATCTGGCTGAACATAAGATTGAGATCATCAATGAGACTTCTCTTGTCAGTGATTACAACCCGACAGACCACGGAACTTATCTGGCTTCCTGCAGTTTGAAGGACGGAAAACATATGATGTTCCGTCTGGAAATCGATGTTCCCAAAGAAGAAGATGCTATCCGGGTCTGCGAAAACTGGGAAAAACAGAGCGAAACTTTATATCAGCTGGCCCTGAAAAATTTATTATAATACAAAAAAGTTCCACCAGTCCGGGAAAAGAGCTTTATTCACTCTTTTCCCAGACAGATGGAACTTCTTTTTTCTTACTATCTCTTGATCTTGGTGCCTGGGTTAAACTGTCTGTATGTATATTTATCCAACAATTTATATCCGTTATATGAACCGCTGAAAGCCGGTCCTTTTCTCATTTCAAAATGCAGGTGGCTGCCAAATGCATAGCCTGTAGATCCGGTTATACCAATTTTATCTCCCGCTATCACTTTGTCTCCCACTTTTACTTTAAAGGAAGAGCAGTGCGCATAATAGGAATAGATACCGTTTCCATGATATACAATGATCAATTTGCCAAAAGATGCTTTGGAACTGGCCGCATGATACTTGGCATATACGACTGTACCGTCTGCCACACTGTAAATGGTTCTTCCACCGCCTCTGGCATCCCATCCATAATGTCTGCCACCGTGGGTAGAACAACGACAGTGCCATCCATCACCCCAGTTGCCACCTTTGACAGGACTGGTCCATTTTCCTTTTTTTACGGTAAAATCATCATCGATCACTGTCTTTTTATTCCGGGAAGTATTGGTAGCTTCTACCACATAAGAATAACTTCCTTCTTTTAGTTTGCCAAACTTCATAGACTTGTCTACTTTCGCCAGAGAACAATTCTTCTTGTTGACTTTAATCTTCTTTGTACAAACACTGTCTCCCTCTTCATTCAAGATGGATGCCTTTACTGTTTTCATTTTCTTACTGGCCTTCAATGTTCCTTTTACTTTAAAACCTGCACCCTTGGTGATCTTTTTAGGATGGGAACATTTTTTTAATTTTACGGTCCAGTTATCTTTTTTCTGGTCGGAAGCCGCCGGTGTCTGTGTCGGAGTTACTGTTGGCGTCGGTGTCACAGCCGGTTCTGCCGTATCAGACGGCTGGTTGATGGCTCCTCCTGTTGCCACTTCTGCTTCTGCCCTTACCGGTGCCTGTGGCGCCAGTCCTGCCAGAGTCATTCCTGCGATTACGCTATAAATCCCCACCAATTGACGAACTTTCTTATTCATTTCCTTCTCCAATCTGTTACTGATTTGTTACATTTTTTGTTACAATTTTCTATCCCTTTTTGTCTGTATCCATCCCCATAAGACGAACACAATGCCTATTATACAACACTTTTTCCAATTCTGCAACTGTAGAAATTATTTTGTAACATTTTTCTTTCTGTAACAATTAAAAAAGAGAGCGAAATATTTCGCTCTCACATCTTAACTTTTATGTAATTATTTCGCAAGTGTTACATTGCCATGACTGCCTCCTGCCAGCTGCAGACGGCCCTCCCGCACAAATCCGGATATGATTCTCCGTTCCAGACCGGTAGCCTCTGACAACTGAACCAGATTCATAGGGCCATTTTCTTTCAGACATTCTTTCACTCTTCCAAAGTTCGAAAGATAAGTGGCACCACACCGCTCACACTGGTAAATCTCACGCTTGGTGTAGATCATAGCACCAGAACACTTCCGGCACCGAACCGCATCCGGCTCTTCGATCATCAGCTTAAAACGCTGCTCTTCTCTCACCGTCACTCACCCCTCCGGGATCGTTCCCATTTATTATTTCTTGCTTCCGTATACCTTGTTGTAATTGGCAATACACTGCTCAATAACTTCAATGGCTTCTGCCGGGCCGCCAAACTCTTTAACAGCCGTCTCTTTCTGCTCAAGGTCTTTGTAAATACTGAAGAAATGCTGGATTTCCTCAAAAATGTGGCTTGGAAGCTGCTCAATATCTGTATAGATATTGTACATAGGATCGTTGTATGGGATTGCAATAATCTTTTCATCGTTTGCTCCGTTATCCAGCATGTACATTACACCAATCGGATAACAGCGAACCAGACACAGGGATTCAATATCCTCAGAACAGATCACCAGCACATCCAGTGGATCCTTGTCATCACCTAATGTTCTTGGAATAAATCCATAATTTGCCGGATAATGGGTGGATGTATACAAAATACGGTCCAAAATGATCAAGCCCGTCTCTTTATCCAGTTCATATTTTTTCTTGCTTCCCTTGGAGATTTCAATGGTTGCTATAAAATCTGAGGAAGAAATTCTCTTTTCATCAATATCATGCCAAATGTTCATTCGTATTATTTCCTTTCTTTGCTCTCTATCCGACTCCCAGGCTGCCTAACTCCAGATAACGCAGATAAGCACCATATGTCATCGTCGTCATGTCATCCCCGGTTCCTACGGTAACCCGAAGTTCATCCAGATCTTTCTCCGTGGCTGCTGCCGCATTTTTCAACGGTTCACTACTCTGATCCGTCGTGGCTGCTGTGGATTCTATCTGGTTCTGTGTATACTTACCGGTGTCCTTTACGGAGTAACTCTTATCCGGAACGGACACTCCTTCTTTCATATACTTATTGATCTTCTTCACATAATTCTGAGTCTCACTGTATGGTGGCACGCCGCCATATTTTTTCACTGCACCGCTGCCAGCATTGTATGCTGCCGCCGCCAGTGTAAAATCGCCGTTAAACTTTTTCAGATGTGCCGCCAGCAGCTTGGCGGAAGCCATAATGTTCTGCTCCGGATCATACGGATCTGTGACACCAAACTCTTTGCACTCATATGGCATCAGCTGCATGATTCCTTTCGCCCCTGCCGAAGACACGCATTTCGGATTGAAGTCCGACTCTGCCTTGGCTACTGCTGTCAGAAAATCATAGGAAATATTATACTTTTTCGCTGCCCTCTTAAAGATAGCACTTAACTTCACCTTGCCAGAGTCTGTCACACCACTGTCTGTGTCATTCTCTGTACTCTTCACCGTATCCGTCTGGGTCGTTTTCGCAGTTGTCGATACAATAGCAGCAGAATCCGCCGTATCTGCCGACTGGGTACGGGCCTTTACCTCTCCCTGCAAAACCTTGTGAAAAGGAGTGATGGAAGACTGACTTTTTGACTGGGACACCGAATAAGACAGATCATCTGCCTGGGTCACATCATTTACTACGATCAATTTCTGTCTCCTCCTTTCGCATAATATGCATATCTAATTTATTATAGTCAACTCTGGGGAAAAATGTCAAGTGCTGTACTTCATTTTTCTTGCAAGCAAAATCACTATGATGCCGCTGAGAATAGAAAACAGGATCAATCCTGCCGAATATACCGTTTCACTTGGAACAACACTCTGGATCCCGCTGTTGACAAAGTCCGTAATATAGGAACTTGCATTAAACACAATATGGAAAAAGATGGATCCAAAGATAGTCTGCGTCTTTTCATATACATAAGCAAGCAGCACTCCCAACACGCTGGCGTATACTCCCTGCATGATATTCATATGGAACACACCAAACATAATGCCTGAAATAATTGCCGCCGGCCAGAAGGAAAATGCCCGGCGCAGTTTACCAAAGATCATACCGCGAAATACCAGTTCTTCCGCGATAGGTCCTACGATACAGACCGCCAGGATCATAAGCACCGGTGACGCTGTAGACAGATCAAAATTTTGCGCCAGATCTTCATAAGAATCCATAGCCGATGGGATCAGTACACCGGTCAGGGTTGCGATCAGGTTGCTGGCATACTGTCCTAGAACTCCCATCACGATGATATATCCTATGTTTTTCAATGAAAAGGCACTTTTATAATTGGGCCGGAACGGATACTGCCTCTCTCTGAAATAATACCAGGTTCCAAATCCTGCCATCAGCACCATATCACACAAAAGCGTAATAAGGATCATCATCCAGCCCTTTGTCAGCAAACCCATTGCGTACTGGATGCCTTCCTGCACTGCCCCAGCATCCATCGTCCTTCCTGCTGACTGAAACGCCACAAAAAAAGCGATCATCCCATACGCAAAAGACAGCATCAACTGTACCATAAAAGTGATTGCCATGTACAATGCTGTCCATGCAATCGCCGTCCATTTCTTTTTCATCCGAAAATGCCCCTCCATGTTCTTTTATTTATACTCTCCCATTCTAACACTTTCCCCCGCCCGGGTCAATTTTTCTGTTGCGATTTTATCCCCAAAATGGTACTATTATAAAGATTGCACAGGGAATTTTCTGTGCTGTCGCTGAATCTGTGAAGAATAATATTAAGATATGAAAAAAAGGAGGCACCCTATGAAACTTTGGGGAGGACGATTTACAAAGGAAATCAATCAGTTAGTATACAATTTTAACGCATCCATTACTTATGACCAGAAATTCTACAAACAGGATATTCTCGGCAGTATCGCACATGTTACCATGCTTGCCAAACAGGGCATTTTGACCGACGATGAGCGTCAGCAGATCGTGGACGGTCTGCAGGGGATCCTCAAGGACATCGAAAATGGTACTCTGGAGATCACCATGGAGCATGAAGATATCCATACATTTGTAGAGGCCAATCTGATCGAACGCATTGGTGACGCCGGTAAAAAACTTCACACCGGACGCAGCCGTAACGACCAGGTAGCATTGGATATGAAATTGTACATCCGGGATGAGATCGTTGCCATCAATGATCTGCTGAAAGCCCAGATGGAAGTGATCCACCGCATCATGAAAGAAAATATAGACACTTTCATGCCCGGTTTCACTCACCTGCAGAAAGCCCAGCCGGTTACGCTGG
>ULRJ01044695.1_pt1 | contig 21828 bp, 16 predicted proteins | sample 1955321 | NCBI WGS metagenome assembly ULRJ01 (sample SAMEA4835679, study PRJEB28245) | human gut metagenome | biome: gut microbiome; material: fecal sample | place: Denmark | collected 2008 | reverse complement strand
AAATGAAACGTTCTCTAATATAACTAATTAGCTATATTTTCTTCGCTAAGTCATTTACAAAGATAAGGAATTTTCTTGATTGCCGGATAACTATCTTTAGATTTTTTTATAGAAAAAAATACCGCGTCGGCTTCCGTAAGGACGGGAGCCAGCGCGGTGAGGCATATTTGATTGCTAATGTAGCCCTTAGTTCTTAGAAGAACTTGATTTCTTCGCCTTCGATGTCCGAAAGCAACAGGTTGGCGAGGCGGCTGGTTCCCAGGCGGAACAGTTGGTTGTTCAGCCATGCTTCACCCAGCACTTCTTTGACAATGGTGTAATAAATAACTGCGTCATTGACTGTATTGATTCCGCCTGCCGGCTTGAAACCTACCTTGTTTCCTGTTTTCTGATAATATTCCTTGATGGCTTCGCACATCACATAAGCAGCTTCGGGAGTAGCGGCAGGCTGCTGCTTTCCTGTAGAGGTCTTGATAAAATCAGCACCCGAATACATGGATAGGATAGAGGCCTTTTTGATGTTGGAAGCACTCTTTAGGGCACCTGTCTCGAGGATTACTTTGAGATGGTGTTCCTTGCATACTTCCTTCAATTCCTGTATTTCTTCGCACATGCCTTCGTAGTCGCCGCTCAGGAATTTGCCTATGGAGATGACGATGTCTATTTCGTCTGCTCCGTCTGCAATAGCCAATGCTGTCTCTGCTACCTTTACTTCAACAAAGGTTTGTGAAGAGGGGAATCCGCCTGATACGCAAGCGATATTGACGCCGTCCACTTCCAACGTATTCTTCACGATAGCGGCAAAATTGGGATAAACGCAGATGGCCGCAACGTTCTTCAAATCGGGGTATTCATCGTCGAACTTATTGACTTTTTCCGTAAAGTGCATCACGCTTTCATCACTGTCCGTACTGTTCAAAGTCGTCAGGTCAATGCAGTTGAACAGGAATTTCTTAACTTCTTCCGTATTGTTTTCCGGCACTTTTTTTTCGATTAATTCGGCTACGCGGGCCTGAATATCAGCATCGCTCAGATTGGTATTGTACTTTGCCAACGCGGCATCATACTTGTTGGACTGTGAGTTATTCTCTTCCATGCTCTTTCAGTTTTGGGTTATTGATATGTCTTTGATTATCTCGTTTCGTTTTCTTTTCCATGCTCTTTTGCAGGGCAGTGGTGAGGTCTACGCCTGTCTGGTTGGCGATGCAGAGAAGCACCCATAGCACATCTGCTATCTCTTCGTCGAGGTTGTCTTTCTCTCCCTCCTTGAAGGACTGGTCGCCATATTTGCGTGCCATCACACGTGCCAGTTCGCCCACTTCTTCCGTCAAAACCGCCATATTTGTCAATTCGCTGAAGTAGCGGACACCGTATGTCTTGACCCATTGGTCTACTTGTTTTTGAGCTTCTTCCAAAGTCATCTTTTAGTGATTAGGGTTAGTGATTAATGATTAGTGAACGCCCGCATTTGAACGTCTATTCTTTGTTTTTAGTATCTATGCATATAGTAACAGGACCATCGTTCAAAAGTTCGACTTTCATGTCTGCCCCGAAGATTCCCGTGCCTATTTCTTTTCCCAATGCACTGTTCAGGTCTTTGCAAAATCGCTCGTAGAGTGGGATGGAAACTTCCGGTCTGACTGCCTTGATATAAGAAGGGCGGTTCCCTTTTTTTGTAGAAGCGTGTAGGGTGAACTGGCTGATGACGAGAATCTCGCCTCCATCTTCTAAGATAGACTTATTCATAACTCCGTTTTCATCGTCGAAAATACGCAGGTTTACTATCTTTTTGCAGAGCCAGTCGATATCTTCCTGTCCGTCGGCTTCCTCGATGCCGACCAATATCAACATTCCTTTTCCGATAGCTGATTTGCAGTTCCCTTCAATGGTTACTGACGCACGGCTTACCCGTTGTATAACTATTCGCATTGCTATTTATCTTATTTCGTAATTACGAAAGGCAAATTTACGAAATTCGGAAGAGAAAACGATGTATTGAAGGAAAAATATTATGGAACTGTGCCGAAAGCTTCAATGGTAGAAATATAACTGATTCTATTCTATCAATTTCTTGTTTAACATCTATTCGATGAAAGAGTAGTCCGCAGGCTTCCCCACCTTCCAGAAAGAGGAAGATGGAGCTGTTGGATTTATATCGAATTGGCGTTATTTATTTTCGGCTTGTTCATTGTTCAATCCCGCTTTTACGGTTTTAGCTTTCGCCTCTCCAACGATGGCGCTAATCTCTTCTAAAGATGCCTCTTTTATCCGTTTTACGCTCTTAAACTCTTTCAAAAGGGCGGTTTTCGTCTTTTCTCCGATTCCCTTGATGCTATCCAGCGCAGACGCTACCTGCCGTTTGCTGCGTTTATCACGATGGAAGCTGATGGCAAAACGGTGTACCTCATCCTGAATCTGCGTCAGCAAACGGAACAACGGACTATGTTGCTTGATGCCGATTGTCTGTGGCGGAAACCCGAAAAGCAGCTCTGATGTGCGGTGGCGATTGTCTTTCGCTAATCCTGCAATAGGAATGTTAAGGTTCAATTCATCTTCAATAACCTCTCTGACGACTTCCATTTGCCCTTTTCCACCATCGGTAATAATAAGGTCGGGCAGCGGAGAACTTTCTTCAATAGCGCGTTGATAACGCCTTCTGACAACCTCTTTCATCGAAGCGTAATCATCCGGCCCCACAACCGTCTTTATGTTGTATTTCCGGTAATCTTTCTTCGATGGTTTCGCCTTTTTGAATACAACGCATGCCGCTACCGCATCAGCCCCCTGTATGTTCGAGTTATCGAAACATTCAATCTGCAAAGGCGGTTTGTCCAAGTGCAGTTCCTGCTGTATTTCCTTCATCAGACGCATGCTCCTCTGTTCGGGATTCAGCTTTTCCGCCTGCTTCAGACGGTCAGCCTTGTATTGCTTCACGTTTAAGATAGAAAGGTCTAATAACTTCTTCTTATCTCCCCGCTGAGGAACGGTGAAAACGATATTATTCAATTCCAAATCAAGCTCGAAAGGAACGATAATCTCCTTCGACAGGCTTTTGTAGCGCTCTCGCATCTCAATAATACCCAATGTCAAAAGCTCCTCTTTCGATTCATTCAGCTTTTTCTTGTATTCGAAAGTGAATGCCTGATTGATGGCTCCATTCGTAATATGCAGATAATTGATGAAAGCTGAATTAGCCTCGTCCTCTTCGATAGAAAACACGTCGATATTATGCAGCACAGAACTTACTACCTCGGACTTCGAACGATAATTCTCTACCAACAGATACTTCTCTTTTACCTTCTGCGCTTCTTCAAACCTCATCTCGCCCGCCAATACCTGCATTTTCTCTAATAGCATCCGGCTGACCTCTTGTGTGTTTCCTTTCAGGATTTCTTTGATTTCATCGATGTTTTTGAGATAATCTTCGTGTGATTGCAACCCGATACAGGGGCCTGCGCAGTTCTTGATGTGATATTCCAGACATACGTTGAACTTTCCCGCCCGTATATTCTCCGGACTCAGGTTCAGATTGCAAGTGCGTAAAGGATACAGATGCTTTATCAAATCCAATACCGCGTACATAGACGGGATATGACTGTACGGTCCATAATAAGAAGAACCGTTTCTGATAATCTTCCTGGTTCTGAAAATCCGGGGAAAATACTCGTTCTGTACGCAGATAGATGGATACGTCTTATCGTCCTTTAATAAGACGTTGTAGCGCGGCTTATACTTCTTTATCAGATTATTCTCCAGCAGCAACGCGTCTTCTTCCGTATTGACTACGATATAACGGATATCGGCAATCTTGCTGACAAGTACCCGTGTCTTTCCCGGCTCGTGTTCCTTGCTGAAATAGGAGTAGACTCTTTTTTTTAGATTTTTCGCCTTTCCAACGTATATAATCGTCCCTTCCGTATTCAGGTACTGATAGATGCCTGGCTTCTCAGGAAGGTTGGCTACGATTCCTTTCAAATATTCATTGGTTCTGCTTTCCGTTTCTGCATTCATAATCGTTAGGGCTGAGAGATCGCTAAAATAAAAAAGGGCGTAGTTCAACTACGCCCTGCAAATATAATCAAATCCTTTATAAAGACAATACAGATTCTACTTCTACATCATCTCCGAATACAGATTTTCCATTCAGGTCTTTCAGCTCGATGATGAAGTTCACATATACTTTCTTTGGTTTCAGTTTCCTTACCAGTTCGCAGGCCGCTTTCATGGTTCCGCCTGTTGCCAGCAGGTCATCGTGCAACAAGACTACGTCATTTTCATCCAATGCGTCTTTATGAATTTGTACGGTGTCTTTTCCGTATTCCTTGTCATAGCTTTCTTCAAGCGTTTCGGCAGGAAGTTTGCCGGGCTTGCGGATAGGGATGAAACCAGCATTCAACCGGGTAGCCAGAATCGGTCCCATGATGAAACCTCTTGATTCTATACCTACCACTTTGGTGATGCCTTTATCTTTGTACATTTCGTACATAACGTTCGATAATTCCTGCAGGCACCATGGATCTTTGAATAAAGTGGTAACATCATAGAATAGGATTCCGGGAATAGGGAAATCTGGTATTTCCCGGATGCTTTTAATTAGCGTTTCTTTGCTCATAATCATTGATTTATATCGTTTCTTTAAATGCTTTGTTTCACGTGAAACGTTGCCGGCTACCGTCCGGAAAGGACCAGTAATACGTTGATGTCGCTTGGTGATACTCCCGGGATTCTGCTCGCCTGTGCAATCGTTTCCGGGTCTATCTTTATTAGTTTCTGCCGGGCTTCGGTTGATAAGGACTGAATGGAAGCGTAATCGAATTTGCCTTTGATTTTGATGCTTTCCAGTCTTGACAGTTTCTCTGCTATCATTCGCTCCCTGTCAATATATCCTTGATATTTGATTAGGATTTCGGCAGCTTCGAGAATTTCTTCTTTCCGGTCTTGATTAGAACTGGTAGCCTTTTCCAGTTCGCGTTGAAATGCCGGAACATATCCGGTGATGTTTTCAATCGTCACTTGCGGGCGATTCAGAATTTCTATCAGTTTGCATCCCTGGCGTAGGGGAGTTGTTCCTATTTTTTCGAGAGCATCATTAATTAATGCCGGTTTCATCGAATAGCTGTGCGCGAAAGATACAATTTGTTCCACCGCTTCCTTCTTGCTCTTCATTAATTGATAACGGTCTTCCTTAGCCAATCCGAGTTTATAAGCTCGTTCGGTCAGGCGCATATCAGCATCGTCCATACGGAGCAAGATACGGTATTCTGCGCGTGAAGTAAACATACGGTAAGGCTCGTCGACACCTTTGGTTACCAAATCATCGATTAATACGCCGATATATGCTTCGTCGCGTGCCAGTGTGAAGGCTTCGCCTCCGTGGCAGTTGATGTGCGCATTGATTCCCGCTATCAATCCTTGTCCGCCTGCTTCTTCGTATCCGGTAGTACCGTTTACTTGTCCGGCAAAGAAAAGGTTTTCGATAATCTTCGATTCCAACGTATGCTTTAGTTGTGTCGGGTCGAAATAGTCATATTCAATCGCATACCCCGGACGATAGATAACCAAATCCTTGAAAGCCGGAATTTTCTTTAAAGCGGCAATTTGTATGTCCATCGGAAGTGAGGAAGAGAATCCGTTGAGATATAACTCCTGTGTTGTTTCGCCTTCCGGTTCGAGGAACAGTTGATGTTGGGTCTTGTCGGGGAAAGTCACAATCTTCGTTTCGATGCTCGGACAATAACGCGGGCCGATGCTCTGAATCTGTCCGTTGAATAGGGGAGAATCCGGCAGTCCGTCACGTAGAATCCGGTGCACCTCTTCATTGGTATAGCAGGTCCAGCATTGCAGTTGCTTCAAGTGACGTACACTTGTATTCATGAAAGAGAATTTGTGAAAGTCACATTCTCCGTCTTGTGTTTCCATTTGGTCGAAATGAACGCTGCGCGCGTCGATTCGTACCGGGGTTCCGGTTTTCATCCTTCCGTAAGTGATACCGTGGCGGGCGATGGATTCGGTTAATTTATAGGAAGCCGGTTCTGCCATTCTTCCGCCCGGCAACTGGTGGCGTCCTACGTGCATCAGTCCGTTGAGGAAAGTTCCTGCAGTGAGTACTATGCATTTTGCCTTGAAGGTGACACCCCATGCGGTAACCAGTCCGGTCACTGTACCGTCTTCAACAAGAAGTTCGCATACGGTATCTTGCCAGATATGAAGGTTGGGGGTATTCTCCAGTCTTTCCCGCCACGACCAGATAAACTTGGCACGGTCGCATTGGGCACGGGGACTCCACATGGCGGGGCCTTTCGAACGGTTCAGTATTCGGAACTGGATAGCTGTTTCGTCTGTCACCAGTCCCATCTGTCCGCCCAGCGCATCTATTTCACGTACAATTTGTCCTTTGGCGATTCCACCCACGGCAGGGTTGCAGCTCATCTGTCCAATCTTGTTCATATCCATCGTAATGAGACAAGTCTTGGAACCTAAATTTGCAGCAGCGGCTGCCGCTTCGCAACCGGCATGTCCGGCACCAATTACAATTACGTCGTACTTAAAATCCATTCCTATCTTATTTATTATCAAACGCTGCAAAGTTACGGAAAAGTTGTGAGAAATATATCCTCATGCTCTTTTTGCTTCCGAAAAATCGGGGAACTGTCCGGCTTCGTCGAAAAAATCGTCGTGATTTCGGCTTGGAAAAATACAGATTGTTCAGAGAACGAGGACTGTTCTGTTCCTGTATATACTCATTCCCTTTCAAAAAGTTTATTTCCTGCATAGTAATCTTGGCTTATGCTTACTTTTTGCCAGTTCTAAAACTGTCGGAAACAAGATGAAACTAGAGCACGAAGTGTTAATTTTGCCTTATCTCTTGACATAAGTCAAAAAAACAAGTCGAAATTTAATTTTTTGTATAATGGTTCTTGTCGTTTTCCAAAACAGCTTTACCTTTGCAGTGTAGTTGTGAAACTACTAAGATTTTTAGGTATTAGAAAAAGGTAATAATAAAAGGTATTAGTTTATAAAATTAAGGTATTAGATTTAAAGATTAGTTTTTAGGAAAAAGATTGTTTGGATTAGGTATTAGTAAAAAGTAGTTTTCAGGTAACGAGTAAATGAAAGATGAAAAAAAGAAGAATCCCATTAAGGGGGATTCTTTAAAGGTGGAGCGGAATGATTCGCTCTTTTTTTGTGCCTTGCTGGGGGATATCTGGTGTTCCTTGTTTTAGTAGGGGGTTCTGAGAAAAGAAAAAGCCCCGGAGAAGAACTTCCGGGACCCTTTCATGTAGTAACGAACAAATGCTCTTTTTATTTTATTTCAAGATTTCGTTCAACTTCTTTTCAACTTGCTCGCCTCTGAGGTTTTTTCCTATAATCATTCCGTTAGGGTCTACCAACAGGGTAGTAGGGATGGCTCTTATGCCGTAAACCGTAGCGCCTTCACTCTTCCATCCCTTTAAATCGGATATTTGCGGCCATGTGATACCCAAGCTCTTAATTCCCTTCAACCATGCTTCTTTCTTGTCGTCCAGAGAGACACCGATGATTTCAAATCCTTTGGATGCAAATTTCTCATAAGCAGCTTTTAGATGTGGAATTTCCCCACGGCAAGGACCACACCATGATGCCCAAAAATCTATCAATACATATTTCCCTTTTCCAATATAGTCGGATAATGCAACCTCTTTATCATTTATATCTTTCGATTTGAAATCCGTAAATTTCTGTCCTACTTCAGCCCGTTTCATAGCAATCTGATGCTTGATGACAGCCTGGGTAAATCCGTTTTCCTTCATAACCGGGGAGGCAACGGCAAGAATTTTTGCAACTTCTTCGCTTGACAGGCTGCTTTCAAACCGACGGAGTAACTGTGCCCCGGCGATATTATTCAGGTTTTGGTTGATACATTCTTTTATTACCGCCGTTTGTCTCTTGCTTACGTCTTCCCATTTCTTTTCCAATTCAAGCATTTTTGCTTTATCCTCTTCTTTCAATTCAGAAGCCTGTTGTCTCAATGCCTTATATTCGCTGTTGAACGCATTAATCCTCTCATTGCAAGCTTCGAGAATATCATTTGTAGGCGTTCCTGTCGCTTTTCCCGGACTATCAAGTGAGACGTTGATAGTTCCGTCCTCAAGAACCAAAGTTGTCCTGGCTCTGCCCGCTGATACGGTGGCAAAACAGACTTTAGGCTGCGTTCCTTTGAATGTAAAAGCATTATTGCTGATAATTACGCTATCCATTGCGTTGGTCTGGCTGTTCTCTGCGTCATTGAGATAGACTGTCTGGCCATCCATGCCGGTAGCAGTACCTTTTATGGTATAGTTTACTTGCGTAGATGCAGCGAGTGACATGCATAATGCACATGCCGTGATACTAATTCTGTTCATAATTCGAATATTAAAGTTTTATTGTATGTTCAAGCTATCCGTTTATTTCTTTCCGAGCGGGTCATATGGACGGTTATCTACTTCCAATCCCCATTGCGGATTCTTTTCAATGATAGAGTTTGATTTCGGCAGCGTGTAATATTCGTTATTTACCGGAGCCGAATAGGTCTTGCTTCCTATCTTATGCGTGATTGTTGTCTGACACCAGGGTTTCCCTGTGTCATATACAAAACGCTTGATGTCAAAGGTACGCTGATAAGATGAAATAGGCAATTCCCGGCGGCGTTCTTTTAGTATTTCATACAGTAATTCATCTTCATTTAAAGAACTGCCATTTGGCAAATCGGTGTTATCGCCGGAATAACGATACTTGCGCAACAAGTTCAGGTCTTTCAACGCATTTGTCTTGTCGGAAGTGCGGGCTTCCGCCTCTGCCTTCATTAATAGAAGTTGAGGATATGTGATGCCCTGATTGGTCAGCATTTTGGAGCTGCGACAATACGTCCTTTTTATGCCGTCCTCATATTTAATGCCGCCTACAGTCGTTGAATATCCTAATATTCTCAAGGCAAATAGTTGGTATCGCCTGTCGGTATTTGGATCGAACAGAGCAAGGAAGTCATCCGACGGGTAATAAGTGGATTGACCGTTCGTGGTGGCGCAACCGGCAGGTGCTGTCCTGTAAAACAGGTTTTCCCGGTGTATGCTTTGGTTGAACAACAAGTCCTGTCCGCGTAAGTCGAGTGACAGCTCTTTATCCGTTCCTTCTGCCGGATCGGCATTGGGGTCGTCGTCATAGTAACATTGGTTGAAGTCATAAATCATATTATCAACACTTCCTTTCAGCGCGACAGAACGGCTCCACGCTTCCGACGCTTCTTTCAGCATATTGGTCCAGTCCCTCATATACATGAAATATTCTGCCCGCAAAGCATGCACAGCCGCTTTATTGGCTCTGCAGGGATTCACTACATTTTCGGGAGCATCCAGCGCATCGTCCAAATCTTTCTTCACAAACTGCATCAACTCTGCTGTTGTAGCTAGGTCGGGATTAGGCACAGTAGGGTCGCCCGAAGTGCGGTAAGGAATTGTTTTTGTGCTGTTGTCCCCATTAGGTTTATACATCGGGCCATAGCCCAATCCGCCGACCATGTAAGACCAGGCGCGCCCGGCTTTGGCTTGTGCGATTACGGCTTTGCCGTTTTCCGTTTCGGCAGCTCCGTCCAGGCCTTCAATGCCTTCGATGACGTTGTTAAACAATCCGGCTGCCCGGTATATTCCCCATTCCCATGTGTATTGCGGCTTGATAGGGCTTTCGTAAGGTACGTTAAACGTATAGGCTGCATATACATCTTTATTGACATAAGAGCTTATGTATTTATATTTATCCAAGTTCTCGCTTATGGATAAATTATCTGCCAGCATAGAGTAAAAAGAGGTATTGTTATTATCCATGAAGTGGTACTTGATGGTACTTTCATTGTTTAAAAGATTTTCAAATTCCTCTATCTCTGTCGGTATTAATTTTCCAATGGGCTTCACATCCAGGAAATCACTGCAAGACGAACAAGCGATTGAGAGTAAAAATAAGTATTTTAGTTTCATGATTTATTCAATTAAAATGAGAATGACAAACCGATATAAAACTCAGGACGTAAAGGCAATGAAGTGTATCCTTGGTCGTAAGTGGGACCGGAATATCCAGTTTCATTGACTTCTGCGATTTCAGGGTCTATGTCGACTCCTTTGGCTGTAATCCTGAATAAATTGCGCATCTGAAAATAGACTCTTGCATTATTCAGATGAATCTTGTTGATGAGCGAGCGGTCAAAAGTATAAGCCAGCGTGATATCCCGCAATTTCATATAACTGGCGTTCCCAACTAATATATCCAAGTACGGAAAATCGAATAAATCCATATTCCAGCTTTTCAGTACCGGATAAATCGCCGTCTTTTCGTCTCCCGGCTTTTGCCATCTTTCGCCTACATGGCGGTTGGAATAGTTAGAGCCGCTAAAGGCATCCTTGCGGTATTTATGACCTAATTTGGCGATTAACATAAATGATAAATCCCAGTTCTTATAACTAAAACTCTGAGTCATGGACATATCAAACTTGGGGCGTAAGCTTCCCTGGCAATAAACATCTTCTATCTCGGCATCACCAATCAAGATTTTGTCTCCTTTTGAATTATAAATCATAGTGGCACCTTCTTCATTCAAACCTGCGAATTTATATCCCCAGATAGAATTGGCGGGGTATCCGGCAACTGTGACAGAACCTGTGCTCGGCGTGTAACTGCTTGCGTAACTACGGGTTACGTTATATTCTTTCACTTTGTTGTGATTGTATGCGAAATTGTAATTGATATTCCATTTGAAATTACGCGTCACAATAGCGTCAGCATCTACCGTTATTTCTATACCGTTATTGACAATCCTGCCTACATTCTTTGTCAGAGAAGCAAAACCGGTAGTAGGGTCTATCGCGTCTTTCGCCAGCAGGTCGGAACTGTTTTTGGTATAATAATCAAAACTAAAGTTCAGGCGGCTGTTCAGGAAAGAGAGGTCCAGACCGATGTTAGTAGTTTTTGTCTTTTCCCATCTTAACTGGTTGTTGGGCGGGGAAGCCACCTTGTAGGATACGCCGCCGGTCGTCTGATTGTAATCTCCCGCTTCCAGAATCAGGAACGGGCCTTCATCCAAGGCAATATTACCGTTTATACCGTAAGACGCACGGATATTCAGCCTGTTAATCCACGGTACATCGAAAAAATCTTCATTGGCAAGCTTATATGTTCCACCTACAGACCAAAGCGGTTTATGGCGATATTTAGGGTCTGTGCCGAAGAAGTTGGTTAAATCCATACGTACACTCCCGCTTACGATAAACTTGTTGTTGTACTCATAAGAGCCGTTACCATACCAGGACACGAAACGGTTGTCGCGATAGGTGTACTCCCCGTTTGTGAATGTATCATATAACGGGGGACTCCATGGAGAGCCGAACAACATATCCGCATAGTTTACATTGCCGACAAAATCTTTTAAATTCATCGGGATAAACGAGCCGGCTACTTCATTATATCCCGCACGGGTTGCCATAGTGTTGTAATCATACGTAGAACGGCGCACTTCGTTACCGGCAAGGATTGTGACGCGGTGTTTGTCGTTCAGGAATGAACGGTTGTAATTGATTTGGGTACGTATTGTCCAATCCTCGCTTACATTTCTTTTTTCGTTGATAACAGCACCGTCGGGCAAATAATGGTTTACGGTATTTGTCTTGGATGTCGCGTCGTTATAGGCGATGCGTACAGCGTAAGAATCCGCCTGGCGCAGTTGTTTGTATTGGTAATTGCCCCTTTGCCACACTCCGCCGACTTCGATATTCAGTCCTTTCATAATATCCAGGCGCAGTTTGCCGCTGATTCTTGTGCTGAAGTTCGTAGTGCTTATTGCGTCCTTATAAACATCCTCAATCGGATTATACGTCCAGTCTTTCATGCCGGGCGTATTCTGGTAAGTTTTTACTTTATATTGGCTGAGTCCCCATACATTACACGGCTTTCCGTTTTCATCTACAATGGCGGTATAAGGCTGCAAATCGGAGCCGCTGCTATATCCGGTCAGGGCCGAATAGGTCGTATTCGGTTCGTTGGTACGGTTGTATAAGATATTTGCCCCCAAATCTATGATTAAGAACTTATAAGGTTTCCATTGGTTGTTGAAATCCAGAATCAGCCTGTCCTCATTCGTATTGATGAAGCTGCCTCTTTTGTAATTATAATTGGCTGCTACGTTGTACATATAGTTGTCTTCGCCACCGGAAATGGAAACATTGTGCTGATGGCTCAACTGGTTGCGGAACATATACTTCTCAATCTGTTTCAAGCCATTTACCTGGCGGAGCTGGTTTATTTCCGCCATCGCTTCATCCTGTGTTATCTTGTTATTGTGTGCCTGCATCAACAGATAACTGACTCTGCTCATATTACCCTCATCCAGTGGGTCATAACTGTCCGGTGACTGATTGAACAAGTCAATCTCGGCATCAATATAATCCGATGAAGATGCCCTGTTCAATTTGCTTAAATCAGGTTTCAGCGTCACGTTGAACGAACCTTTGTAAGAGACTACCGCCTTTCCTTTCTGACCGCGCTTCGTTGTGATGACGATAACCCCGTTGGCTGCCCGCGAACCGTAGATAGAGGCGGCTACACCATCCTTGAGCACTGTGATATTCTGGATGTTATCAGGGTTCAAGTCTTCCAGTTTACCTTCGATTGGATAGCCGTCGACTACAAGCAGCGGGGTTTTCTCGGCATTGAAAGTAGAAACGCCCCGGATTTCAATGTTTCCTTTCTTGTCTATCACGATACCGGCAGCCTGTCCTTCCAGTAAAGATTTCAAGTCGGGTTGCAGTTTGGTTTCCAGTTTGCTTGAAGAAATAAGCCCGAATGCCCCTGTCACCCTTTCCTTGGATAAGGTTTGATAACCGGTCACTATCACTTCGCTCAATGCAGAAGTGGCAGGCAATAATTTCACACTTATAGCTTTGGTGGCGGGAGTAACCTTTACCATTTGGTCTGCCATGCCTACAAAAGTAAAAGTCAGTACTTCGCCCGGTGCGGCTTTGATTGAAAAGTGCCCGTTGGCATCCGTGATGGTGCCGTTGTTGCTTTTGGGGACAAAGACGCTTACGCCTACCAGCCCGTCCCCGTTTTCGTCTACGACAGTCCCCGAAATATTTACAGGAGTGTATTTCTTGTCACTGCCTGTCACTTCTTTTTCCGGATAAAGAAGAATCAGATTCCTTTTAATCTCGTAACGCAACGAAGTCTGTTTGCAGAAATCCTGAAGAACTTTGGGCAAAGAGGTGTTTTGATAACTCAATGTCACTGTCTGTCCCGGATGAATGGTCGTTTCTTCGTACACAAAATGCAAATTCGTTTCCCTTTGCAATTGATCCAACACTACCCTGACCAGAGTGTTTTGAACATTTATGCTAATCTTCTTGTCGGCCTGGGCAAACGCTTGTGTGCCAACTGTTAAAGAGAAGAGCATAAAAGTTATAAAACATCTAATCATTAAATTCTTACGAAGAAAAATTTCGTTTAAAACTTTTTTTCCCATAACTTTGTTTTGATTAAATGATGTGAAATTTCCTGTCTTACAGGATTTTGATTGTTTATTTATAGCGGGAAGGCTCCACCCTTTCCGCTATTCTGTTATATATATTTGATTGTTTTCTCTGATAAATTTCACGTTCGACACTTTCTCGATTACTTCGATGGCGAAACTTAGTTCGTTGTTGCGGAATATAACTCCGGCAAAGCGTTTGTGCTTCAGTTTTTCATTATTGAAGCGGATATCCACGTTGTACCAGCGTGAAAGTTGCGCGGCGATGTCTCCAAGCTCTGTCTTGCGGAACTCATACATTCCTTGCGACCACGATGTGAAGAGGCTTGCATCCACATTTTCTACCTCGATATCCCCCGTCCCGTGCATTGCCGCTTGCTGGTTCGGGAGTAGAGTGACCGAAGCTTCCTGGTTATATATCTTTACTTTACCTTCTGCCAGCGTCGTATAGATTTTATTTTCCGGATATGCTGAGACATTAAACTTCGTGCCCAGTACCTCTATTTTATTGTCGGAAACACTGACTATGAAAGGACGTTTATTGTCTTTGGCAACTTCAAAATAGGCTTCACCTGTCAAAGTAACTTCACGTTTGTCCGCGAAACTGACCGGATAACGCAGGCTACTTTCAGAATTTAACCACACCTTTGTCCCGTCTGCCAGAACCAGCAGGTACTCGCCGCCACGGGGAACGGTTAGCGTATTGTATTTGAGAGTCTTGGGTGTCTCCTTTTTCGTGTCTTGATAAACAAGCGCCTCATTGGGCTTGCTGACGGCAATTGTGCCTTCCGTACTCTCTATATTTCCTTCTTTTGTACCTAAATCTATTTCTTTCCCGTCATCCAGGGTTAAAGTGGCTTTTTTGCTGCCCATTTCCGGAAAAGAATCCGTTGCGGCGGAAAGTTCTGTTTCCTTATGAGGGAAATTATGAGATAAGGAAGTGTAAGCCAGTGTGAAAATGAGCAGGAAAGATGCCGCGACAGCAACAGATGTATATGTCACGCGACGTATTTGTCTCCGGCTTTTCTTTTTCTGAAGGCGTTTCCATGCTTGTGCAGCGTCATACTGTTCGATGAAGTCAAGGCAACGTCTGATTCTATGATGTTCAAACCATGTCTTTGCCGCCTTCTTGTGTTCATTCAAGTTATTGAACTGCGTGCGAGGGTTTTTCATTTCTTTGCTCATTTTATCAATCCTTTATAATAAGGAGTATAAAAGTTGCAAAATGGGTGACATAAGAAACGAAAAATATAAAATTAATTATTTTATAGCCATAAAAGTATTAGGTTGTTATCTTTGCGCAAGCGCTTTAATGCACGTGACAGATGGGTTTTCAGGGTATTCACGGATATATTCAGTTCTTCTGCCGCTTCTTTGTATTTTTTGTTTTCGAGAATCACCGCTTGCACGGCAGAGAGTTCCTGTTTGGGCAGCTTTTCCAGTTCTTCCATGATTTTCCTCTCTTTTTCTCTCAGTTCTTCTTCGTCGGTGATAGATTCGGTGATATCTATTTCCGTATCAAAAAGTTCTTCCATCGAGACGAGGTTGTTCTTCCTTAATGATAAGTAAGAGTTGTTTCGTATGGCATAAAACAGGTAACTGCGTAACTTGACAGCAATATTCTGATATGTTTTTTTCTCCCAAAAAGAGATAAAGAAGTCCTGCACGATGTCTTCAGCCATGCTGAAAGAGTCTGTCAATTGCACGGCGTAAAGACAAAGAGGCATATAATACGTATCAAACATCAATTTGAACGCACTTTGAGGATTGGTGCGAAACAGTTCCAATATGAGCTTGTCTTTTTCGTCGTAATATTTTTGTTTCTCTTGAAATCTGTGCATTACTTACTGCTTTTGGTTTTGCAAAGAAACGAAAAAAAAGCTTTCTAGGAACATTTTGATAATTATTAATGGTAGATATTGGCATATCCTTACGGACAAATAGTTTCAACCCTATTTGAAACTATTTGTTTCATGCCTTGAAACTGTTTGTTTCACCTAGTGAAACACTTTGTTTCTCGGTGTGAAACTGTTTGTTTCAAAGTATGAAACTGATTGTTGTCCTATAAGGTACGGAATGTTGTCCTACAGGTTACGGTTGCTTTGCCCGCATCCGTCTTGTCTGACTCATTGTTGATACAAAACTTCTTATATTTATTTCCGTATTCCAACATAGTTCAAAAAAAACATCTATCTTTGTCACGCACTTTCAGCCCATCGGCGTGATGAAACTGGCGGAAAGTGTTTTTTATTTCCTTTATGGAGTAAATAACGTATTGTCTCTCTTATCAGAAAATAGCAAACTTTTATGTACTGAGAGGTGATACAACAGATACTCCACGTGGACGGCTGTATATCAACATATCCGTAAGAGATGTGTTATATATAAACGATTGGCGTGGATGTCTGTTGTTCTCATTATCTGGTACAAGGGTGTTGCTAGCCTCTGATAAGGATAATGGTGCAACAGCATCTGCGCCTTTCTTGTGTCCAGACGGCTTGTTTCGCGCCCTTGTATATACCCTAATTAGTCCCCACCCACCGGATTATAGAAAGTGCAGATGCCCGTTGTACTAATATATTAAGAAAAGAGCTTTCACTCTTTTAATTGTATAACACATAAAAAACGAACACTATGTCGGAATGGATTAATATAAAAGAAGTGGCTAAGAGACACAACCTTGATGAAGAGTATATCCAACTTTGGGCGGATATGAAAGTGGTAACTGCTTATCTTAAGGAATATAATACAGTTGTAGTAAACGATGAATGCCTTCGTGCATTTTTGAAAGTTAAAGAGCAAGGGGATACTTTGGCATATGTTGGGATGCTGGAGCAATTTTGTATCAGCAAATCTGAGGCTTGTGCAACGTATGCCTATCTCTTAAGTGCACGCGACAAGGAAATAGAAATGTATAGAGACGCAAAAACGCAGCGGGATGCATTGCGTAGGATGTGGCTGGAACAGAACGACCAAATGCGGGATTTGGCGGCAGAACTTGCATTGGAGCAAACTTGTTGTCATAAATGTTGGTTGAAGAAGGTGTGTATGACAATCAGGAAAATAACAGCTCGTAGCCATGTCAGAATGAGGTTTCCGGTAAGATTGAAGAGAAATAACAAGAAATCAGAGCGATAAAAAGGCGGTGATAGGTGATAGATAAGGTGATAGGTTGCCGACAACCTATCACCATACCTGAAAGTGCCATGAATAAACTGTTTCAAGATGCCCGGTGATAGGTGAAAGAGGAAAGTGAAAAAACTCTATGTGTGAGAGAGCTTTTTTTATTTTCTATTTTGTAAGCCGGCAAGGTCTGCGTTTCTGAAAAAAACAATATATTTGCATTCGTAAATATCGCAAAAGTAAGTAGTTACGGTGATTTTTATGAATTCTGTTTTCTTTTTTCGCAGGTAATGTGACAGTATGAACGATAAAATTGACACCATAGTAGCGGGAGTCAACCGGAAGGATGAAAAGATGTGGGGCGATTTCTACGATCGTTTTTATGCTGCTTTATGTGTTTATGTTTCCAAGATATTGCCAGTCCCCGATGCGGTGGAAGATTTGGTGCAGGAAGTCTTTATTTCTGTATGGGAGGGCAAGCGTACCTTTTCCGACATTAAAGAACTTACCAATTATCTTTATCGTGCCTGCTATAATAACACCTTATTATATATACGAAATAATCAAATCCATGATACCATATTGAGTTCTTTAGCCGAAGAAGAAGGTGTAGAGGATGAAGATATGATTTATGCATTGACGGTAAAAGAAGAAATTATCCGCCAACTGTATTGCCATATTGAAGAGCTTCCTGCCGAACAACGCCGGATTATTTTAATGAGAATCGAGGGGTATACATGGGAAGAGATAGCGGAACGTCTGGATATAAGCATCAATACCGTTAAAACTCAAAAGACCCGCAGCTATAAATTTCTCCGTGAAAGGTTGGGAGATTCCATGAATTCCATAATTCTTTGTTTATTTCTCTAAAATAAATAAAAAGTCAATTTGATACTTCTTTATCTTTTTATTAATTGATTAGGAAATGGTTTCTTTGTTAAAACGCATACTTTCTCTTTTAAATTATAGCATAATGCTATATATTTCTCTCTAAAATCCTATTGCTCATATTCTTATCTCAAAAAAATATATTCTTTTTGTCACCCCTTTCTATGAGTTATGTATATTTATAATAAAGAGGAATTAAACAATTGTTTAATTAAAAAATCGCAATAAGATGAATAAGTTCGAAAATGTATATCAAGATGCCGCTTTGATGAGAAAGGTTCTTTTGGGAGAAGCCGATGAAGTGGAGCAACAAGACCTTGAAAAACGGCTGGCGGAATGTCCGGACTTACGAAAAGTATATGGGCAACTTCAGAACGGGGAGACATTGAGAGTCGCCTTTGGAGAGTATCAGAATTATTCGTCAAAGAAGGCTTATCAATCTTTTCTTCAGAAAATCGGGCGGATGGAGCCGAAAGTTCAGAAGCGTCGTTCTCTCCGGATTTGGTGGTACACCGCTGCGGCTGTCGTTACTTTAGTTGTCGCCCTTTCTTTTTACATGTCGAATTATATTTCACAGGAAGAGGAGGGGAGAGTTCTGATTCAACCGGGAACTCAACAGGCACAACTGACTTTGCCCGATGGCAGCGTGATTGATGTGAATAAGAAAGAAGTGAGCGTAATAGTGGATGGTGTTCAAGTAAAATATAAGAAAGGTGTACTTTCTTACCAACCTGCCGTTGCAACACAACACGAGGAAAAAAATGTCGAAGAGCAACCAGCTAAATCAAATGAATTGGTTATACCGCGTGGGGGTGAAAACACCGTAATCCTCGCAGATGGAACTACGGTTCATTTGAATGCCGGTTCCAAACTGACTTATCCGGTACGTTTTGCCGGTAAACGCAGAATTGTACGTTTGGAAGGCGAAGCCTATTTTGATGTTGTGGCGGATGAGAGTCATCCGTTTGTGGTGCAAACTCATCTTGGGGAAATAACTGTACTTGGTACTGAATTCAATGTGAATGCTTATGCCGATGCCTCTGTCTGCTATACGACTCTGGTGCATGGGAAAGTGAAATTCTCCACATTAAATGCGGAAACGATTACTCTTTCTCCGGGTGAACAGGCTGTTGTATTTGCTAATAGTTCAACGAAACGCGAGGTGGATTTGGAAGAATACGTTGGTTGGGTAGATGGCATGTACATTTTTAATGACCGTCCCTTGGGTGATATTATGAAGACATTCGAACGCTGGTACGACATACAGGTTTATTACGAAACCCCGAACCTGCGGGACATTACATATAGTGGCAGCTTGAAACGCCACGGAACAATAAATTCCTTCCTGGATGCTCTGGAATTGACAGGGGATCTGACTTACAAAATCAGTGGCAGGAGTATATTGATATATGACAAAGCGGATGAACAGGAATAGAAGGATAGAATATTAGAATAATTAGAATATTAGGTACACAAAAGTTTAATCATTAATTTATGAGAGAAAAACGATGGCTGCTATGTTTTCTAGTGGCAATGTGCTGCACGTTTAGTGCATGGGCTTTACCGTCACAAGACAAGACGGTAACTTTGAAACTGCACAATGTCTCTATCGAGACTGTCTTGGATGCAGTGAAGAAACAGACAGGCGTGAATATGTTGTATAATTCACAAATGTTCAAGGACGTTCCACCTGTGTCGATTAATGTGAAAAATGAGAGATGGGATGCAGCTCTTAAGTTGGTATTGAATCCTCAAGGGTTTGACTATGTGATGAAAGACGGTATTGTTGTCATTCGCAAACAAAAGCGTGAAAACCGTGTTCGTGGTATGGTGACAGACTCACATGGAGAGCCGATTCCCGGAGCCAGTATTATTGTTAAAGGTACCCGTACAGGTACTTCTACCAATATTGAAGGTGAATTCACTTTGGACGTGAAAAGTGATAAGGTGGCATTGGAGGTTTCTTTTATCGGTATGAAAAAGCAAACTGTACAAGTAGACGCTACCCGCCGGAAAACGGTTGAAATTACATTGGTAGACGATGTTAAAACATTGGAAGATGTGGTTGTGACCGGATATAGCAATGTACGTAAATCCAGCTTTACAGGTAGTTCGACTCAGATTTCGGGTGATGATCTTCGTAAGGTGTCGCAAACAAATGTAATCGGAGCGATCCAGTCATTCGATCCCTCTTTCCGTCTGGTAGATAACGTACAATTTGGTTCTGACCCGAATGCTTTACCTGAAATGTATATCCGTGGACGTTCAGGCTTTGGTGTAAAAGAACTTGATAAAGATCAGCTTTCAAAATCAAATTTGGAGAATAATCCTAACTTACCAACCTTCATCATGGATGGTTTTGAGGTAAGTATTGAGAAGGTATATGACTTGGATCCTACCCGTATTGAGAGCTTGACGGTTTTGAAAGATGCTGCTGCTACTGCTATGTACGGTTCACGTGCTGCTAATGGTGTGGTGGTAATTACTACTGTTGCTCCGAAAGCAGGAGAGGTACGTGTCTCTTACAACTTTACAGGAACGCTGGAAATGCCCGATTTGAGAGACTATAATTTGGCAAACGCATCGGAGAAACTGGAAATAGAGCGACTCGCAGGATTATTTGATAAAGGACAAACTAACATTCCATCGACTGCCGTAGGAATGAATAACTATTATAAGAAATACGCTTTAATCCAAAAGGGAGTAGATACAGATTGGATGTCTATTCCACTTCAAAACTCTTTCAATCATAAGCATAGTGTTTACTTGGAGGGAGGAACTCCCAATCTGCGTTATGGTGTAGACGGTTCATTTAATATAGCAGACGGCGTGATGAAGGGCACAGAGCGTAACCGATATAGTGCAGGCTTCTCGTTGGATTATCGTATCAAGAATCTGCAAGTAAGAAACTATGTGTCTTTCGGACATACGAAATCGAAAGAGTCTCCGTATGGTTCGTTTAGTGATTTTACCGGACTACAGCCTTATGACTCTCCTTATAAAGATGATGGAACACTCCGGGAGAAACTCACATATTCGAAAATTAGTGGACGTGATAATAATAATCCGCTGTATGAAGCGACTTTGGGTAATTATAATTGGAATTCTTATGATGAGGTTATCGATAATCTGAGCTTTAACTGGTATCTGAATGATTACTGGACGGTTAAAGGACAATTCAGTGTAACGAAGAAATATTCCAAATCAGAGAAATTTATTGATCCGCTTTCAAGTAAAACTAGTGTTACAGGTTCAAAAGATAATAATCTTGCCGGTGATTTGTATACGACGAATGGAGAAAGTCTGGATTGGAATTCCAATGCTTTTTTATACTATACCCGTAGTTTTAACAAGCAGCACAACTTGAATGTTTCAGCAGGTTGGGAAGCTGCTTCTGGTACCACTGAAAGTACCAATGCACATTATCGTGGATTCCCGTCGGGTGAGTTCCACTCGCTCAATTATGCGGCGGAAGTATATAAGAAACCTACCCGTACTGAGAATACCACACGAAGAGTCAGCGTATTGGCTTCTGCCAATTATACGTGGAATGATATTTATTTGGTAGACGCTTCTGTACGTTTCGACGGTTCGTCAGAGTTTGGGGCAAATCAGAAATGGGCTCCTTTCTTCTCTGGAGGTGTGGGCGTTAATATACATAATTATGATTTCTTCAAAAGCAACGGATATATTAATAAGTTGAAATTACGCGCTTCGTATGGGCGTACCGGTAAGGTCAATTTTCCGGCTTATGCTGCAACGACGATGTATGAAACTTTATTTGATGAATGGTATATAACAGGTTATGGAGCTGTATTGAAAGCCTTAGGTAATAAAGATTTGACTTGGGAAAAGACGGATAAGCTGAGTGTCGGTATTGAAACAAAAACATTGCACGACCGTTTGACCATTGATTTCGAGTATTACTATAATAAGACAATCGACTTGGTGAATGATGTCACCCTTTCCCAAACTTCTGGTTTCTCTACTTACAAAGATAATATGGGACAAGTTGCCAACAAAGGTGTAGAATTAAAACTTCGTGCGGATATTTATCGTGACAGGAATTGGAATGTGGCGTTATGGGGAAATATGGCACACAATAAGAATGAGATTCTGAAGATTTCCGATTCTCAGAAAGCATATAATGAGAGAGTGGCCGCTTATTATAAAAATGAAGCACTTTATCAGGAAACATTAGGGCTGTCTCATGGTGCGGAGTATTCGGTACCACTGCCACAGTATGCGGAGGGAGCTTCTCTGACTTCAATTTGGGCTGTACGTTCATTGGG
>ULRJ01013893.1_pt1 | contig 22172 bp, 14 predicted proteins | sample 1955321 | NCBI WGS metagenome assembly ULRJ01 (sample SAMEA4835679, study PRJEB28245) | human gut metagenome | biome: gut microbiome; material: fecal sample | place: Denmark | collected 2008 | reverse complement strand
CGGCGGGACTTGGATCGGGGAGCACCCGACGGAGGAGCATAATCGTTATATGATCGTGCGCTATGATTTCTCAGCCATGGTTATGGCTGATGATATGGAGGGGCTGGAGCGTAACTTCAATCGCTTGAACTGTTCTCCGGTGGAAATTATGGTGACGCATAACCGTGACGTGTTCAAGGATTTTCAATTCTCTAGCCGTGATGATGCTTCCCAGATGCTTGAGGAGGTCTTGGGATACGTTCGCGAGCACGGCCTCCCTAAGGTTTATATATTGGTCGATGAGTACGATAATTTCACGAATCAACTGCTGACGGCCTATAAAGATCCGCTGTACGAGCAAGTGACCACGAGGGACAGTTTCTTGCGTACCTTTTTCAAAGTCATAAAGAAAGGTATCGGCGAGGGGAGTGTGCGTACTTGCTTTTGTGCGGGAGTTCTTCCCGTCACGATGGATGATTTGACCAGCGGGTATAATATAGCGGAGATCTTGACCTTGCATCCGAGGTTTCTGGATATGCTTGGTTTTACGTATGAGGAAGCGAGCGCTTATCTGGGATACGTGTTGAAGAAGTATGGCACGGGGCAGGACTCTTTTGAGGAACTTTGGCAACTGATCGTGAACAACTATGACGGCTATCGCTTCCGTCCCGGCGCGGAGCCTTTATTCAATTCCACGATCTTGACCTATTTCTTTAAGAACTTCGCCACGATGGATGGTATGATCCCGAGTGAGCTGGTGGATGAGAACCTGCGTACGGATATCGGTTGGATTCGTCGCTTGACCCTCTCGCAAGAGAACTCCAAGGAGATGCTGGATGCGTTGGTGATTGACGACGAGTTATCCTATAACGTTTCCGACCTGTCGAGCAAGTTCAACAAGAGGAAATTCTTCGACAAGAACTTCTATCCGGTCAGCCTCTTTTATCTGGGTATGACCACGCTGCGGAATAATTACCGCATGGTGCTACCCAACCTTACGATGCGCAGCATCTACATGGACTATTACAACGAGATGAATCATATAGAGGGAAACGCCCAACGCTATGTGCCTACTTACGAGCGTTTCACGGAAGAGCGTCGTTTCGAGCCGCTAGTACAAAACTACTTCAAGCAATACCTCGGGCAGTTCCCGGCGCAGGTATTCGACAGGATCAACGAGAATTTCATCCGTTGCTCCTTCTTCGAGCTTTGTTCCCGTTACCTGAGCAGCTACTATACGTTCGCCATCGAGCAGAACAATTCGGCGGGCCGTTCGGATTTCGAGATGACCGGTATCCCCGGTACGGACTATTACAAGGATGACCGGTTGGTGGAATTCAAGTATTTCAAGGCGAAGGAGGCGGAGCGCATGCTGGCGCTCAGCGATCCCCGTCCCGAGGACGTGGCGCAAGTACTCGCCTACGCCAAGGATACCAAGGAGAAGTTCCCGTACTACCATGTCCGTTCCTACATTGTATATATCTGTGCCAACAAAGGATGGAAATGCTGGGAGGTGACTCCGTGATATCATTCCAATTGCTTTATTAAGTATTCTTGTTAAAGGTGATTGTTTGTTTCGGCGTTCTGGAATAGGGGTGTTTACGCATGCGGCCTACCTCATGAATTTACGAGGTAGGCCGCGTAAAAAATAGCTATTATCAAGTACTTATTTAACCGTTACATTCCACCCGGAAAGAATGCCTCCGTAGAAGTAGAAATCTACGCAGAAAGTCTTACCGGTGTTCAGTTCTTTCACCTCGTAGTATTTCGTGGCACCTTGCTCTTTCACCAATTTATAATCGGCGATATTCGGAATAGGCACGTTGGCGAGCTCCTTGATCTTTGCGTTTATCATGTTCAAGATATCCATGTTCTCGAAAGGATTCGTTACTTTGGTACTCTTGGATAAAGCCGGATTCACCCCATTGTTCTCGGCACGAACCGCACGAACACTATCCGCGTAAGCCTTGAACATCGCACGGCTTTCCGGAGTGCGTAAAGCGGATACGGTAAAGATAGAGATTCCTTCCGCCCCATGATTTAGCGCGGCGTCCATGCTGGCTTGCATATCGTCTGAAACCATTAAGCCGCAGTAAAGCGTAGTTTTCGGGTTCTTATCCCGGACATCCTCTATCATACAGTCTGAGATAAAACTAATATCTTCCGTGTAGAAGTTATGGTATACCATGGGGAAGACAATGTCCAGATTCCATTTACCCCAGTCTTGACGAACCATTTTGGACGCCATCTTGGGGGTTGGGAAAGGAGAGGCTGCCATTTTCTTTCCATAGGAGTGAACCACGTCGGCGATCATATTGGCTACCTCGGTAATCTGGTCACAACGGAATTGAAGCCATTTCTCGTCTTGCGAGGGATCTTCTTGTTCCCTTGGATCATATCCGTAAGCGGCCTTGAACTTCTCGATCATAGCCAGGTGATAGCCAAAATCCCATTGCGGATATTCTTGATCTTGCACGATACCGTATTTCGGCCAAAGGGTAGTCGGTAGGATAACGTCCACGAAACGGTTGTAATCGATAGCGATACCGTTCAAACCCTCTACCTCGCAGTAAGCCTCTATTTTCTTCTTGATAAACTCCCGTACCTCGGGTAAGGCAGGGCACATAAATTTGTAGTAATCCACGTAAGCGGTCGTATCGGCCAAACTTTGTCCGTTACGGTTTACGCTGAACCATTCGGGATGTTCTTTTAAGATAGCGTCTCGGTCATGTTCCAGATTCATCGTCCATAACCAAGCGTAGACCTCTATCCCATGTTTCTGGGCGATGGGAATAGCGGCCCGATAATCATCCGGAGTAGGGGCGTTTAGCATGACACCGTCTATCCCCGCCTCATTCATGATCGTGCAGATGGAGTCGAAATTCATTCCGGGCTGGTAATCCAACCAAGTCCAGAACATCGGATAAGCATTTTTCGTATCATTTTTCGGGGAACTGCAAGCACCTACGCAGCAAGCTACCAGAAGCAATACTAAATAATTTATGTGTCTCATAAGTTTAATGAATTTGATTAACGATTTATCCGTTAAAGATACGTATTCCTGTTTAATGCCGTTCTTTTTTCAGCGTAAATATCGGTAAATAAAAGAAGATGCCTAGGATAGACATGATAAGGCCGCCTATCGTTCCGGCGGCGAGCGGGAACCAAAAGGCTTCTTTATCGGTGCCTAGCATGAACGGGATAAATCCGAGTATGGTCGATATAACGGTTAGGAAAATCGGCGTGATCTTGGCGTTCCATGCCTTTAGATAAGCACGGATTGGGGAAATAGCGGGTATCCGTTCCCGAATTTGGTTATATTCGTTTAAGATATAGATACTGGCGTTTACCGTGATACCGCATAATAAAACGAAGGAGGCGAATCCACCTTGGTCGAAGTTCAGCTTGAACCAATAGAAGGTCAGGAATACCCCGATATAAGAGATCGGTATGACAAAAATGACCGCCAGCGGTTGTTTCAAGGAATTAAACAAGATACTGGTCGTAAAGAAAATAATAACGATGATCAAGAATAATAACGCATATTGTTTATTATCTTTCTGATCCCATGACCAATAGTTCTTTTCCGCTTTAGCCGTATATCCCATAGGCAGGATCTTGTTAAACTCTCTAAGTTCCCTTTTCTGTATCTTCTCGCCTTGTGAGGAAGCTCCGATATATTCATATTGCAGGCAGAGCCTGTATTGCTGGTTTACTTTCGCTATCTGTTGAGGGGTCTGGCTTTTCTCGACGATAGCGAGTTCGGACAACTTATAGGATTTATCACGGATGGTTTGAGGTACATATTGCATACTCCAGAGATCGAACTCCTTTGATTGGCGGGAAGAAAGTTTTAGCTTTTCCGTCTCGTTATCAACGACGATGGTACCTGCGTAGATATCTTTACCGAAAACAGGCCGGATAGACGCGAATAAATCGATAGGCAATATATCCGCTTGCGCCATACGGGCTTTATTCAAGTTGAAGTAGAATTCCTGATAATCATCCTTCCACCAAGAAAACTCGGAATTGATCAATACTTCCTTGATACGGCGATACGTAAGCAATTTCTCCCGTAGTTTCTCCGCCCATTCGTATAACTCGTCATAATTATATCCGTACATCTCGATCCGGAAAGAACCTGCGTTCTCGCGGACATCATTGCTGAAACCTTGGTCCATAAGTCCCCATACGCCCCAACTTCCACCACCTAATTCCAACGCTTTGCTAATCACCCTGCTTTTCAAGGTGTAGGGGAAACCACTTCGCTCGTTCTCACGGGTGAAATAGACGTTGATACTGGCTTGACGTGCGTTATAGATACTGGTCTGGAACTGCCGTATTTCCTTATAGGTACTCAAGTAAGCCTCCATTCGGTTGATCAAGTGGTTCATTTGATCAAGGGTCGTACCGTTCGGCATGGAAGCGCTGATACTTAATACCGTTTCTTCATTCCGGGTAAAATAACTTCCCTCGTATACCTTTTGGACAAATAGGCGCAAGGTTCCTCCCAAACTCTTATCGACGATAGGTTTTATCGTTTCCTTCCAAATATCTTTCGCCGCGAATTCATTGTAGCGGGCGATCCACAAAGAGTCCCTTGCGGATAGATCCTTCTCTTCCGGCTCGATCTTCTCCGGCAATAAAAATATCGGTAGTCCGAAAGCCAGTACTAGAATAAGGCAAGCCAGCTTTTTCCAATTGCAAAGGAAACGGATCTGCGTCCGGTAATAATGAGAGAAATAGACTGGGAAACGGTGTATGAACGACCGTATCGGACGGACCACCGGATGTTGTTTCCAATGACTCCGAGCTTTTGGGGAAGAAGAAGCGGCTTTCTTCGGGTGCAAATTCATCTTATCGATCAATGCCGGAACCAAGAATAACGCGATGAACAAAGATACGGCCAGATTAATGATCACGACAGCGGCGAAATCTTGTAAATTCAACCGTATCTTCTCATCCAAGAAGAAGATGATCACGAGGGCGCCCATAGTCGTCAAAGTTGCCGCCAGAATAGACAAGAAAGCTTTCCGGTCATGATGGTGCCGGATGTGATCAGTCATCACGATCGTATTATCGATCACCAAGCTGAGAGAGATCGTGATACCTGCCAGCGAGTACAATTGCATCTCCAACCCTAATAAATAATAAAGGATAACGGCTATACACAGATTGATACTTAAACTGATGATGATCAAGAACAGATAACGTACATTCCGGGTAATCAGCAGAACGAAGAGCAAGAGGATCAAGATGGTCAAGCCTGTACGGACGTAGATTTTATCCAATTCTTCTTGGATAAATTCGGTAGCGTCGTAACTGGTATGGATCTCGTAACCGGGAGGAAGCAAGGTACGGATATGTTTCATTTCTTCCTTCACTTTCTTGGCTAATTGCAACTGGTTGGCAGTCTCTTCCGCACGGATAGACAGGTAAATAGAGTTTAAACCATTGATCCGGTAGTAACTTTGCGGGGCCTCTTCTTGCCGGGTTACCTTTATCAATTGGTCCAGCCGGATTAAGCTACCGTCTTTGTTTGCGACGGTGATATGCGATGGTTCGAACCCATTCGTGATCTTTTCCGGCATTAACGCCAGACGAATCCATTCCTTGCCGGTATCTCCTTGTCCCATATTAGCGGTTCCAAGGAACTCTTTTTTGTAATATTGGCTGATCGCCGATTGGATATCCTCTATCGTGATCCCCAGATCCCGTAGCTGGCGGCTATCGTATTCCAAGCGCCATTCCATAGGGGTTGCCCCGCTAACATCGATACGATAAATACCTTGCACGCTGCTAAGCCGGGGCTTTATCTGATCCTCGGCGAATCGCTGGATGAATATCGGGGTAGCGGAAGCGTTCAAGGTATAACTCATGAACGGGCGTGATTCCTTGTCGTCCGGACGGCTCATCTCTAAAATCGGATAACTTAATTCTTCCGGAAGGTCCGGCCACGTCTGCCTAACAATTGTTGATGCCTCAAAACGTGCGGCGTCTATATTCGTATGTTTATCTAGTTCTAAGGTAATCCTTCCCCATCCGTTTCCCGAGGTCGAGGAGATCTCTTTGATTCCTTTGATACGGGCAAGCATCGCCTCCAACCGTGAGGTTACCTCCATCTCGATAACCCTCGCTGAGTTGGAGGGCATATTATAGCTGATACTTAATTTCGGCAGCGTACGGGAGGGAGATAGCTTGATCGGCAATAAAGGCACGAAAGCGATCCCCGCCAATGCGATACAAAGGAAGGTGACGATGATCGTGAAGGATGATATGTTCGGCTTAGAACCCATGCTTGTAATCAAATTCGTTGGCTAATGAGATGCCTGTCTCGAAATCATGTAAGGTGAGCTTACGTATTTTGTAATAGCTCAACCAATAATTTTGCAAGGCCGTGATATAATTACGTTGCGCTTCCTGCTGCCGGTTCAAGGAGAGCGTAAGGCTATTGATATCCGCTTTGCCGATCATGAAACGTTGCTTGGTCTCGTTATAGGCCATGATCGCGATATCCAAAGCCTCTTCGGCGCTGGCGATCAGGTTTTGCTGTACATTGAAATCACCGACGGTCATGATAACGTCTTCCTCCAATGTGACTTCCGTCTGCCGTGCGGATATTTGCGTAACATTTAGATTGCTTTTGGCTATATTGTATTTACCCTTCCGTACTCCCCAGTCTATAAGGGGAATAGAGATAGATATCGATACCAAGTCCTGCTGCAGCGGATTCTTGTAAACTTCCTTAAACTGGGTCGCTACTTGATTGAAACCGATACTGGCATTCAAGGAAGCGTTGAATAAGGTTTCCTTTTTGGTCTTATCCACTTGTTGCTCGGCCTCTAACACCTCTTGCCGCACTTCCAGAAACTTGGGGTTATTCTCTCGGGCTAACGTCAATGCTTGATCCACCGGAATATCCATATCATGGGGGCGTGACGGTAGCCGAAGCCGTATCTCCGTATTCTTATCGAAATTCAAATACGAGGCCAGACTGAACATGGCTCGCTTCAAGGCTATATCGGCGTTTTGTAACGTATTGCGGGCATTGATCGCATCCAGTTTGAGTGTTAGTAAATCCGCTTGACTAATAGCCGCGATCTTATGCCGCTCTTGGCCGGTACGGTATAACGTATCGGTTGTCGCTACATTTTCTTTAGCCATATCATATTCTACTTGAGCCATGGCTAAAGAGAAAAAGTAAGTGGTGGCTTGCTCGCTGACGGTCTCGATATTATAAAGCAACTCTTTCTTTACTTTCTCATATTTTAGAGGCTCTATCTTCTTCTCCCACCGGAAAGGATTGTATCCCAATAAATCTTGGCTGTATCCGATACGGATTGGAACGGAGGTGAACTGATTATAAGTATTCGAGCCGAAATAGCGCATATACCCCAGATCCGTATCCACGAAGAAACTACCACCCAGCATATCGAAGTTCTGCTTGATCTTTAAGTTTCCTCCCGCATAAAAGGACTGTTGCTTACGGTATTCGTCAATGTCTTTTTCTGAATCATATCGTTTCGTGATATCCCGGTAATATTCGGCGGGTGTGATATTCAATGTAAGACTAGGCAGTCGCTCCGCTTTGTAATTACGAAACTCCCAGTAGCCGGACAAGAATAGGTTTTTCGTACGAAAAGCCTCCAGCGAGCTATCGGCGGCCAATGAGATCGTCTTCTCAAGGGAAAGGACGAGCGATTGGGCCGATACTCCTTCGGCTAATAGCGAACAGAACGCGTATAAAACTAGGAATGTCCTCTTGTATCTTTTTTTCATAATGCATGTCTCCTATAGATAAACCAATAAACCAAAGGGATAATAAATAAACTGACTGCCGTACCGATCAGCATCGCCGAGATCATGGCAATGGAGAGTGGCTTTTGCAACTCACTTCCCATATCGAACGTGAATAGTAGCGGTACCATACCGAATATAGTTGTCAATGAGGTCATGATAATCGGGCGCAGACGGCGACGACCCGCCTCATGGATCGCTTCCATCAAGGGTACACCTTCTTTCCGAAGCTCATTGATCGCGTCCAGTTTCAAGATAGAGTCGTTTATGATGATACCGCAAGTTACCACGATACCGATAGCACTCATCAGGTTTAAGGTATGCCCGCATATCCATAATACCAGTAAGGAGGCGGCTACGTCTATAGGTATTTCCAGCAGGACGATCAAGGGCTGCAAGAAGCTCTCGAATTGAGCCGCTAGGATAAAATACATCAAGAGGATGGATATGAACAAGATGACGACCAATTCATTCAGCATTTGTTGGTTCGAGAAGAAGCTTCCCGAGAAATCGATGTCCCAATTCGTCTTATCTTTGGATTCGCTGCGTACGAGCTCCCGAATATTTTCCATTAACTGTTCCGCGTTCTCTACTTGATAGAAGCTAAAAGGAATATATTCCCCGTTCTTTCCAGCGGTGAGTGTCTTCAAATCCTCTCCGGGAGTAATTTTTGTTACTGCGCTAAGAGGGACATGATTCGTCTTTTGGTTTTCGTACGGTTGCGTACGGATTAACGTATTATGTAGGATATGATCGACCGTTTGCTCGTTTCCGGCTAGCGTGATCGGTAAATACTGTTGATAAGAGCGTAAGGTAGCGATTTCATTTTCCTTGAAGGCCGTCTTAAGTACCCGGTAGACCTCTTCATAAGAGATATTATAAAGTAATAGTTTCTGATGGTCTATGGATATGTTTAATTGATTCTCGAAAGCTACGCCAACGGGAGCGAGACCGGTCTTACTCTCTAGTGTTTTCTCTAGTTTTTGCAAAGTAGGGGCATCCGGAGCTTGTTCTTTGTTACGGGCATAGAACTCGGCTACGATATCGGCCTCACCGGTTACGAACAGTTTCTCAAACACAGTCTCCGGCGGAGAGAACGATAATACGGCTGTCGGGTAATTTCGCTTTACCCAAGCGGAGATTTCTTGTTGTAAAGGGGCGATAGCATCGGTCTCTTCTGTCTTGAAATAAAGTTCTACTTCCGAGATGGATAATTCCCTGTCTCGGTTAAGCAGGAATTGTTGCTGTCCGATATAGGCCGTGTGTTGCGCGCCTAACCGATCGGCCTCACCAAATAATTCGGTGACTCTCTTTCTATTCTCATCAATATGGATGTTCTCATTCCATTCAACATGTGCGATTAACTCATTCTGATCGATTTCCGGCATCCGGCTTTTGGGGATCATATAGAATAGGATCGCGCAAAGGGGGATAGTGACAGCTACAAATAGTAGGCTAGTGGTTTTATGCCTGAATATGAAATCAACCCCTCCGTCATAGAATCGGTCCAGCGTATGCTCCTTGATCAAATTGTTTATTTTCAGGTTGAAAAAGGAATGCTTGATCTCCGGTACGCTGTAAACTAATTTGTAAAGTACAGGCAGTAACATGATTCCGGTGAAATAAGAGACCATTAAACCAACCGTAACAGCAAACGCCTGATCGAAGAAAATCGCTCCTGCTATACCACTCATAAATACCAGCGGGACGAATACGGCGATCGTGGTAAATGTGGAACTAAGCATGGGGGTGATTACTTCTGTGGTCCCTTTTATACACGCTTCTTCCAGATTATCTCCTTTTGCCCGGTATTGTGCTATATTCTCCGTCACGATGATGGAACTGTCTATCATCATACCCAATGCCAAAATCAATCCGGATAGGGAGATGATATTTAAGGACATATTGAAAAGGTAGAAGAACAGGAAACTAATGATGATACTGACTACCATACTTAGTCCGATTACCGCCGGGCTTTTTACGTCGCCGAGGAAAAGGATCGCCACGATGCAGATAAATAAGAAACCTAACGATAGATTCTGTTTGAGGTTGGAGATCGTATAATCCAATAACTCGGTCTGGTTTCTTGTGATCGTAAATTCAATATCCGGGTAAATAGACTTGAAATAATCGGTAACCTCGGCAAGCGCCTCTTTCATATTATCCATATTCTCGTCCGCTTGCTTGATAACGGCTAATGTAACGGCCCTTTTCCCGTTGGCTAGCGATAAGCCGGTTTCTTTTTCCGGTACGACAGCTACTTTTGCCAGATCTTTTATCTGGAAGATTCGGTCATTCTTACGGATATAGATATTTTGTACGTCTTCCGGTGTACGTAATAAGGTAGAAAATTTGATATTGTACTCATAATAACCATCCCGTACGGTCATGCTTCCCGGCTCTATATTGTTGGCAGACAAGGCTGATTCCAAATCATTTAACGTAATATCAGCCATATCCAAGAGCTTCATATCCGGTACGATCTGTAATTGCCGTCCTAATATGCCCGTGATATCCACCATCGCGACTTCCGGCAACTGTTCGATCCTTCGTTTGATTACTGTTTCCGCGAATTGGCAAAGATCGAGGAAAGCGGCATCATTTTCAATTGTCTTGAGTGTGAGGTTGAGGCAAAACACCGGAATGTCCGTAGCGCTCGCCTTGACCACCCGTGGGCGTTCTACCTCACGGGGCAGGTAATTCATGGCGGCGTCTATTTTCTCATTGACCTCTATAAAGGCAAGATCCGTATTCGTGCCAAAGTCGAAGCTAAGGCGGATAATACCCGCTCCATCACGAGTCTCGCTATGGATATCCCGTAATCTTGCCACTTGCATCAATTGCAAACGGACCGGCTTTACGACAGTATTTTCCAATTCCCGTGCGGATGTATTTTGTCCGGATATCTGAACGGTAATCTCAGGTATGGCGATATCAGGCAATAAGGAGACCGGTATGGTGAAATAAGTCACCAACCCCACGATAAAGCAGGCCGTAAAAGCCATCAATACCGCTATCGGACGTTGTAGCAGGAAGCGAATCATACGCGACTAATTTTCAATTCTCAATTCTCAATTTTCAATTACCTTGACCGGTGACTCATGCGCCAGATTAATATTGCCGCTTGTAATCACGACATCCCCTTCTTTCAATCCTTCCAAAAGGGTATAACTATCAGCGTTTTCCAGTCCGGTACGCACGTAGTTCCAATAAGCGTGCCCATCAACTAAAGTAAATACGACTTGTTTTCCGGAACGTAATACCACAGCCGTTTTAGGTACGACCAATTGCTTCCCAAGCGAGCGTTGTACGCTAACCCGTACATTCATGCCTTCGAATAATTTACCTTTGTCGTTTACCGCCGCTTTCACTTGTACCATCCCGTTCTCATCCACTAGCGGGTTGATCTCGGATATACGTCCTTCAGTCTTTAAGCTGGTGGTGGCGAAAGGGGTAACTTCCACTTTATCTCCGTTTTGGATAAGCGGCAACTCACTTTCCAATACGGTGAAAGAGGCTTCCAGACTATGAGGATCGATAACGGTACAGAATGCGTCCGTCGTAGACGCCACGTTCTCTTGTTTAGCGAAAAGGTTTGCGATAATACCGTCGAAAGGCGCGATTAGCGTCGCGTTCTGTTCCTCATATTGGGCAAGTTGATATTGGGCGAGCGCCAGATCATATCCACTTTTTACCCGTGCTAGGTTGAGCGTTGCGGGCGGGACTTTCGCTGAGTCTTCCAGCATATATCCTTGACCGATCAATACGTCTTTTAATTCAAGCCTCGCTTTCTCTAGGGCATCCTTGGCTTGCGCTGTTTTGTTCGTGAGCCGGAAAGTAGCGAGTTCCGCTATTTTCTGTCCTTTGTTTACCCGGTCTCCGTTCTTCACGTAGATACGGGCGATGGGTTCCGCCGACTCAAACCGTAAGTCCACCAACTTGCGAGCGGATAATTTACCATTGCTTATCAACTCATGATTAAATTCCGTTTGCTTCAATGTCATGATCGTGACTTCGTTCGCCTCATCCGGCAATACGGTTTCTACGGAATCCTGTGTGGCATCTGTATCTTTCTTTTCTCCACCGCATGCGCTTAAACAGAATAAAAGCGTAAAGGTCAACAATTTATAGTATTTCATACTCGTATGATTGATCGGTTTGTACAATTTGTCATTCGCAAATATAGGAATTTATTGTTACGATGTAGTCGTAATTGCTATAAAAATAAGGATATTGTATTCATATTGATGTGTTGTTTAACATACTTCGTGCTTTCTCTTTCATTTCTTTAATAGCGGAACTTTCCACTTTGGGTTTCTTAGTTAATACGGAATCAATCGCCATTTTCAATTTTGCAGGTTGAAAATAAGATGGTTCCGTATAAAGATTCATTAACAGATAATACGGATAGATACGTTCCGGTAAAATATCAATGGCATGTAACAGGTGCTTTTCCGCTTGTCGGTATTCACCTAAACACTGCTCATTTTTAGCCATTACGTAATAAAGCATGGGATCGGAGCTTAATAAGACAGCTCTTTCCAGATATCCATTCGCTTTCTCGTATCGTCCGGTCTTGCTTAGGCATTGAGCGACCTCGAAAAGGAATTCCGGTTTATGCTTCAATAATGGATACAAAGGTTCATATACCTCCAAGGCCGCTTCGTAAGCTTTATTATTGTAAAACATTTGCGCCTTATTCCATTGTTGATAAGCCTTATAATGATCTTTTTGCATCCAGAACAAACCAATTCCAAGGATAGCGATTCCCATAAAAAATATCTGTTTGCCCCATCTATGGGCATTTGATTCGGCTTGGTTCTCACGGATCTCATCCTTGTCCGGTGTTACGCTCATCACCCCTAGGAATATCAATACTACCCAAAATTCCGGCAATTGCAATGGATAAGAAGAGAAGGCGAATATAGCCAGAGACATCAATCCCCCGCAACAAGCATACCTTTTGTTCTTTATTCCTTTATAAAATAGAAGCCCCAGCCAGCCTATAAATAGGGCTAATCCTACTAACCCCTGTTCTAATCCAATCTGCAAGTATTCATTAAATGCGTACTCCGGGCATCCGGCAACCAACTTTTCCTGTTCAGTCGCTTTTCCCGAAGCCATGTATTCCGCTTGTGTTTCAGCGTAAGCGGCAGGGAACCCACCTAGGCTGGTACCTGTAATCGGTTGTTTTTGTATCGCTTTCGTCGTGATCTTCCACATCAGAAACCTTCCGTCCGCAGAGTCTTTCTTTAAGGAATAAAGGGCGATACTACTTCCGGATAGCAAAATACATCCGAGGAGGATACTTGCTATATATAGTTTTCTATGTTGTCTTACTTTTGTTTTTATCTGTTCCCAATTCAGTCGGTACATGACGTATACCCAAAGGCAGGAGAGAATCGCCGCTATCCATGCCGACCGGCTCATCCCTGCCGGAAGCACCATGATGATTGAAAGTACACATACCGCGGAAAAATAATATAGGATATTCGGTTTGGGTTGTTTCAGCAAGATGCCTAAAGCGACCGGTAGCGTTACCGCTAAATAGCCGGAATAAGGCCCCGGGTTAAAAAAAGAACCGGTCAGGCGGAATAAAGAATGATTCGAATGCTCCCAACCCTGTAATTGTCGAAAGCCCCATATCGCTTCAATGAGCCCTATAGCGAGAAAAAGGAATAGATAATATTTATAGAGAACCGGAAATCGATTTGTCAGGTATCTGAGAATATACCATAAGACCGTGATCTGTCCGATAAATAGAATCTTTTCCGGCTCTGGGTCTATGGGATAAGGATAGGAAAGGAGAACCAATACAAAGAGTGCGATTGGTAGGCTATCTATCCAAGTCCATGAATAGAAAATTTGGACTTTGTGGAAAAGTGACGATAATAAAAAGGTAACGGAAAGGAAAAGCACGATGAGTTGTATCCAAAAGACTTTCTGAGCGGTTATGCTGTTCTCCAGCATAACCGAGTCGATGAGGGGAGTGCCTAATAAAAGGGCTCCTAATAATGCGTATGTCCCGAAAAAAATGAGGTCTCTCATGCTTAATATCTTTTTATCGTGTCGTTAGCGATCAAGAAAATACGATCTTCTGCGGCTCTCTCCGGCCAAGATATCATGCCTTTTAATAAGCTGCCTTTGGGAATATCGCGAATAACGATACCTTCCGGTAATGTATCTATCGGGAAATGTCCGGTTTTAAAACATTGTTGCTCTTGTTCCCAATAGCCGATTGTATACGGAACTTTCTGTTGATAGGGGTTGCTGAAAGCGATGCGAACCGAATCAAGACGGGTGGAATCCGGTTTTATTTTGGTAATGATACCCTCTTGGCTTACATGGAAAGGATAAGTGATAAAACGTAAAAAACGAGGGCTGTCTTTGTCATATTCGGCGATGATAAACACGTCATCACCTACGATCTTGCTAAATGTGCATTGTTCTCCGATCCGTTCGCTTAGGGCGAAAGGCCGCCAGTTTTTATGATTGTAGGTACAAAGGTAAATAGGCGCTTTCTCCGATTTCACGGGAAAGTCGCAAGTCGTCCGTATATCCGTGACAGGGGGTAAATAGTGCTCCGTGATAGCGTTTAATAAGGGATTCTTTAGAAACGTCTGGTATTCATCCGTTGACTCGATGGCTCTTGCCCTCCAAGGGGCGAATTCGTAATTGTATATCTTGGCTGGGGTTATAAAGGGTTTCGTGAGATTTCGGATCAAGGTGTCCGGCCCTTCGCACTCTGCAGTGAAAGGTACATATTTCCCTTCCTCATTTAAGAAGGCACACCAATAATGTTCTCCATTTCTTCGGGTCCAGACCGTATATTCCGTTGTGGCGGGAATTCCTACCGCCCGCATTGCGTTAACGCCATACATCGCCAGTCCGTCGCAACGTGCCAGTCCGGTCTCATGGATCTCTTCTATGGTAGGATAATGGGTGGGAGTGGCGTCTTGATAGGCTATTTTTTTCTTTAGCTCTTTTTGTGTCATTAACACCGCGTCGTACGTGTTGTTTATGTGTAAACTGTCCAGCAATGGTAGATACGTGCGCATGAATGTCTCTCGCAAGCTTGTGGGGAGCTCGTATAAGCTCCGATAAGGGAGGATATATCTGCAAAAATTATCGAAGTCGATTTCTTGGTTCCAAGGTTTGGGCCATACTTGGAAGGCCAACTCAATATTATTGATTAAGTAGGCCGCGGATATGGTGGTGATATCGGGCACTCTATCTTGTTTGTCATACCCGAAATGATAGATCATATTGCGTATCAGAAAGCGAGCTGCCTCTCTTTTCAAGGAGTCTCTTTCATAATACTTGATGACAGATTCCAACTCCTTCCGGTTATCACCGGCCTGCCGTAAAGCTTGTTCCAACATTTTTTCTTCCGGGCTGGAGGTGAGGTCGCAAGCGAGTAAGCTTGTCACGCATAGCAGAAATGTAATGATTCTATTCATGGTTCTTGATTGTTACGAATATTTTTCCAGAAACGATCTTTCCTGTATTTCCCCGTGTAAGGATCTTTGGAGTTCCACACTTTCCAAGCGACACCCACGATGAAATCCTCCGGTATAAGCCCCAGATACCGTGAGTCCCGGGAGTTTTCGGTTTTGTCTCCCGCCACGAAGTAATAGTTGTTTTGGAATTGATAGTGCTTGATAAGTTTGTTCCCCATATAAGCCTGCTTTTCTTTCCATATTATGGAATCTTTTGATTCCCATTCGATCATCTGTTTGTATAGTTTATAATTCGTTTGATTTATGGTGATGTCGTCGCCTTTCCGGGGAATATACAAAGGACCGAAATGATGGACATTCCAATTGAATGTAGAATCAAAGGGGAAACAACGGTAAACACCGTCCGGTATCCGATCCACTTTTTGCTTGGATAGGTTCGCTTGACTTTCCACATTCCCTAAAGGCTCTTTCGTATGGTTGTTTCGGTAGAATCCCTGTTCGATCCGGATGGAGTCTCCCGGTAACCCGATGCAACGTTTAATATAGTATTGCATGATGTGCATTTCGATCCGTTCCCACGAATAGGGATGTGGGTAGTTGAATACGAGAATATCATTTCGTTTGATCTGCCCGGCTCCGGGTACTCTGTATATATCTACCTGCTTCCCTTTCATCGATGCGAAAATATTGAATAACCGAGGGCCGGCTATCAACTTATTCACCAATACTTGATCTCCGACTTGGAGTTGAGGCTCCATGGAATCGGAAGGGATTTTGAAAGTGCTGAAACAGAAGATGAGGAAGAATACGTATATACAACCCATACCCAATACCCCATAAGGTATAAGTATCAGATATCGTAACATCTGATTTATATTTGTTTTGTATATACGTTTTTCTATTCCCATTCTTTTATGTTTATGCCTCATTTCCTAAATCCAAATTCTTTGGATATCAGTCATCAATAGTCGAACACTACGATATGATATTCCGGATCATCACTGATACCATAGATCTTCCGTTTTTGATTGTCTACAGCGATGGAGGAGATTCCTTGGTCTAATGTGTAATGGCATTCAAGGCTACCGTCCCATCCGATTACAAATAATTCTTTGTATAATATATTGTAATTTAACGAAGTATTATGAATAAATAGTACTCCTAAATTAGTTATTCTCTTAATTTATAGTATAAGAAACAATATTCCAACCAAGATCATCATCTTTGATTGCTGTATATAAGTGTTTTCCATTATTGTCTACAGTGATGTAATATGCATCTTTTGGAAGATTGTATTTCCTTACGGGATTTCCATCCCAATCAAATACATAGATGATATTGGAGCTATATGCGTTTTGGATTGTTTTATCAGAATGTAGTGCATAGACATATTGATCACAAGATGTGATGTCTATGTATCCAATGGAGCTATTTTTGTCAGGAAAGACCATTCTCATATCGTTATTTTGCACAGGAGAGTATTGAGGATCTCTTTCTCTTAATAGCTTTATCGGTTTGATCTGATTTTCTTGAACCTCAAGGAAGTCAATATTTGAGGAATTACAGATGAAATATGCATATTTGTTGGCATTAGGAGCCTTTGTCAATCTACCTTGATTGGATAATATTTTTTGAGATTTGTCGAATAATTCGTTGTACGCATTATATATTAATACATTACTATCTATAATTTGACTCTTGTTATTAAACAATACATATTGATCCATAGAATTGTATACTCCGGCTCCAAGGTATAAGGAATCATTTACAGGGACGATGGCAGAAAGGAAGAAATCGTCATTGAATCCTTTTCTGTATAAAACAAGAGGTTCTTTATTTATATTCATTTGTAAAGAATCAAGTGGATATTTGGCTATAAATCCAGTCGAGCAGCTGAAGATTTTATATTGCCCGTCAATGATATATCCTCCGCAAGGTAAAGGTATTTCTGTTGGCCCTTGACCAATATTCCCGAATCTTCCATAACATTTTCCGGTTTTGTTGTTAAATAGAGTAAATGATGTTCCGCTGTGATAATCCCATGTGATCAAAAGAGAATCGTTACTTTGTATACCTTCTATACGACCAAGATCGTCTTTGTTAATGACAGTTTTAGGATTTGTGAGATGAATCTCCTCAGGAAATACAATGCCTTTATTCCCTGTTTTTGAACAGGAAAATAGGGATATGGAAATAAGTGTAATGATTATTGTACTTTTCATTATTTTTGATTACTACAGTTGTTAAAAAGAGGATGAGGAGAGGTGTGTCAAAATTTATTTTGTCATAATGAATTTGACATACCCCTCTCTTCCTTTAATAGATATTAGCAAGGAGTTGCCCTAAAAAAACCATGAATATAAGAGCCTCCATCTGATTTGCAATTTCCCCAGTATCCACAGCACCACCAGCCGTCTCCTCCTTCATTGTTGGCTAATGCCTCCACATTGTCAAGCGCCAAGTCTGAAAGCTTGACATCATTCTCACTTTGGCTGATATTCCATCCTGCGGTCAGAGCTACAGCAGCCATTACGGCTATTCCTAAAATATTCTTTCTCATTGTATTTCTTTTTTATTGTTTTTATTCTGTCTTTTGCGAACTTCATCTTTCACTTACTATTCTTCTGTTAAGATAAGGATATTCTCGGATCCTTCATTGAAATTAAATTACTACTTTTGCGTCACCTCCATTCTTCTTCGTGAATATTAAGTGGGGGTGGGAGGCTTGCTTGTGATCGTTCCAATGTGTCCGGCAAGTCCTCCCCTTACTCTTTATTTATTGAGCCATTCCCCGGATATTTAGTTTTATCAATTGATTCGTATTGCATTTCACGGTAATCGTCTCGTCAAAGAATCCTTTGTCTTTCGGTGTCATGATGACCCTTACCTGAAGGGCCTCCCCCGGCTTGGCGGGATGTTTATCGAAAGAGGGACGGGCACAGCCGCAGGTCGTAGCCGCATCTAGTATGACTAACGGGTTGTTTCCTGTGTTTGTTAATCGGAAAACAGCTTCTTTGCTTTCTCCTGCCGGTATGGTTCCTAATTGTATGGATGCCTCTTCTACTTTCACGGTGGTCTGTATTTGTGAAGCCGATTGTTTCCCAACGATCTCTTTTAGATATAGCTCCCGGATATTCGGGTTGTGGATAGGATTTCCTATCACTACGACCTTATTGTCCTTATCCAAGAGAAAGGTCTGGAATCTCCCATCGACCGGGAAATGATTCAGTTTGTTCAGTCGGTCCGATTGATCCAAACAGATAGGTCTATCGAAATGGTCTTTTTTCAACAGGTACCGTATTTCTTTCTTGTCATCGGACTGGAAGAAAAACAAGAACGGTATGCTGCCTTGGGTAATGGAGTCGGTGTATTGAATCAGTTCTTTCCATCGGTGCAGTTGGAGTTTGCAACTGGTACATCCTATGGAATCCACGAAAACCAGCACCTTGTGGGGGGATTTTGGCAGGGTGAAGTCTACCGTATCGGTTGCAAACCGTGTAAAGACCATGTCTTTCGGAAATCGTATCTCTTTTCCTTGCCATTCGGATACTAAATGCTTGATCTCGTCTTTTTTCTTGTCTTGGCAAGCTAGAAGGAATAATAATAGTATGATTAGATTTAAGTATTTCATGATATTTTGTCGTTATATTTTAAATGAAAGAATCGGATCGTTGCTGTTTACATCCGTGGCAAGGATCGTCCCCGTATCCTCATCTATGTTGATACCGTAAATGGCATGGTCGAGCACATATTTCCGGACGGGGTTTCCTTTGAGGTCGAATACATAGATGTATCGCCCGCCATCCTCAATCTCTTCCCCTCGTAGGTATGCTTGTTCGATATCTTTGAAGCTACGACCATGGAATACGGCGTAAATGAAATGGTCTGTGATATGGACATCACTAAATCCCATGATGCCGGTTGGAATTCCCTCCGATCGTGAGATTGCGAATTGAGGTTCTCCATTAGGTCCGTATCGTACGGTTTGTGTAGTATCTGTGAAGTTGTATATTTCTAATGCCTCTCCTAGTTGGGTTGCCATGACCAAGATGCCTTTTTGGGGATTATAGTCGAAGAAGCTTCGCCACGCTTGCGCCAATGCGGGGCGTGCGATGTCTTCATAATTATTTTCAGTCGGGATCTGATTAGCGGAGTGAATCCATTTCCCTTCTCGGTCTGTCCACTTTTGTCTATATTCACCGAGGTAGTCAGATACTAAAAAGCCCGATTCCATCGGGTAAAAGTCCAATGCCCTAACCAGCCGCTTGTCCATATCGATCGTTTCTACGGGGATGATGTTGTTCATATTTTGTTCAATCTTCCACCGGGTTGTTCGCATTTTGTTCGCATCGAGCGTCCAGATAGAATCCTTGGAGATAAATCGGAAGCAATCTGCCGATACCATTTCCTCGGGTCCCTCGCCTCGTTTGCCAAACGATGTCATATATTCCCATTCGGGGTAAGAGAAGGCATGAAAGAAATAATCTACGTTGTGCAAGTCCATAATAATAGCGATACCATCCTTGACCGCTACCCGGAACGGATAGCGGAACAAGGCGGTATCTAGGTGGATAACCTGCGCATTTAATGCCTTTTCATCGGGAAAATCCTCGTAGCGGGGGAAGTGCCGTGAGGATTCCGAACAGGATACCAGACTACCTATTAATAGGACTATGTATACGTAGATATTCATCTTCATTTATTTGAGACTGTACATTTTGATTTCGTAATATCCTCCATTACAATAGACAGATCCTTTTCCTGCACACCCTCCTCCGCTATTTTCTCCAGAGGCTAATGCTTCAATATTAGAGAAAGACAAGTCTGTAAGTACATTTTTTTCTCCTTTCAGTAAAAAATATGACATGCATAGAATGGCAATAAATGCAATTATGTATGTCTTTTTAGAAATCAGTTGTTTCATATCGTATTTAATTTTTTACAAACATACGTCTATCCCTTTTTATGGCCAATTGTTTTAGCCGACTTTTAGCTGACAGGCAAAAAATGAAGGTTTGTTGGCATAAAGTTATGTATTTGTATTGCTATCTCTTGAAATACTTAGTGGAAATAAAGAAAAGATATATCTTTGCGTGTCATGAATGGAGTAAGTATGGAAAAGTGGAATTTGAAGATTTGTTTTTTATGGACTGTGGTTACTTTGTTAACAATGCTTTGTCTGTTATCATTCTATGAATCTTATCAAAATATAAGATTGAGGTTATTGGAAAAATCTCAAGTCTTATTTCAACAGGTAGTTCAAGAGGATACAGATCGACGTATCAAGGAACTTGGGGATGATTTTTGTTTTTCTTATACTGGAGGCACTTGGTTGGAGAGTGATAGTATCACGATTAAGCAGGCTGATACGATCATGCGTATTAAAAATAATAAGGAAATTGCATGTCGGATGTCGTCACGAGAAAAGGCTGATTTTTGTCTGCAATATTACTTATCATTGAAAAATTCTATTCTGATATTATCATTAGATAGTACTTTCCGTGCATCTTTACATGAACATGTGATTCCGGCTCAGACCGTAACTTGTTATACTTTTATGGATAAAACGGAATGTAGCTCTTCGGATACTTCTTTTTATCAATCTTTTATACCATTAAAAGAAATTGTTTTTGGAGCGAATCGGACGATCGTTTTACAAGCGTTTGTTCAATTTCCTTTCCTTTATATAGTAGGTGAAGTGTTTTTGCGAAATATATTTTGGATTCTGGCAATGGTTATTCTCTGGGTTATCGCTATTGTCTTGACATGGAAAAGACCAAGGATAAATATCTTACCGCTACAAGAAGCACCTAAAGAGATGATACAAATAACAGAAGATATCTTGTTCGATGAAACACATGGCGTATTGCATTATCATAGGCATCGTATCGAATTGGCAAATCAACGGCTGAAACTGTTTTGTATTTTATTAGAACATAAAGGATATTTCATTGAGTCCGATCGGCTGAAAGAAGAAATCTGGCCGGATGGAAGTGTGTCCAAAGATGCTCTTACCGCTACGGCTAAAAGGCTTAAAGAGGATTTGTCTCCTATTCCGGGTTTGGTGATAGAGAGTGCTCGGGGTAAAGGATATTCGCTAAAGATCGTTTCGGGAGAGTAAATTCTCTATCTCAACGTTCATTTGATGGTTTATTTGTGTGATGAGCTTGCTATCGGCAGTAGTACTGACTTGGCTAAGTAATATATACTGACTTGCCCAACACAGTATATATTACTTAGCTAAGTCTGTATTGGTCTTAGGATTGCCAGTCTAAGGTCACCTATTTATATCGTGAGTTGAATGAATTTGTGCAAACAATGTTAATTATTTTTGTCCGGCTTAACCTCGTTCATGAATAAGATAGAACATGGTCAACCTCTTTTATTACTAAGTCGCAAACCGGTCAACCTGCTTTATAAATAAGATGCGAAGTAGTCAATTAAAAACGTTAACATACAGGGGTATTGTTGTTTCTCGTAGGGAAAACAATGGTTTCTCCTGTAGGAAACTTTAGTTTCTTCCTAGGGAAACAAAAGTTTCATAAGCGGAAAACTTTTGTTTTTGCTTAGAAAAACTGTAAACTATTATACGTTAATGTTTTATAGGTATCAAGAAGACTGCTGAAGTGATGAAATACGGCGAGTGTAAGAAGATCGTTCTGTTTTGTGGTGAAAAAGCGTAAGTGATTGTAGATAGGATCGGATTATTGTAGATGTTTTTTTATCTGCAATCATGGGTTAAACATCATATAACCAGATGTCTATATGCGAAGTTGTAGATGTTGTAGATGTTTTTGATTATTTATAGGAAAGGATAGGGTGGTAAATGAATAGTGAGTGGGACGAGGGCGTTTTTAAGCAGATAGCCTTAGGGCAATTTATATAAAGGTATTTGCACGATGCGATGTGCAATTTTCATACAAAATTGCACATCGC
>ULRJ01029388.1_pt1 | contig 22296 bp, 23 predicted proteins | sample 1955321 | NCBI WGS metagenome assembly ULRJ01 (sample SAMEA4835679, study PRJEB28245) | human gut metagenome | biome: gut microbiome; material: fecal sample | place: Denmark | collected 2008 | reverse complement strand
ATTGAACGAGAATAAAAAGAAGAATCCGTTTATTTTTTCAGCCAATTTGTTCCTCCTCATCGGGAACGTCTATACAACGCTTGATATCTTTCAGTTCAAATCCACGGCTCATGGCAAATCGCATCAGTTTTCCATTCAGTTCATATTCATCTTGCGCATGAATACTTTTCCGTTTGGACGCCAACAAATCACGCAGAATGGAAAGATATTCATCTTCATCAATCTCATTCAGATAACGCCACGCCACGTCAGAGGGAATCCGCTTCATATAGAGCCCCTGGGCTATTTTCATCTTTCCCCACTTGGCAAACCGGAACTTATCGTTCACAAAAGCCCTGCAGAAACGTTCATCATCGATAAACTTCTCCGCTTCCAGTCGGTTAAGAATACGCGCAATGGTATCATAGGCAATTCCCCAACGTTGTAACTTCTCATTTATTTCTGCCCGGCAATGCTCGGCAGTAGAGCAATAAGAGGCAACACGATTTAAAGCCTCTTCATCTGTTAATTGTGCACTCATCGGTTAGCTGTAACTATTCTATCTTTTCCAAATATGTCTTTTATAACACGAACATCACGATATTGGTTCATTTCAAGTATGTGTGCTGTTTCCCGGCCATAAGCCTGGTTTATTTCAAAATAAAGTCTGCCGCCCGGCAAAAGCAAATCACGGCCCAAATCTGCAATCCGGCGATAGAACCGCAACGGGTCATCATCAGGAACAAATAAGGCAAGTTCCGGTTCCCAATCAAGTACATTGGCGTCCATTCCGTCCTTTTCCGCTTCTGTCACATAAGGCGGATTACTGACGATAATATCAAAAGAAGAGGTTTTCTCCCAATCATCGGATAAAACATCTCTTTGCCGAAACACGACGCCTGCTTCCAGTTCCTCATTATTAGCGTATGCAATTGCCAATGCATCTTCCGAAATATCCCACGCCTCTACTTTAGCATTCGGAAGTTTTTTAGCCAAAGAGATCGCGATACATCCGCTCCCCGTACCTATATCTAATAAGTGGCGGGCATCCGTATTCTCCCGGGCGATTAAATCCACCAATTCCGCAGTCTCAGGACGAGGAACCAGTACGCCGGGAGCCACTTTGAATCTCCTTCCATCAAACTCCGCAAAGCCACGAATGTACTGTATCGGCTCGTTTTTCTGCAAACGGAATATAATGTTTTCTAATTCACGCTCTTTGCATTCGGATAAAATTATATCTTTGCCGAGGTAAATATCAAGCGCATCCAAACATAACATGTCGCAACAGATCAGCATTGTAAGAGCTTTGACCTCTTCCGGCGGATAAATATCCTGCAAGGACTGGCGTATGTAAGCAGTGATACGATTCATATATTTACAATTTCGGACTGCAAAAGTAAGAATAATATAGCGAAGAGCACCAAAATGGAAGAAGAAAAATACATGAGACGCTGCATTGAGCTCGCCGGGAACGGGTTATGTAATGTATCTCCCAACCCGATGGTAGGGGCTGTCATCGTGTGTGACGGGCGTATTATCGGTGAGGGTTATCATATTCGTTGCGGAGAGGCACATGCCGAAGTTAACGCCATCCGTTCCGTCAAAGATGAGTCTTTATTGAAACGCTCCACAATCTATGTAAGCCTGGAACCTTGTTCCCACTATGGGAAAACACCGCCTTGTGCCGACTTGATTATCGAGAAACAGATTCCGCGCATTGTCATAGGCTGCCAGGATCCTTTTTCTGAAGTAGCCGGACGCGGTATTCAAAAGTTACGGGACGCCGGACGGGAAGTAACAGTGGGCATATTAGAAAAAGAATGCAAACATTTGATTCGCCGTTTTATTACTTTCAATACACTTCACCGCCCTTTCATCACATTGAAATGGGCAGAATCAGCCGATCATTTCATTGACATAGAACGCACTGACGGCAAGCCGGTGATACTTTCCTCTCCACTTTCTTCCATGTTGGTGCACAAGAAAAGGGCAGAAGCCGATGCTATCATGGTAGGCCGGCGGACAGCCTTACTGGACAATCCATCATTGACTGTACGCAACTGGTATGGACGTAATCCAATACGCATCATTTTAGACCGCACCTTATCTCTTCCAAAGGATTTACAAATATTCGACGGAGAAATTCCAACATTAATCTTTACAGAGAAAGAACGACCGGAAAAGAAGAACGTTACTTACATCACCATTGATTTCAGTCATAACCCACTGATACAGATTATGAAAGAGCTATATCAACGTAAGATACAATCATTATTGGTTGAAGGCGGAAGTCAATTGCTACAATCATTCATTGACAATGAACTATGGGATGAAGCATTTATCGAGAAGTGCCCCAGCAGGTTACATTCCGGTGTTAAAGCACCTGAAATAAGCGATAAATTTAGTTACTCGACGGAAAAACACTTCGAAAGACAGATTTGGCATTACGTTTATCGAAATTAGCTAAAATAGTCCTGTTCAGGGAGTTTTACGTCGATAAAAACAGTGTTATTATCTATAATTTTATATAAAACTTGCCGGTATTGTTCTTTATCGGAAAAAATGTTTCTATTTTTGCAACTTGTAAATAAACACAATCTTTCAAATGAGAATAAAGTTTTTATCATTCATTGCGAGTTTTTTCATGGTGTCATTTGTTATAACGTCATGTCTTGATGACGATAATAACATCGAATATAGCCCGGATGCGACTATACATGCGTTTGCACTTGACACAATTGGTGGATATGGAGTAAATTACAAATTCACAATTGATCAGATTAAAGGTCTCATCTATAATGAAGACTCCCTCCCGGTTCATGCAGATACGATTATTAACAAAATCTTAATCAAAACATTAACTACCGCATCAGGCGTTGTTACAATGCCAAACAAAGAAGGGCAAGATTCGCTTATCAATATAAGTGATTCTATTGACCTCACCAAATACATTAATGCTCCTGATAAGAATGATTACTTGAAACTAAAAGTCTGGACTCAAGATTTACAAAGCAACAAGGAATACTGCCTGAGCGTACGCGTACATTATTTAGACCCGGACACTCTTAATTGGGGAAATGGAAAAGATGAAAAGCCGGCAGCATTTACAAAGAATTTTTCTAATGGAAACATTACTGGTAAACAAAGAGCTGTGATTCTCGATAACAATATACTTGTTTACTACATGTCAGGTAATGTTCTTAACGCATACAAGACTACTGTTTCAGATGGGAAGACATGGAAGGAAGTCGATAATATACAAGGATTACCAACAATTACATCCTTTGACCTTTCATCTATTATTGAGTACAATGGTAGTTTATATATGGTTGCCGATAATCAGATATATTGGTCTGAAGATGGAGTAGAATGGGCACTACACAAATTATTAAATCGTAATAATTTAAAATTTGCAACCTTACTAACTGCAATTCAGCCCGACTCGGAAAATCCTAATAACAAAAAAGCGGGTATTTCTGCAATAGCATCTATGGACAATGGATTGACCTACAATTTCTGTATGACAAACGAAAATACAAATATGTGGAATATAGGTGAAGAGCTACCTGCTGATTTCCCAACAAGAAATATATCTTCGACAGTCGGTTTTTCCGCCACAAATGTACCTTTTATTGTTTCGATGGGAACCATTATAGCACGAGATGATAATGAAGAAGATGAAGATGAAGATGAAGACGACGAAGAAGAAGAAGAAACTCCCCAACCAATAGTACCATGGAGTTCTTACGATGGTTTATCATGGATTGATTTATCAACCAGTTCTGCAGCATATTGCCCGATGTTGAATTCTCCATCTATTATTGCCTATAATGAAGAATTCTATGCATTCGGAAATGACTTTAAAGTATTCTATACCTCACCTTCCGGCATAACATGGAAAGAGGCTAGTAAGAAATTCTATTTCCCGGAAGAGCTAACGAAAAGAGCTGGTGCAAACTACTCTATAGTCATTGATGACAACCAGTTTATTTGGATTATTTGCAGTAAAGATGACACTGGCTCAGATGAAGTATGGCGAGGTCGTCTCAATAAACTAGGATTCGATAAAAAATAACAAGAAGTGAACTTCGAAAAGATGTCCTATATAGAACAAATAGACAAAACTCGGATACCCCAACACGTAGCCATCATCATGGATGGCAACGGACGATGGGCAAAGCAACGAGGTGAAGAACGTACTTACGGTCACCGTGCAGGCGCAGAAACGGTACAGAGAATTACTGAGGATGCTGCCCGCGTGGGAGTGAAGTATCTGACCTTGTACACTTTCTCCACTGAGAACTGGAATCGACCGCAAGACGAAGTAGCGGCTCTGATGAATCTATTGCTAGATTCTATTGAAGAAGAGACACTGATGAAAAACAATATCCGCTTCAATGTAATCGGTGATTTCAAAAAATTGCCGGACGAAGTTCAGAAAAGTTTGACATCATGTATAGAACATACGGCTGGAAATACCGGGATGTGCCTGGTATTGGCTCTCAGTTACTCTTCCCGTTGGGAGATAACGGAAGCTGTCCGGCAAATAGCGATACAGGTTGAAAAGGGAGAACTATCCCCCAAACAAATAACAGATGAATGTATCGCATCTCATTTGGAAACGAAATTTATGCCCGATCCGGATTTATTAATCCGCACGGGGGGAGAAATCCGACTAAGCAACTATTTGCTATGGCAATGTGCTTATTCGGAACTTTATTTTTGTGATACCTTTTGGCCGGACTTCAATAAGGAAGAATTCTACAAAGCCATTTGTGAGTATCAACAACGGGAACGCCGCTTCGGCAAAACCAGCGAACAAATCAGCTAACATAACTTGAAACATCAAATTATAACATAAATGCATTATCGTATTTCCTATCTATTCATAACGTTTATCTGCCTGTGCTCCTTTGCGACAACAGGTATTGCGCAAAATGCCAGCACTGATGAAGACTCAAAACCTGTCATCTTATACTCGGGAACACCTAAAAAGTATGAGATAGCGGACATCAAAGTCGAAGGTGTGAAGAATTACGAAGACTATGTGTTGATTGGACTATCCGGACTATCGGTAGGACAGACAATCACTGTGCCGGGCGACGAAATCACCGGAGCAATCAAGCGTTATTGGCGTCACGGTTTGTTCTCAAATGTACAAATCACAGCCGAGAAAATAGAAGGCAACAAGATCTGGTTAAAAATCAGCCTGACACAGCGTCCACGTATATCAGATGTACGTTATCATGGCGTTAAGAAGTCCGAACGTACCGATTTGGAAGGCAAGTTAGGTATGGTGAAAGGTATGCAGATTACTCCAAATACCGTAGACCGTGCCAAGACATTGATTAAACGTTACTTCGACGATAAAGGATTCAAGAACGCAGAAGTCATCATCTCACAGAAAGACGATCCTTCCAGCGAAAACCAAGTAATTGTCGATATCGACATTGACAAGAAAGAGAAAATCAAAGTCCACGCCATTGAAATCGTTGGTAACTCCGCCATCAAAGCTTCCAAGCTGAAACGGGTGATGAAGAAAACCAACGAGAAAGGTAAACTTCGCAACCTCTTCCGCACAAAGAAATTCGTGCCGGAAAACTACGAGGCGGATAAGCAACTTATCATCGACAAGTATAATGAGCTTGGATACCGCGATGCTATGATTGCCAAAGATAGCATCTCACAATATGATGAAAAAACAGTCAATGTATATCTAAACATAGACGAAGGCCAAAAATATTATCTCCGTAATGTAACTTGGGTGGGTAATACACTTTATCCTTCCGAACAGTTGAACTACCTGCTTCGTATGAAGAAAGGGGATGTATACAACCAGAAGTTATTGAACGAACGTATCTCTACGGATGATGACGCTATCGGTAACCTATATTACAACAACGGCTACCTGTTTTACAACCTCGATCCGGTGGAAGTAAACATTGTCGGCGACTCTATCGACCTCGAAATGAGAATCTATGAAGGCCGCCAGGCTACCATCAACAAGATCAACATCAGCGGTAATGACCGTTTGTATGAGAACGTTGTCCGTCGTGAGCTTCGTATCCGCCCGGGACAACTGTTCAGCAAGGAAGACTTGATGCGTTCTTTGCGTGAGATCCAGCAGATGGGACACTTTGACCCGGAAAAACTACAACCGGACATCCAGCCGGATCCGATGAACGGAACTGTTGACATAGGTTTGCCGCTGACTTCAAAAGCAAACGACCAGGTAGAGTTCTCGGCAGGTTGGGGACAAACCGGTATTATCGGTAAGTTAAGCTTGAAGTTCACCAACTTCTCCGTTGCCAACTTGCTCCATCCGGGTGAAAACTACCGTGGTATCCTGCCGCAAGGTGACGGACAGACATTAACCATCAGTGGACAAACGAATGCTAAATACTATCAATCGTACAGTATTTCATTCTTCGACCCCTGGTTTGGCGGAAAGCGTCCGAACTCATTCTCAGTATCAGCTTTCTTCTCTGTACAGACAGATATCAGTAGCCGTTACTACAATTCCAGCTACTTCAATAACTACTACAATAGTATGTATAGCGGTTATGGCGGCTATGGTATGTACAACTACGGTAACTACAACAACTACGAAAATTACTATGACCCTGACAAGTCTATCAAGATGTGGGGACTTTCCGTAGGTTGGGGTAAACGTTTGAAATGGCCGGATGACTACTTCACACTCTCCGCAGAGTTGGCTTATCAACGCTATAACCTGAGTGACTGGCAATATTTCCCGGTAACCAACGGTAAATGTAATGACCTGAGCATCTCGTTGACTTTGGCACGTAACTCCATTGACAATCCGATCTTCCCGCGTTCGGGTTCTGACTTCTCTTTGTCAGTTCAGTTCACACCGCCTTACTCGCTGATGGACGGTAAAGATTATAAGGGATATTATAGCAATCCAGAGACTGGTAGCATAACCCAGGACAACATGAATAAGCTCCATAAATGGATTGAATACCACAAATGGAAATTCAAAGGCAAAACATATACTCCGCTGATGGATCCGGTTGCTCACCCGAAATGTCTGGTATTGATGACACGTACGGAATTCGGTCTGTTGGGTCACTACAACCAATACAAGAAATCACCGTTCGGCACATTCGACGTAGGTGGTGACGGTATGACCGGTTATTCAACCTATGCAACGGAAAGTATCGCCCTGCGTGGTTACGAAAACAGCTCATTGACCCCGTACGGTTCCGAAGGTTATGCTTATGCACGTCTCGGCATCGAATTAAGATATCCGTTGATGCTGGAAACAAGTACTAACATTTATGTGTTAGGTTTCCTTGAAGCAGGTAACGCATGGCATGATATCAAGAAATTCAATCCGTTCGAGTTGAAACGCTCCGCCGGTGTCGGTGTTCGTATCTTCTTGCCGATGATTGGTATGATGGGTATCGACTGGGGTTACGGTTTCGATAAAGTATTTGGTTCTAAACAATATGGCGGAAGTCAATTCCACTTTATCTTAGGACAAGAATTCTAATGTATCACAAAAAACTAAACGTCATGAGAAAATCTATTCTATTAATCATGTTGCTATTTGCAGTCGGTATGACGGCAAACGCACAGAAATTTGCACTGATCGATACGGAATATATTATGAAGAATATTCCGGCTGCTCAAAGCGCCAATGAGCAAATGCAAGAAGCTACGAAAAAATACCAGAGCGCAGTAGAAGCTCTGGCAAAGGAAGCACAGAAGATGTTCCAGGATTACCAGGCGAAATCTTCCACACTCTCTGCCTCACAAAAGACAAAGAAAGAGGACGAGATCGTAGCTAAGGAAAAAGAAGCAGCCGAACTGAAACGTAATTATTTCGGCCCGGAAGGCGAATTAGCCAAGATAAGAGACAAGCTGCTGACTCCGATTCAAGATGATATTTATGAAGCTGTGAAAGCCATATCACAACAACATGGATATGACATAGTGGTCGACAGAGCCTCTGCAGCAGGTATAATTTTTGCAAATCCACGTATAGATATTAGTGATGAAATACTAAGAAAATTAGGATATTCAAATTAATTTCATACATTTGCATCCGGAAATAACTAAAAATCATTCAAATAAATTATAGAACTATGCTAAAAAAAATTGCACTTGTAATGTTGCTTGCACTCCCAATGGGTGTATTTGCACAGAACCTGAAATTCGGTCATATCAATGCACAGGAGATTATCACTGTAATGCCGGAATTTACTAAAGCCCAAAACGACATTCAAACATTGGAAAAACAACTCACAGCCGAACTTCAAAGAACTCAGGAAGAATTCAATAAAAAATATCAGGAATTCCAACAAGCTATCGCCAAAGACTCTCTTCCGGCCAATATCGCTGAGAGAAGACAGAAAGAGTTGCAGGATATGATGCAAAGACAAGAACAGTTCCAGCAAGATGCCCAACAACAGATGGCAAAAGCACAGAATGACGCAATGGCTCCTATCTACCAGAAGTTGGACGGTGCTATCAAAGCTGTTGGCGCGGCAGAAGGTGTAATCTATATCTTCGACCTGGCAAGAACTCCGATTCCATATGTTAATGAAGCACAAAGCATCAACTTAACAAACAAGGTTAAGGCACATCTCGGTATCAAATAAGTATAGATACCTGAAGAAAGAAATTCTAAAAGAGAAAGCGAAAGAAGTTTAAACTTCTTTCGCTTTCTCTTTTTTTGGCGTACATTTGCGTATATAAATCCTGTTTGTCATGAATCAACATCTATCACATATACCCGGCCCCATTGGAGTGTTCGACTCCGGTTACGGTGGTCTGACCATCTTGGACAAGATAAGAGAAGCATTACCGGAATATGATTATATGTATCTGGGAGATAACGCCCGCGCCCCTTACGGAACACGCTCTTTTGAAGTCGTATATGAGTTCACCCGGCAAGCTGTCAACAAACTATTCGAGATGGGATGCCATTTGGTGATATTAGCCTGCAACACAGCTTCCGCCAAAGCTTTACGCAGTATTCAAATGAATGATTTGCCGAATATTGATCCGGCACGCCGCGTACTCGGGGTGATTCGTCCTACCGTAGAATGTATCGGCAACATTAGCAAGAACCAGCATATCGGTGTACTGGCAACGGCAGGCACCATCAAATCCGAATCTTATCCACTGGAAATACATAAGCTGTTCCCTGACATTCAAGTAAGCGGAGTAGCATGCCCAATGTGGGTGCCATTAGTAGAAAATAATGAATCGAAAAGCGACGGAGCCGACTACTTCATTCGCAAATACATCGACCAATTACTCTCAAAAGACCCGCAAATAGACACCGTCATCCTGGGATGTACCCACTTCCCGCTCCTTCTTCCTAAAATCCGGCAATATATCGCCAATGACATTAGTGTAATCTCACAAGGCGAATATGTGGCAGAAAGCCTGAAAGATTATTTAAGAAGGCATCCGGAAATGGACGCAAAGTGCACAAAGAACGGAAACTGCCAATTTTACACCACAGAAGCAGAAGAGAAGTTCTCTGAATCAGCGTCTACATTTCTAAACCGTGAAATTAGCGTAAAACACATAACGCTCGAATAAATATTACGGAAAGAATAACCATTTGTCCCTCTTTTTTGTTATATTTGTAGGTAACAACCCCTAATACCATAAGATCATGAAAGAAGAAGATTTTAGCAAGTCAATAGAAGTATTCTCCGGTTCTCCATGGGAAGCCGAAATCATCAAAGGGTTATTAGAGAGTAATAATATCCTCTGCGTTATCAAAGACGGGATTATGGGAACACTCGCTCCCTATATCGCCCCTTCCGTTTCTATCCTTGTCACTGAGGAGCAATACGAAGCCGCCACGGAACTTATCAGAAGCCGTGCCGAGAAAGATAGCGACTGATACGATTCAAACTTTCTTTGATATTCTCCAATGAATCAGCATAGGAGAAACGTACATACCCTTCCCCTCCCGTTCCAAAGTCCACGCCGGGAGTAATGCCGCACATGCGCATGTTCGACACATCGAACGCAAAGCGATAAGAGTCGGTGGTAAATTTACGTGCATTGGCAAAAACATAAAATGCGCCTTGCGGTACTACCTTGATTTCAAATCCTATCTCCCGAAGACGGGCAATCATATATTTCCGACGCTCATCATAAATTTGCCTCATACGCTCAACATCCAAGTCAGCCTGACGCAATGCGGCAATTCCTGCTTGTTGGGCAACACTGGACACACAGATAAATTAAGTCCCGTTGCAACTTCTGCTAAGATAATTCTCTCTAGCCTGTTTTTGTAACATATCGGCAAAAATATCTATATTTGTACTTTCAAATCGTTAGTAAAGATGAAACAGGAATTTACACGAATCGCAGTAAAAGTAGGAAGCAATGTATTGGCACGTCGCGATGGAACGCTGGACGTCACCCGCATGTCGGCACTTGTCGACCAAATAGCGGAATTACATAAATCCGGTGTGGAAATCATTATGGTTTCTTCGGGAGCCGTTGCTTCCGGACGCAGTGAAATACACCCGCAAAAGAAACTCGACAGTGTAGACCAGCGTCAGCTATTTTCTGCTGTCGGGCAGGCTAAACTAATCAACCGCTACTACGAACTTTTCCGCGAACACGGCATTGCTGTCGGTCAAGTACTGACTACGAAAGAGAATTTTGGTACTCGCCGCCATTATCTGAACCAAAAAAACTGTATGACGGTGATGCTCGAAAATAACGTCATTCCTATTGTCAATGAAAACGATACGATTTCTGTCAGTGAACTGATGTTCACGGACAACGACGAACTGTCCGGTCTCATCGCTTCCATGATGGATGCACAAGCGCTTATCATCTTAAGCAATATTGACGGCATTTATAATGGTTCTCCTGCCGATCCCAATTCTTCCGTTATTCGGGAAATCGGTCATGGCAAAGATTTATCCAATTACATCCAGGCATCCAAGTCCAGCTTCGGTCGGGGTGGCATGTTGACAAAAACAAATATTGCCCGCAAAGTAGCTGACGAGGGAATTACAGTCATCATCGCCAACGGGAAACGTGACAATATCCTGGTCGACTTGCTGCAATGCCCCGAAAATACACTTTGCACACGTTTTATCCCTTCAAAAGAAGCGGTATCCAGTGTCAAAAAATGGATTGCCCACAGTGAAGGATTTGCAAAAGGAGAAATCCATATCAATGAGTGCGCCACAGAAGTTTTAAACTCAGAGAAAGCGGTCAGCATACTTCCGATTGGAATCACCCGTATTGAAGGAGAATTTGAAAAAGACGACATTGTGCGCATCATCGATTTTCAAGGAAACCAGGTGGGCGTAGGAAAAGTCAATTGCGACTCAAAGCAAGCACAAGAAGCTATTGGGAAACACGGAAAAAGACCGGTGGTACACTATGACTATCTGTATATCGAATAAAAACAGTATCAACAAAACAGCATAAAATAAGTTGCAAATAGAAATACCAAACGCTTTATTTGCAATAAATTATTAATAGCAGTATATTTGTTCACTAGAACAAACAATATAACTCCATGCTATTAAAACATTGGCATTTTGCACTTATAACCATCATCTTCTTAACTACCTCCTGCGGAAGTGACAAGGATGAACCAGCAGTGAGCTCAACTCCGCCTTTTCCTGTCGGTAAAGAGTTTAATGTAAGTCTAGACATCGCCCCTTTTCTTGAAGTAGACGAACAACCATTAGGACGTTCGGTCACCTCCGACCTACCCGGCGGATTATACGCAGTCAACGTATTTTGGAAAGGGAAAGGTCTGAGCTCTTTCCAACCTTATGCATCCGGTCTTTTCGACGATCCTTACAGAGTGGAAATAGGGTTAATCGTAGGATATACCTACCGGTTTGATTGCAGTTTCTTAGATTATAAAGACTCTCCATACGGCAAAGTGGAAAATGACATTCCCCTTTATGGTCTTCCTTTCTCATGTTCCCCCTCAAAAGGAATAGATGGACATATCACCAATGACTTATTGATTTCAATTAATCCTCTAAATATCAATCAGTCATTCTACCAACATATATATAAAGGTGAAATGCAAATGAAACAGGACAGTACAAGCATTCATCCCACCGTTAAGCGCTTCTTCGGCAGCCAGCAGCTAGAGTTTTTGACTCCGAGTACAAACACTTCCGTTTCCATCTCATTAAAACGCGCCTATTATTCGGTACAATTCACCACAAACGAGTTAAATCCCGGTGACTCCATCAAAATCACAGCAACAGATATTTCACCGCTTTATCTATTATACTCTCCCGACGGAATATCAAAATCTGAAGAACGGAACATTTCATTGTACGACATATCAGATTATTACACAGCAAGGTTAAAGGAAGACGAGACAATTGGATTCACCATCACCTACCGACCGGCCGACGAAGAAGAATGGCATACCATATACGCTGACCAAAATCTTAAAATGAAAAGAAATAAAAAGAACATAATCAAAATAACCAAGATAGACAAATATATAAATGATGCCACCATCTCTTTCGGTGAGAATGCCGAGATGGAAGAAGCAGAACAGGAAATTGGGGAATAATCAATCATATCAAAGTTAAACAACTACTAAAAAAACATGCATATGAAAATCAAACATCTTATGATTACAGGCTGCCTATTCACAGCTTTCACCTTACAGTCATGTATTAAAGAGAAAGATCTGTATCAGGCACCGCCCACTACTTATTCGGAACTTAACTTAAAACTGGACGGAGATTACCTTTTCACCGAACTGCCCATGGCACGTTCTACGAAGCCGACTGTAATTGACGAAAGCAAAACAATAGTAGGAATCGCCCTATCTATGACATCTAAAGATGGAGCAAATCCGACTTCAAAGCCATATGCCTATGGAATATTTCAATTAGACAAAGCCAAGAACCCTGAGAATTTAAAAATAAGAGTCATCGACGGATATACATATCGAATATCCTGCTCTATGATAGCCAATGCAAAGGATTCCATACTAATGGAAGCTAACAGTTTTGCGGCCCCATTCGATTTGGAACGTAACGGAAAAATCAAAGGGGAATGCTTGAATAAGTTCCTTACCACCGAGCAAGCAGATGGAGTTAAATTCTTATATAATATCGAAAACCCTAAAATACAAACAAGCAACGGAGAACAAAACAACTGTGGCCGCCCATTTATCGAACGTTATCATGGACTAATAGACAAGTTAAACGTTACAGATGGAATGGAAAATCCGATTACGCTCTATCGCCGTTTTTTCGGAGTCAAGTTCAAACAAACAGGTTTGGAAAGCGGACAACTCAGAATACAACTGGACGATGCGCCAAGTATTTATTTGGATGCGAGTGAGGATATTCATAAAACTGTTGAAACCGGATTGAGAATGGTCAGCATGAAAAATCTGACAGCAAACATACCTACTGGTCCCAACCAGCACTTGACCGAGAACATTAAAGTGGCAGTCTATTGGAAAAAGAACCCGGGAGAGGATGAAAAACAAATAATCAACAGTACCATTACTTTTAAAAGAAACTATATACACAGCATTGCATTAACCAATATCGACCATATAGGAACACCGGGCAATATAGGAATCGAAATAGAAGAAGGAGAAATGGGAGAAGATCCTGAACAAGATATTCCATGGCAAAGGAATTTTTAATTATAGCCCTTAGCACAAATAGCCTCAGTGTATCAAGCACATAAGGGAAATGAGCCAGTCCGCATTGAGATGAAACTCATGCAATTGAGAAAAGCGACCTCCTTAGAGAAAAGTCTGTATCTCTACATTTATGCCAGTGTCCATACTGAGAAACTAGAGTATCTGCACTAAGAAACTTCAGTTTCCCTATGCAGAAACTCCCGTTTCCATGCTTGGGAACTTCAGTTTCCAGCCTAGAAACGGGAGTTCCGACGTAAGAAACCATTGTTGCATATATATGATTGTACCGTTTGCTATAAAGGATTTGTTGTTTTATACTGTGTTGCAGATAATGTGTATCTGCAACCATCTGCAACAGGTATCTGCAACGCTATAATAGTCTAGTAACTAACACATTGCACCCGTTTTGTTGCAGCGTTGCAGATACTTGCACACTTTTTAATCTTATAGTAGTGAAAAAGTCACATCAAATCAGCCCAAAACTGTACGAAAATGAATAAAACTGCGCAGAAATGAAAGATATTAAGAAAGCATTACTATAGAATAACATTTTCAATCGAGGGCATACAAATTATACATCTATATATTATACACTTTATACATCTATGTATTATACACTGACGTATAACTAGTATATTTGTAACAATATTCAATTATATGTATTCTCCGATCCTCTTTTGAACTCTGGTTTAAAAGAGAGTACTATAAATAACTATCCAACATTTATTTTGTTTTTCAACAGGTTTTATTCACATCATTCACTATATTTGCATAGTTTATCTTTCCATTTAATGCAAAAAAGGAGCAAATGACTACAAATTCAAACGAAACCTTTGCTGCCGTACAGGCAGCAAGTCGGGAATTAGCCTTGCTGAGTGATGACACCATCAATCAGATTTTAAACGCAGTGGCTGGCGCAGCAGTTGCAGAAACGTCTTTCATTCTTGCCGAGAATGAGAAGGATCTCGCACGAATGGACAAAAATGATCCGAAGTACGACCGGTTGAAATTGACGGAAGAACGTTTGAAAGGCATTGCGGCGGATACACGTAATGTAGCTACACTCCCCTCTCCTTTGGGTAAAGTACTGAAAGAAACGGTTCGTCCTAATGGAATGAGGCTGACGAAGGTCAGCGTTCCTTTCGGAGTGATAGGGATTATCTATGAAGCACGCCCTAATGTCAGTTTCGATGTATTCTCTCTTTGCCTGAAGAGCGGGAACGCTTGCGTTTTGAAAGGTGGAAGTGACGCAGACTGTTCCAACCGTGCTATCATCAGTGTGATTCATGAAGTACTGAAAAGATTCAATGTCAATCCGCATATTGTAGAACTGCTTCCAGCCGACAGAGAGGCTACGGCAGCACTACTAAATGCAGTAGGCTATGTCGATCTGATTATCCCCAGAGGGAGTAGCAGGCTCATCAATTTTGTACGTGAGAATGCGAGGATTCCCGTTATTGAAACAGGGGCCGGCATTTGCCATACTTACTTTGACGAGTTTGGAGACGTAAGTAAGGGGGCGGATATTATCCACAATGCCAAGACACGCAGGGTGAGCGTATGCAATGCATTAGATTGCACCATCGTACATGAGAAAAGATTGGCAGAACTGCCTGTACTCTGCGAGAAGTTGAAAGACAGTAATGTGATTATTTATGCTGACCCGCAGGCTTATCAAGCATTAGAAGGACATTATCCAGCCGAACTCTTGCAGCATGCGAAAGCAGAAAGTTTCGGTACGGAATTCTTGGATTACAAAATGGCCGTCAAAACCGTGAGGGGCTTTGAAGATGCCCTTGGGCATATTCAGGAAAACAGTTCGAAACATAGTGAATGCATAGTCACGGAAAACAAGGAGCGTGCGGCGTTGTTTGCAAAGATAGTAGATGCTGCTTGTGTATATGCAAATGTATCCACAGCTTTCACCGACGGAGCGCAATTCGGCTTAGGAGCCGAAATAGGTATCAGCACGCAAAAACTGCATGCACGGGGACCGATGGGACTGGAAGAGATCACTTCTTACAAATGGCTCATCGAAGGAGATGGACAGACTAGAAGAAGTTGAGAGTTGAGAATTAAGAATAAGGTATTGAGAATTCAAAAAAATAAAAGATATGAAGAAATTTACTTGTGTACAGGACATTGGCGATTTAAAATCAGCCATCGAAGAATCGTTCATAATTAAGAAAGACCGTTTCAAATATGTAGAATTGGGAAGAAACAAGACATTGATGATGATCTTCTTCAACTCCAGTCTGCGTACCCGCCTCAGCACACAGAAAGCTGCGCTTAATCTGGGGATGAATGTAATGGTATTGGATATCAACCAAGGTGCCTGGAAACTGGAAACTGAACGGGGCGTTATCATGGATGGTGATAAGCCGGAGCATTTATTAGAAGCTATCCCTGTGATGGGATGCTACTGCGATATAATCGGAGTACGTTCTTTTGCCCGTTTCGAGAATCGTGATTTCGATTATCAAGAGACCATTCTGAATCAGTTTATCCAATATTCCGGCCGTCCGGTATTCTCTATGGAAGCTGCCACCCGTCATCCGTTACAGAGTTTTGCCGACTTGATCACTATCGAAGAATATAAGAAGACAGCACGTCCCAAGGTGGTTATGACATGGGCTCCGCATCCACGTCCATTGCCGCAGGCTGTCCCCAATTCTTTTGCGGAGTGGATGAACGCTACCGATTATGATTTTGTCATCACTCATCCGGAAGGATACGAACTGGCTCCCGAATTTGTAGGAAATGCCAAAGTAGAGTATGACCAGATGAAGGCTTTTGAAGGAGCTGATTTTGTATATGCCAAAAACTGGGCTGCCTATGCAGGTGACAATTACGGACAGATACTGAGCAAAGACCGCGAATGGACAGTCAGTGACCGCCAGATGGCCGTAACCAACAATGCTTATTTCATGCACTGCCTGCCGGTTCGCAGAAATATGATCGTTACGGACGACGTCATTGAAAGCCCGCAATCAATCGTCATCCCGGAAGCCGCCAACCGTGAAATCTCGGCAACGGTGGTTCTGAAAAGACTATTGGAAGGACTGGAATAACGGAACGGCAAACTAGCCATAAAAAAACGGTGAACAATAAATCACAAGATGCATTTGTTGTTCACCGTTTATCGTTTATAATTCACGATTTGCCGTCTCACTTTTCTATCTCTTTGCCGGCTTCCTGCCAGGAGTTGAATCCCTTATCAAGATCAAAGACTTTATAGCCTTTCGCACTCAAGATGGCAGCAGCCCTCTTACTTCGTTTGCCACTACGGCAATACACAGCTACCGGTTTGTCCTTTTGCAATAATGAGTCCGCCATGGCAGCAAAAGAATCATCCATCACATTGATGTTAATCGTTTTTGCGATATGGCCTTCCGAATATTCTGCAAGCGTGCGGACATCCAGACGCTGTATATCCTCACCCTGAATAAGAATATCAAAATCCTCTACATCCATTGATTTAAAGTCTCCTTTCTGCTGACAGGAGAAGAGGGAAGAAATAAATAAAAATATTCCCACGACCAGTTGATTCATTTTAAACATATATACTCAATTATTCAATTCAGTTCCGGGATATAATCAAATCCGGGATCACAATACTTATCTGATTCTTCGCCAGTTCCATCCTCACCGTACTTGTAATATTTAAATTTAATCTTTATCGTCCGGCCAGGATTCTCTGCATTTACATATTGCGCCAGAGGAACAGAGATATAAGCGCGTCGGTTGTAATACTCCGCATCGCTGTTCGCATCATGATATAATAACATAGTTACAATGCCTTTTGTTTCCAGCTCGGATACATCTTCCACTATGCCGAAAACATGCCCCTTGCCTGTGTTGACCTTTAGATTCAGAATCATATTCAGATAATTCCGTCCAAGCCAGATACTGACCATCTCTACAGGATCCTTCTTGATACCATCCTTATAAACCGGATCGTCTTCCGGTTTAGGGTCAAGCGTCACAAGTGATTGCAAAGAATAAATCCGGGCACCTTCCGGCAGCACTTCATAATTACTCATTACACGTCTGGAAGTATTCGGAGAAATAGTAGAACCTGTACGGTCTTCCCAAACAGGCAACAACGCTCCTTTGTCAGGAATAAGCGTCTGTATGCTGCCATCTTCCCCAGCCTCTACCGTAACAAATTCCAGTTTTACCGAAGGATAATAATAGTCATCATCCCCACAAGCAGTCATCAGGAAAAGCAATCCCCACAACCAGATACTATGTAATTTTCTTCTCATCGGCAAGTAGCTAAATAATTGACTAACGGATTGGAATACATTAACAACAACTTCTCACGCAAAAATTCTTCATCCTTATCCGGAATATTTATCTTGCCCAATTGTTGTTCGATATAGTTTATAAACTGTTGTTTTTCCTCCTCGGTATAGTTGGAGGCAAATTCCGTCGTACCATTCAGCCAGTCGTATGCAACATAATTGCCCGGATAAATACGGTAGTTGCGATGGATTCTGCGGTCGATGCATGAAGAAATGCGGGCAAACAGTTCCGGTTTCGGCAATGAACGGTCTAAACATTGCAATTCATCATTTATACAGGGGGCAACCTGGAAATGCACTCTCCCCTTATAGCCGAACAGTCCGGTCTGCATATTAATCAAATCGTCCTGAGTGGTCTTCTTGTACCCCTCTACATCCCTTTTCAACTGAAACTCCTGCGCTTTCAGAAAGTCGCAAGGGTCATACTCATATGAAATGGCAAGCGGAGCAATATTCATTTCCATCAGGCGCTCTACCAGGTCGCCTTCGCCACCCATTGCCAACATTTTCAAAACACTGTCCTGCGTACGGTCATTAGAGTCCTTCGCACGTCCTTCACGCTGCGCAATCCAGATAGACTGGTTTTTCTGCGAAATGGTGTAATGCATATAACGGGACATTCGTGCCGAAGATTCAAGCATCTGCCGCATGGTCAATGCCCGCTGCACAATAAAGGACTTGTTGACACGAACCAGTTTCTTTATCCAGGGATAAATCAGCAAATTGTCCCCGATCGCAATCTCAACAGTATTCATCCCCTGGTCAATCAGCAGAATGGAAAGAAAGCCTGAGTCAAGAATAATATCCCTGTGATTTGATATATATGTATAAGCCTTGCTCTTATCCGGCACGGCGGTATGATCCAGTGTCAATCCGGCGGTATGATCGGCCGCTATCTTCCACAAAATGCCGTAGCAGAATGTTTCCTGAAAATCAAGCTTTGTCTTACAAGCACGCATTTTCTGCGCCAGAAGTTCGAATGGAACGTTCGGTATAGCTCCGGTGGCGGCTTTTTGAAAAGCCGGATCGGCAATCAGTTCCTCAAAGATTTGAGGAAGTTCCTCATCATTGTAAGGACGAATTTCATTAAACTCTGTCAGATCCATCATGTGATTAAAATTTGTTTTCAATAATATCAGTCATCACATCCTTTATATCCAGTCCGGCTGCACGCACTTGCTGGGGAATAAAACTGGTAGTAGTCATTCCCGGAGTTGTATTCACTTCAAGAAGGTTCAGTTTTTCACCGGCAGTTACTATATAATCTACACGGATAATGCCGGAGCAACCCAATATATCATAGATAGCCGAAGTCAACTTCTGTACACGTCCGGTCAGTTCGTCCGAGATGCGTGCGGGAGTGATTTCATCTACCTGCCCATTGTATTTTGCATCGTAATCAAAAAACTCATTATGCGTCACCACTTCCGTAGGCGGGAAGACTACCGTTTTCTCTTTGGTCTTGTAGCAACCGCAAGTCAGCTCCGTTCCTTCCATAAATGCTTCGACAATCACCTCTTCCGCTTCTCCGAAAGCCTTAACAATGGCCGGTTGGATTTGTTCTTTCGTTTTCACTTTCGTAACGCCGAAGCTCGATCCCCCCAGACTGGGCTTAATAAAGCAAGGCAAACCGATCTTTTCAATGACATCTTCGTCAGAAACCGATTGTCCCTGACGCAGCAGCAATGATTCGGCAATGCGTACGCCAAAAGCTTTCAGATATTGGTTGCAGGCAAATTTATCATAGGTAATAGCGGCGGCCAATACCCCACAGCAGGAATACGGAATACGCATCATGTCAAAATAGCCTTGCAGGCGACCATCCTCGCCCGGTGTGCCGTGGATGGTGATATAAGCAAAATCGAACACCACTTTTTCCGTCCCGTTCGTAAAGCTAAAATCATTTCTGTCCACCGGAACCCTGTTTCCGTCCGGCAATTGTACTTCCCAGCGGCGACCTTCCATCTCCACAATGTACAAATTATACTTTTCCTTATCTATAAAGGAATAAATGCCCTGTGCACTACGCAGGGAAACTACGATTTCAGAGGTATCTCCCCCTGCCACGATAGCAATGTTGCGTTTCATTCTAATTCTCTATTACTTATATAGCCTCTCCACTTCTCGATAAGCCGGGTCATGTCATCCGGAAGTTCGGAAATAAAATGCATTTCCTCACCTGTGACGGGATGTACAAACCCCAATGTCATAGCATGCAAAGCCTGTCGGGGACAAGTGTCAAAGCAATTATTTACAAACTGTTTGTATTTACTAAAATGAGTACCTTTCAGTATCTCGTGACCGCCATAGCGCTCGTCATTGAACAACACATGGCCGATATGTTTCATATGAACACGAATCTGATGTGTACGCCCTGTTTCCAAAATACATTCCACAAGAGTTACATATCCCAAACGTTCCAGTACGCGATAATGAGTGACGGCATGTTTTCCCACAGTCGGGTCGGACATCACTGCCATTTGCATCCTGTCTCTCGGATTCCGGGCAATATTACCGACGATGGTTCCTTCATCCTGTTCTACAGTTCCCCATACCAGAGCGCGATACTTGCGTTTGGTCGTTTTATTGAAGAACTGGATTCCCAGATTTGTCTTGGCATCCGGTGTTTTAGCAATCACCAACAAGCCCGAAGTGTCTTTATCAATCCGGTGGACAAGTCCGACGTGCGGGTCGTTCGCATCATAATCGGCGTTATCTTTCATATGCCAGGCAAGAGCATTGACCAGCGTGCCATGATAATTCCCGTGTCCCGGATGCACCACCAGTCCGGCAGGCTTGTTGACGACCATCAGATAGGGGTCTTCATAAACAATATTAAGGGGAATATCTTCCGGAATAATTTCATTTTCATAACGCGGACGGTCCATCATCACCGTGATGACATCCAACGGCTTCACTTTATAGCTGCTTTTCACCGGTTTACCGTTAGCCATAACAAATCCGTCCTCGGCAGCTTTCTGGATACGGTTGCGCGAAGCATTGACAATACGTTCGAACAGATATTTGTCGACTCTGACCATCGCCTGTCCCTTGTCTACAACCACGCGGAAGTGTTCATAAAGCTGGGATTCGTCACCGACAGGTTCTATATCATCCAAATCATTTTCCAGTTCATCCGGTAATTCTTCCTCTATCATGTATGAGTCTGTTTCTGTTATTTATCAATTAAAACCAGCTATCATCCTGAGTGGATGATGCATCCGACGGCACAGGTTTTTCCGTATCCGTATCATCACCAATTATGTCTTCTTCGGTCATATCACCAGCTCCGTTTCCTACCATCAGTGTCAGGGAAGCACCCACGGGTACTTTTTCTCCTGCCGCCAACTGACGTCCCTGATACTTCACGCCATATACCCAGTCTTTCTCACCATGTATCAATTGGATCTCGGTCAGTTTGAAGCCGGCACTCTGCAACTTGGCCTCTGCCTGTCGGAGGGAACTATTATCTGCCACATCAGGAATGACGCGCAAAGGAATATCCTGTGTATTGACAGTCAGGTAAACAGTACGGCCTTCTTTTACCTTATCTCCAACTCCCGGTTTTAAATCAAGAACAATACCCGCGGCCTTATCCTTGACATATTTGGTATCGGAAACCACACATACCAGCCCATGATTACGGAACATTTTGGTGGCTTCTTCCACCGTCATTCCTTTCACATCGGGCACCATAACCGTCTCCCCATGATGTGTATGTATATCAAGCCATTTCAACACACCGAATACCATCACTACCACCACCACAATCATGGCGATAATATTCAACCAGAAAAATTTATTTGTTTTAAAAGAAAAGAATTCTTTAATAGTCATACGCATTGCTGTTAATATGCGCCAAAGATACTACAAAATAGTTGAACTTTTAAAAAGTAGGCGATGAAAAATGACCTCATTTACGACGCAAGGACACTTATCATCGCCAGAATTGTTGCAACTATAATCCCCACTCCTATAGATTTCAACAACCTTATTATGATTATACGGGTTTTCAGTTCCCGGATATATTCTTCCATCGTATATGTTTGCTTATTTATGTTTTTCCTTATTTCGGCTACAAAGAAAAGCAAAAAAGAATAAACAAGAGCCAACAGCAGAGCATTTTAACATTCTATTCCTCAAAAAACAGAAGGAAATAAAAAAGGCAGAGATCAAATTCTCTGCCTTTTTTATTTCCTTGATGACAAGTGATTATTACTTCTGTCCGTTGTACTCATCAGAAACAGTCAGTTTCTTTCTGCCTTTTGCACGGCGGGCAGCTAATACTCTACGACCATTAGCCGATGCCATTCTCTCACGGAAACCGTGTTTGTTCTTTCTCTTTCT
>ULRJ01041894.1_pt1 | contig 22729 bp, 18 predicted proteins | sample 1955321 | NCBI WGS metagenome assembly ULRJ01 (sample SAMEA4835679, study PRJEB28245) | human gut metagenome | biome: gut microbiome; material: fecal sample | place: Denmark | collected 2008 | reverse complement strand
TCAAAGGAAACTAAAACTACTAAAAAAGCTACTGATAAAAAAAATTCTGCCAGAAGGTCTTCTACCACTTCTAAAACCACTAGAAAGAAAAAAGATACTACTAAACCTGATATAATAGAATATTATGATTTACCTTTTAGATATAATCAAACTACTGTAAAGATTCTTGCCCAAACACCAACAAATCTTTTTATATATTGGGATATTTCTGATGCAGATAAAAACAAGCTTATTGATACTTATGGAAATTATTTTTTCGAGAACACTAAACCTGTTTTAATTATTACAAATGAAACTATGAATTATACTTTTGAAATTGATATAAATGATTTTGCAAATAGTTGGTATTTGCATGTAAAAAATAGTAATTGTAAATATAAGGTTGAACTTGGGAGACGACCTATAACCCACGAAATTGTAATTCCTAATAATTATGTATATATTAGTTCTTCTAACGCTATGGATGCTCCAAATGACCATATATTATTTGATGAATTACAGCAAAATGTATTTTTTAAGAATGTTAAAACCAATGTTGTTACTGAGAAAAACATTTTGACTATATCTCACTTAATAAATATGGGAAAAATATATAATATATATGAGTTATATAAGAAAATGTATAAAGATGAATTTAATTGTGATGATTTTGGTACAAACCTATCTTCTTCACAAAGTTCAAGTAGTTTTATTTAATATACAAGGAGATTTACTATGATACAAAATAAAGGATATGTAAGTTTTGTATTACATGCACACTTACCATTTATACATCATCCAGAAAGCGAAGATTATTTAGAAGAACAGTGGTTATATGAAGCAATATCTGAAACGTATATTCCACTTCTTACTAATTTTAAAAAATTGGAGGAGGAAAAGGTTGACTTTAGAGTTACTATGTCGCTTACTCCCCCTCTTCTTAATATGTTTGACAATAAGTTATTGCAAAAAAGATATATAAAATATTTAAAAAAACATATTGAATTAGCTGAAAAAGAAATTGTAAGGACTAAATTTGACCATAGACTAAATAGCTTAGCTCAATATTATTATGATAGATATTCTAGTGATTTGCATATTTACCAAGATATATACAAGTGTAATTTGATTGATGCTTTTAAGCATTTTCAGGATATAGGTGTACTAGAAATTATCACATGTGGTGCTACACATGGTTATTTTCCTATATTATATTTGCAAGAGCAAACTGTTAAGGCTCAAATAGCTGTGGGTGTACAAACATACGAAAAATACTTTGGCAAAAATCCAAATGGAATTTGGTTACCTGAATGTGGATATATTCCTGAAGCAGATAAATACTTAAAGGAATTTGGAATTAAATATATAATTACAGAAACTCATGGTATTTTATATGCTAACCCAACTCCTTTATATGGTACATTTGCACCTATTGTTTCTCCTGATGGAATTATTGCTTTTGGTAGAGATATAGAATCTTCTAGGCAAGTATGGAGCTCTATTAATGGATATCCTGGTGATTTTAATTACAGAGAATTTTATAGAGATATTGGCTATGATGCCGACTATGACTATATTAAACCATATATAGCATCTAATGGTGCAAGAGTTCATACTGGCATTAAGTATCACAGAATAACCGGAAAAGATGGCGGAGAAAAAGATTTATACAATGTTCAATGGGCAAAAGATTCGGCAGAAAGGCAAGCTGGTCACTTTTTGGATTCTAGAACTAAACAAATACAAAATCTTGCCCCTCTAACAGCTAATCCTCCTATTGTTCTATGTCCTTATGATGCTGAGCTTTATGGACATTGGTGGTATGAAGGACCATATTGGTTATATATATTGTTTAAAAAAGTGTATTATGATCAATGCAATTTCAAATTAATTACTCCAAGTGAATATATTGAAAAATATCCTATAATGCAAATATCTACTCCTTGCCGTTCAAGTTGGGGAGCTAATGGTTATAGTGAAGTTTGGTTAAATCAAACTAATGATTATGTACATAGGCATTTACACACTGCTGGAGAAAGAATGATTGAATTAGCTCACATGTTTCCAAATGAAAAAAACAAATTAAAAAAATCTGCTTTGAATCAGTGTGCTCGTGAACTTTTACTCGCTCAAAGCAGTGATTGGCTATTTATTATAACAAATGGTACTATGGTTGATTATGCCAAAAAAAGAATTAAAGACCATATTGGTCGTTTTACCAAATTATATTATCAGTTAAAAGATGATAATATCGATGTACAATTTTTAAAAACAATTTCAAAACAAGACTGTATTTTTCCAGAAATTGATTATATGCTTTATTTTTAATTATTTTGTTGCATTTAATATATTATACAACTAAAACGCTGAAACATAATCTTTGAAAATGTTCATAGAGAAATTTTAGAAATTCTGCGTATATTTTATGAAAAATTGAGTAAAATATTGACATTTGAAAAAAAATAGTTTAAAATAATATATGCATTTGAAAAGTGCATATGGTGGATGTAGCTCAGTTGGTTAGAGCGCTAGTTTGTGGCACTAGAGGCCGTGGGTTCGAGTCCCATCTTCCACCCCATTATATATTGGGCTGTAGCCAAGCGGTAAGGCACCAGACTTTGACTCTGGCATGCGCTAGTTCGAATCTAGCCAGCCCAACCAAATAAAAAAACAAACTTTTACATCTTTTAATTAAGACTGTAATGGTTTGTTTTTTTGTATAAGAAGACTAAAAAATAGTAAGTTTTAGGTATTAATTTGGCGCAAACAATGTTGTAGGGGCGATTAAAATCGCCCCTACAACATTCGTTATAAACATTTCCATGCAACTTACAATTTAGATGATAAGTTTAGTACATTCCTTCCATTCCTGCTGGTTCATTATGTCCACAACTACATTCTTTCTCTTCCTTTTTATCTGTTACTATACTTTCTGTTGTTAATATCATAGATGCAACTGAAACTGCATTTTGAAGTGCACTACGAGATACTTTTGTTGGGTCTACTATTCCCTCTTTTTTCATATCTACATATTTTTCTGTTGCTGCATTAAATCCTATTCCTGCTTCTTTTTTCTTTACTTCATTTACAACTATTGCAGGCTCTAGTCCAGCATTTATACTTATTTGTCTTATTGGTTCTTCTAAGGCTCTTAGTATTATTTTTCCGCCTATTCTTTCATCTGCTTCTAATTCTGCAACTGCTTTTTCAACTTTTGGTATTACATTTATATATGCTGTTCCGCCACCCGCTACAATTCCTTCTTCTACTGCTGCCTTTGTTGCAGATAGTGCATCTTCTATTCTTAGTTTTTTCTCTTTCATTTCTATTTCAGTTGCTGCTCCAACACCAATAACTGCAACTCCACCTGCTATTTTGGCTAATCTTTCTTGAAGATTTTCTTTTTCAAATTCGCTTTTTTCTTCACTTAATTGTGCTCTTATTTGTGCTACTCTGTCTGCGATTTGTTGTTTGTCCCCCATGCCATCAACTATTATTGTATTCTCTTTTTGCACTTTAATTTGTTTTGCTCTACCTAATTGCTCTATTTGGGTATCTTTTAGTTCTAATCCCAAGTCTGATGTTATAACTTCTCCTCCAGTTAATGTTGCAATATCTTGTAGCATTGCTTTTCTCTTATCGCCATATCCAGGGGCTTTTACTGCTACTACGTTTAGCACTCCTCTTAATTTGTTTAAAATTAATGTAGATAAAGCTTCTCCTTCTATGTCATCACATATTATTACTAATTTTCCAGATTGTTGCATTAATGCTTCTAATAGTGGTAATATTTCTTGAATATTGCTTATTTTTTTATCTGTTATTAATATATATGGATTATCTATAATTGCTTCCATTTTTTCTGTATCTGTTACCATATATGGAGATACATATCCTTTATCAAATTGCATTCCCTCTACTACATTTAGTTCTGTATTTGATGTTTTAGATTCTTCTATTGTAATAACTCCATCTTTAGAAACCTTTTCCATTGCCTCTGAAATAAGTTCTCCAATTTCTCTATTATTAGCTGATATGCTAGCAACTCTTGCTATGTCTTCTTTTCCATTAACTTCTGAGCTAATTTCTTTTAATCCTTCTACTGCAACTTTTACTGCTTTATCCATTCCTCTTTTAATAGCCATTGGATCTCCACCAGCTGCAACATTTTTTACTCCTTCTCTTATCATGCTTTGTGCTAATACCATAGCAGTTGTTGTTCCATCTCCTGCTACATCATTTGTTTTAATAGAAACTTCTTTTACAAGTCCAGCACCCATATTTTCGAATGGATCATCTAGTTCTATTTCTTTTGCTATTGTTACACCATCATTTGTAATTAATGGAGCACCAAACTTTTTATCTAACACTACATTTCTACCTTTTGGTCCTAGTGTTACTTTTACTGTATCTGCAATCTTGTTAACACCACTTAATAAACTTTTTCTAGCATCTTCACCAAATTTAATTTCCTTTGCCATTTTGATTACCTCCTAATTTATTAATAAATTTTATTATTCTACTATAGCTAATATATCTGCTTGTTTTACAATTATTAGTTCTTCTCCTTCGTATTTTATTGTTGTTCCTGCATAACTGTTTATAACAACTTTATCTCCTTTTTTTACATACATTTCTTTTTTCTTTCCATCTTCTTCTTCTCCTGGTCCTACCTCCAATACTGTTGCAATTTGTGATTTTTCTTGTGCGTTTCCTGCTAATATTATTCCACTTTTAGTTGTTTCTTCTTTTTCTAGCATTTTAATTACAACTCTGTCTCCTAATGGTTTTAACATTGATATTACCTCCTTAAAAATACTTATTTAAATAATATGCTAACTTGTATTTTATAATGCATAATTGCTATTGTATTAGTATTTTATATCTAGTAGCAAATTAGCAGTCTCTTTTCAAGACTGCTAATAATTTATACCCTTTTTATAAAATTGTCAATAGTTTATTTTAAAATTCACATAACTTTCACAAAATTAATTAAGCATTAATTGTGGATCTAAATATTCGTCATCTTTTAAAATTTCAAAATGCAAATGTGGGTCATCTAAAACTTCAAATGTGCTTGTTGTCCCAACTGTTCCAATAGTTTGTCCTTCGCTTACTTCTTCACCTACTACTACAAATTCTGTAGACAATAAGTTTGCATATACTGTTTTGTATCCACCTGTATGTTCTATTACAATTGTAAGACCATATCGTGGATCATTTTTTATATATTTTACTATACCTTTTGATGATGCTTTTACTACTGTTGTCTTGTCAGCTTTTATATCTATTCCATAATGTGTAATCCATTCTCCTAAAGTACTAGAATATACTAAATTACTTTTTGCAAATTCCTGTATTATTTCTCCTTCTACAGGCTTTATAAATTTTGGCGTTGTTGCTTGACTTTCTTCTGGCTTTGTATTTGTTTCTACTGTTTCTTCCGGTTTATTTACTTCTGCTTGTTGTTTTGCTTCTTCCTTTCGCTCCTCTTGAACTTTTTCTTCTATCTCACTTGTATTTACAGCTACCCTTTTTTGCTCCTCTTCCTTTATAGGCTCTTCTTTAATCATCTCTTGCTCTGCATTTTCATTAACTTTTTCTGAATTATATTCTTTTACTACATTTGCGTCAAATTTACTAAGTTGTGTTTCTTCTTGTTTATTATACATAAAAGATGTAATAATAAATGCAATTAGCAACACCGAAAATATACTGCACGTTATAAATAACATTTTCTTTATATTTGCTTCTCTCATCTTTTTTTCCTCCTTGATATTGTTTTTATAATTATTTACATTATTGAGAAAAATATACAAAAAATGTTACATATTTTTTATTTCGACTCCTGTGTAGTAGTGTTTAATTATTTCATCATATTTCTTTCCCTGTTTAGCCAAACTGTCTGCTCCTGTTTGACTCATTCCTACACCATGTCCATATCCTATTACAGCAAATTTTACATTGTTTTCTTGTATGTCTATTTTAAAATTTGCCGATCTTAATCCAAATATGTTTCTTATTTCTACTCCTGACAAATTCAAATTTCCAACTTTCAAGTTTTTTACTCTATTGCCTTCTGTATATTCGGTTATCTTTATACTATCTGCTTTGCTAAAATCAATATCTAAATCTGCATGTTTTTCAATTATTTTATTTTTAAACTCCTCTTTTGTGACCGTAACCTCTGAACTATATTGGGTATAAGCATCTTCTCCCGATGTAGCAACCGTTTGTAAATATGGATAGTTGCTTCCTCCCCATACATTTACTGGTGCTTCTGTTTCACCTCCACTATTTGCATGAAAAAAAGCATTTATTGGTTTTTCATTATATGTTATTATTTTTCCCTTAGTTGAATCCACCGCTTCAACTATTTTAGCCCAATACTCATTTCTACTTTGTTCATTCCATTTTTGTAGTCTATCTTCTTTTGATATCCAGGCTTGACAACATGCAGAATTATCACATATATCCGCTTCTCCGTGCTTTTTATCATTATTATTTATTTTATATATTGTATATGTTCTTGCAGCTACTGCTTGTGCTTTTAATGCTTCTATTTCAAAGCTTGCTGGCATTTCGCTTGACACAACTCCATACAAATATTCATCTATTTTTATTTCTTCCACTGTGTTTGTTTTTTCGTGTAATAATTTTATTGTTCCATATTGTTTATAACTGTATTCTTCTTTTGGTTGTTCTTGTTTTACTTCTTCATTTTCCACGAGTTCTCCATTTACCTTTTCAATTCTTCTATTTGTAAATATAATTGGTATTAACATACACAAAAAAATAAGGAATAACATATATGCCACTATTCTTTTCATAACTCACCTCTATTTACATATTTTTTTCTTCATGGTTTCAAGTATTTGTTTTTCTAGTCTTGATACTTGCACTTGCGTTATTCCCAATATTTTCGCTACTTGTGATTGTGTTCTACTTTTATAATATCTTAATAATATTATTTGTTTTTCTCTATCTTCTAGGCCCTCTATTAATTGCTTTATTGATATTTTATTTACTATTTGAGTTTCCTCATCTATGTTTGTACTTAATCTATCCAAAATACAAATTTCGTCCCCATCCTTGTTGTATGCTGAACTATGTATTGATTCTACGGGATTATATGATTCCATAGCTAAGGTTATTTCTTCTTTTGAGGTTTTTAATATTTTTGCCATTTCTTCTATTTTTATTTCTCTTCCCTCTTTTTGCATATATTGCTTTTGTATTTCTAATATTTTACCTGCCAATTCTTTTATGCTTCTACTTACTTTTACAGGTCCATCATCTCTTATAAATCTTTTAATTTCTCCTAAAATGTATGGCACAGCATATGTAGACAACCTAACTTCATATGTAGAGTCAAACTTTTTAATACATTTTATAAATCCAATCATTGCTATTTGATATAAATCTTCTACTTCATATCCTCTATCTTTAAATCTATTTACAATACTCCAAATAAGTCCTTTATTACTATTTATTAACTTTTCCATGGCTTTTTCGTTACCACTTTGTGCTGCAATTATATCTTTTATGTTATTATCGTATTTTTCATACATAGACTTACTTATCTTCCTCCCATGTTTGTAATTTCAATTCCTTCCTGTTCTAAATTTTTTTCATTTTTTATTATTTTTTTCATAACAATTTTTGTACCAATTCCTAAAACAGACTCAATATGTACTTCATCCATAAAGCTTTCCATAATTGTAAAACCCATGCCAGACCTTTCTAAATTAGCTTTTGTTGTATATAACGGTTTCCTTGCAAGCTCTATATCTGCTATTCCTTTGCCAGAATCGGAAATTTCTATTTCTATTGTGTTTGCAAAAAGTTTTGCTGTTATCTTTACAATTCCTTCTGTATTCTCATATCCGTGAATTATACAATTTGTTACCGCCTCTGAAACAGCAGTTTTAATATCAGCCAATTCTTCTATGGTTGGGTCAAGTTGTGAGGCAAATGCTGCAACTGTAATCCTTGCAAATGCCTCATTATTTGATTTACTTAAAAATTCTAATTTCATTTCATTATCATATAAACTATGCATATACCTCTCCTTCTTTTAAACTAATTATTTTAGTAATTCCACTCATTTCTAAAACCTTACGTACGTTTCTTGTAGCGTTTTCTATTTCTAGCTCTCCACCTAACATTTTAATCATTTTGTATCTTCCTATTATCATTCCTATCCCTGCACTATCCATAAAAGAAACTTTATTGAAATCAAGTATAACTTTTCTAGGCATATATCTGGTAATCTCATTATCTATCTTCCTCCTTATTTTTTCTGTAGTGTGATGGTCTATTTCTTCTATTATTTTTACGACCAACAGCTTGTCCGTTTTAATATAGTCAAATTCCAAATTCATTCCCCCTTTGTTTTTTGTTTATTATAATTATATATTCACTTCCATTTTTTTCCTAGAGCGAAACATTAGAACTTTTGCCGATTTTTGAGAAAGTTTCGACAAAATTCGCACAAAAAAACTGCAGACTTTTAGATTTGTCTGCAGTTCCTCCTGTGCAAAATACTTTGCATAGGAGGAAAAGAACGGCTTAATCTCCAGTACGACGACGCCCACTTAGGGCGATTATCGTAATTACACTCGTTCCTCCCATGAGGAAGAATGTAATTGCCCCCACTTTGTATGGAGTGCACTTTTTTTGTGCCTCTCTATACTCTGTGGTATAGAACTCTTCCGCATACTTATAGTATGCGGACAGGGCATCATCGGAATTTTGATATTCCGATTCATGTATTCCTATCCACTCCCTGTACGAGAGATGTGGATAGCTAATACTATCATCCATATTTTCCAAGGCCTGATTCCAGGCCTTTTTTCCTGCGATCGCAATCAGCGCACTGATTGTAAAACACAGGATTCCAATCAGTATCCCCAGGGCTATACGCCTTCTAAGGAAAACTAATTCATTCCGTTCTTCTTTTGTCATTTTGCCTCCTTCGACCACAATTGCGGTCTTTTTTTTTGTTTATATATATAAGTATAACACAATTAACATAATTATGCAAGTTTTGATAATCTTTCTTCTACATTTTCTAGCATTTGCTTATATCTTTCTAATTTTTCTTTTTCTTCTTTTATTTTATTTTCTGGAGCTTTGTTTACAAAACCGGGATTTGATAACATTTTGCTAGCTCTTTCTACTTCCGCTTCTAGTTTTTGTTTTTCCCCTTGTAATCTTTTCTTTTCTTCTTCTATGTCTACCAATTCGTCAAATGGAAGATAGACTTCTAATTCTTCACTTAATACAGACATTGCATTTTGTGGTATGTTATTTTTATTGCCTTGTACTATTATTTTGTCTGCAAACCCCAATTTTTTAATGAGTTCTTGGGAATCTATAATCATTTCTTCATCATTTTCAGTAACAAATATTAAAGTTGATTTTTTTGCTGGATGAACATTCATATTTGTACGAATATTTCTTATTCCAATAATTATCTGTTTAATTTTTTCTATTTGCTTTTCTTCCTTTGCAAAATTAAGCTCTTCACTATATTGGGGCCAACTTGATATCATTATACTTTCATCATTATTATACAATTTTGTATATATTTCTTCTGTAATAAATGGCATAATAGGATGTAATAACTTAAGGCTATCGCCTAAAACTTTGTTTAAAGTATATTGTGCAGCCTCTCTTGTTTTGTTTTCTTTATCATATAGCCTTGGTTTTACCATTTCTATATACCAATCACAAAATTCTCCCCATATAAAATCATATACCTTTTGTGTCCAAACACCTAAGTCATAATTGTTTAAGTTAATTGTTGTTTCTTTTATTAGTTTATTCAATTTTGACAATATCCACTTATCTTCATAGCATAATTTTTGTGGCATTGCATCATAATCTATTTCTTCCAAATTGCCTAATACGAACTTAGATGCATTCCATAATTTATTTGCAAAATTTGCTGCTGATTCAAGTTTTTCAGGCATATATCGTATATCATTTCCTGGTGATATTCCAAGGACCAATGAAAACCTTAGTGCATCTGTTCCATACTTTTCTATTATTTCTAGCGGATCTATTCCGTTACCTAGACTTTTAGACATTTTTCTGCCCAAACTATCTCTAACAATTCCATGAATAAATACATCCTTAAATGGTACTTCTCCTGTGTGTTCTATTGCTGAAAATATCATTCTTGCTACCCAGAAAAATATAATATCATATCCTGTAACTAATGTTGAAGTTGGATAAAAATATTTTAAATCTTCTGTTTGTTCTGGCCACCCTAATGTAGAAAAAGGCCATAAGGCTGAACTAAACCAAGTGTCCAGTGTATCTTCATCTTGGGTAAACTCAGTATTTCCGCATTTTTCACACTTATGTGGAATACTTTCGGTTACCATTATGTTATTACATTTAGTGCAGTAATATGCTGGTATTCTATGCCCCCACCATAATTGACGTGATATACACCAGTCTTGTATATTATCCATCCAGTTATAGTATATTTTGTCAAATCTTTCTGGTATAAATCTTGTCTTTCCATCTTTTACAGCTTTTATTGCTGGTTCAGCTAATGGCTTCATTTTAACAAACCACTGCTCAGAAATTTTAGGTTCTATTGTATGGTGACATCTATAGCATTTTCCTACATTATGTGTATAATCTTCTATTTTTACTAATGCCCCTATTTCTTGTAACTTTTCAACAATTCTTTTTCTAGCTTCATATATATCTAATCCTTTATATTCTGGTACTAAATTTCCCATTTTCCAATTTTCATCAAATACTTCTATTATTTCTAAATTATGTCTTTGGCTTGCAGCATAATCATTTGGATCATGCGCTGGTGTTAATTTAACTGCACCTGTTCCAAATTCCTTTTCTACAAAATCATCTGCTACTATTGGTATTTCCTTATTCATAATAGGAAGTATTACTTTTTTTCCTACTAAATCCTTATATCTCTCGTCTTCTGGGTGAACTGCTACACCTGTGTCTCCTAGCATTGTTTCAGGTCTTGTTGTTGCTACTATTAAATATTTATCTTCATCTTTTACTTTATATCTAATATGCCATAGATGTGTTAGTTCTTCCTCAAACTCAACCTCTGCATCTGATATAGAAGTATTGCATGATGGACACCAGTTTATCATTCTTTTTCCTTTATATATAAGTCCTTTCTCATACAATTTTATAAAAACATATTTTACTGCATTTGACAAACCTTCATCCATAGTAAATCTTTCACGAGACCAATCACATGAACATCCCAACTTTTTTAATTGATTTAAAATTGTTCCACCATATTCTTTTTTCCATTCCCATGCCTTTTCTAGAAATTGTTCTCTTGTTAAGTTCTTTTTCTCTATCCCTTGTTGTTTTAGCTTTTCAACAATTTTAACTTCTGTAGCTATTGCAGCATGATCTGTTCCTGGTAGCCATAGGCAATTATATCCTTCCATTCTTTTATATCTTATTAATATATCTTGTAATGTTTCATCTAATGCATGCCCCATATGAAGTTTCCCTGTTATATTTGGTGGTGGAATTACTATTGTATATGGCTTTTTAGTCTTATCTTCACTTGGTTTAAAATACTCTTTTTCCTCCCATCTTTTATAAATTTCTTCTTCAAAATTCTTTGGATTAAACTTATCCTCTAATTTGTGTTCCTTCATTTTTTATCTCCTTCCTTTTTTAGTAATTTCTTCGAAGTGCAGACGATTAAAATCGCCCCTACATTTTTCATAGATTACTTTACACTATCTTTTTTATTTTATACAATCTTTTCAACCAAAAAACCTCACCCTTGTATAAGGGCGAGGTTTTATCTCACGGTACCACCTTAATTTACAAATTAATTGTATCTTAAATAGCCTTTAACGTTGCTTAAACGAATATATTTACTTTGTTTCAATATATTAACTCCAAAGCTACCTTCGGTTTTCTTTTCTATATAAAAGCTCTCAGCGTATTCACTCTTATTCTCTGTTTAGCAGTAAAACCTACTCCTCTTCTTCACTGTTTTTATTTTACTATATATTAGCACAATTGTGATTTAATTTCAACTATTTTTTTAGGAGTGTCCCAAATTGGTCAAATGGGACAATTAGGGACTGTCCCTAATTGAGCATTATTATTGTTGCTCCTGCTATTGATATTAGATATCCTGCAATTTTTAATCCTAATGTTGCTTCGTTTTGGTCACCAAAGCTAAATGCTTTTTTGGTAATTGTTCTTGCGTCATATATTAATATTACACCTATTAGGGCTAATATGCTCCCTACTAACTTAATTATTATTTTTCCCACTTTTTTGTTCCTTTCGTTAAAAAAATTCTACCGTATACTTACATTCAAAAGTTTGTTTTGGTTTTAATACAATTAAATCTTGTTTTTGTGTAAATACTCCTGAACTTTTCACATTATCTGCTGTTGAGTACCATGGCTCTATGCATATAAATGGTGCATTTGGTTTTGACCATATTGCTAAGTATGGAAAATCTGTAAAGTCCATTGTTAATATTGTTTTATTTTGTTCTTTATTTTTTAAACTTACTTTTTTTGAGGTAATTCCCTTCATTATTATGGCATCATTTTTGAAAGAATTTTCATTTAAATTTATTACTTTTTTATCCACTAATATGTCTTTTGCATATTCTGTTCCTATTAATCCATCTACCAAATATAAAAAGTGTAATTTTTCTTCTTTTTCTTCAAATTCCAAATAATAGTTGCCTTTTTTTAACTGCTCTATATTTATTTTAAATGCAGGGTGACCACCTATTCCAAATGGCATATTAGTTATTCCTGTATTTATTACTTTATATATTGTTGTTAATTTATTTTCATCTATTCTATATGTTGTATATAATTCGAAATCATATGGATATCTTGACAGTGTATATTTGTTACTTTTTAGCATATATGAGTGAAAATTGTCCAATTTAGTTAATGGTTCAAATTCTAAATCTCTTGCAAAACCATGTTGTGGCATTTCATAAGTTCTTCCACCTATTATTGTTTGATTTTTCTTTAGTTTTCCTACTACTGGGAATAATATTGGCGAATGTCTTTTCCAATATATTTTTCCATTTTCGTCTATACAGTCTTTTCCCTGATGTATTTTTTCTTCTCCATTTAGCTTAAAACTTATTAATTCTCCACCAAATTTTGAGGTTAATATTTGTGCCTGCATTTTCCACCTCCAAATTTATATACTAACTTCTTTATAATTCTATCATTTTTTGACAATTTAATCAAGAGGTATTACATAATAGATTAATTTACATATTACTGGTTGATGATTTTTAGAGTTATATTGTTTCATCGTTTTAGTTGTATAATATATTAAGCAGTAACATTTACATAATTTGTAAACTTGTTGATATAATAAAAACATTGTGATATAATGACCTGCAGAGGAGATTACTATGTTAGATAAATTAGAATATAATGAAATTATTAAATTAGTTAGCAATTATTGTAAAACATATATAGGTAAGGTTTCTGTTTTGAATTTAAAACCTTGCTTTGATTTTGAAGGGGTTTCTCGCCTTTTAACTGAAACGGCAGAGGCAATGGATATCAGTATAAGAAAATCTAATATTCCCATTTGTGAAATTCCCAATATCGATATATGGATTAAGCACCTAGAAAGTAACAATGTGTTGTCTGCCAAGGCATTAATTGAAATTGCCACAGTATTAAAAATATCACGTGAATTAAAAAATTATTTCTTTGATGATACTAGTTTTAGCACTAATGATTTTCCTATATTATTTGATTTTTTTAATTCTTTATATATTAATAAAAGTGTTGAAACAACTATTTTTGAGAAGATACTAGATGAAAATACAATTGCAGATAGCGCTTCTGCTAAACTTTCTGCTATAAGGAGAAATAGAAAAAAAGCTGAACAAGCAGTTAGAGACAAACTTGACTCTATTATTCATTCTAGCAATTACTCTAAGTATTTAATGGAACCTATAGTTACAATTAGAAATGATAGATTTGTTATTCCATTAAAGCAAGAATATAGAAATACAATTAAGGGATTTATCCACGATACTTCAAGTAGTGGCTCAACCGTATATTTGGAACCTTTAAGTGTTTTTGAGATTAATAATGAGATTAATAATTTTAAGATAGAAGAAAATATTGAAATTGAAAAAATACTTCATGACCTTTCTATTCTTCTTTATAAATATACTAGTGAACTAAAGCAAAATATTTGTATTATTGGCAAATTAGATGTTTTATCGGCTAAAGTTTCATATTCTAAAAGTATTGATGGCATTAATCCCATTTTAAATACAGAAAAATATATAAATTTAGTTGGGGCACGTCATCCATTAATTGATAAAAATAAAATTGTTCCTATTGATATTAAATTAGGGCAAGATTTCAACTGTTTAATCATTACTGGTCCAAATACTGGCGGTAAAACTGTATGCTTAAAAACAACAGGATTGCTACTTTTAATGGCATATACCGGCTTATATATTCCTTGCAATGAAAATAGTTCTATCTGTATATTTAAAAATATATTTGCAGATATTGGAGATGAACAAAGTATAAGTGAATCTTTAAGTACTTTTTCTGCTCATATTACAAATATTATCAATATTACTAATAATGCAGATGAAAATTGCTTGATTTTATTGGATGAATTAGGCTCTGGAACAGATCCAATAGAAGGTGCAAATTTGGCAATAAGCATTCTTAATTTCTTTTATAATACTGGTTGCCTTGTTCTTGCTACTACACATTACCAAGAACTTAAAAATTATGCTTTAGTTACACATGGTTTTGAAAATGCTAGTTCTGAATTTGATGTAGAAAACTTAAAACCTACCTATAAGCTGTTGATCGGAATTCCAGGAAAGAGTAATGCATTTGCTATCAGTAAAAAACTTGGATTAAATCAAGAAATTTTAAACAACGCTTATTCTTTACTTAAAGATGATAATATTCATATAGAAGATATTTTAAAAAGCATTTATGATAACAAATTACAAATAGAACGTGAAAAACAAGATATTGATAAAAATTTGGCTCAAATCCAAACTCTAAGGAAGGAACTAGAAAAAGAAAATACGGGTGTTAAACAAAAAGAAAAGGAATTGATTGAAACTGCAAAACTTGAAGCCAGAAATATACTTTTATCTGCCAAAGAAGAGGCTAATGAAATTATCAAACAACTAAATAATATAAATCATGATCTAAAATCTGCAAATAGTTTAAGAAATTCACTAAATGATAAAATAAAACAATTTGATATTCCTCAAAAAGAAAATGGTAATTTAACCAAATCAGATATTCAGTTAGGTATGTTGGTGGAAGTTATCCCTTTTAATACAATTGGAACAGTAATAAGTTTTCCAAGCAAATCCAATGAAGTACAAATTCAAATGGGAAATACAAAAATGAATATTAGCTTATCTAATTTAAAGAAAACAGCTAAAGCTTTAGCAAAAGAAAATTTTTCTACCGCAAAAGTAAACAAAAATAATGGTTCAAAATCAAAATACATTTCTCCAGAAATAAATGTTATTGGGCAAAATGTTGATGAAGCCACTTATATTATAGATAAATATTTAGATGATTGTGCAATTTCTAATATTGCAACTATTAGGATTGTACATGGAAAGGGCACAGGCAAATTACGTGAAGGAATACACTCTTTTTTAAAAAAACACCCTCATGTAAAATCATTTAGACTAGGTACCTTTGGCGAAGGCGAAATGGGAGTAACCGTAGTAGAATTAAAATAAGCTAAAAATCACAGAAGTTTTTTCTGTGATTTTTTTGTTTTAATGTGAATATCCATAATATTGTTGCATTAACCAAGAATAATAGTCAAAAACATCTAATGTTGTTGGAATTCCATAGTCAACTCCAAATGTTTCTACTGTTATACTTTTTATAACTGGTGGCTCTATTGGTCTATCTGATGCTATTTTATTGCCGTCCGAATCTTTTGGTGCTTCTGCATTTTCTTCTAATTCACTTTCTCTATATACAACTTTTACATCCTTTATTTTGTTTACTATATCCATTCCCTCTATAACTTTTCCAAATGCCGCATATGTTCCATCAAGGCTTGTATTATCTGCAGTCATTATAAAGAATTGGGCTCCTGCTGAGTTGTAGCCTTTCTTTAATATATCTGCTGATTGGTTTCCATAGCTTGCTCTTGCCATAGAGATTACACCTGTTTCGTGTTTTAAAATATTATCATTATATCCGTTTGCAATGAATTCACCTGGTATGCAGTATTCTTTGTCTTGGTCCTCTGCTATTTCTTTTAAATCACTTAGTTTTGGAGCTCCTGTTCCGTCTCCATTTTTAGATCCACCTTGTATCATAAAATCTGGAATAGTTCTATGGAAATTAAGTCCATTATAGTAACCATTATTTGCAAGTTTTATAAAGTTTGCAACTGTATTTGGTGCCATATCTGGATATAATTCTATTTTTATTGTTCCATATCCTTCAACTTCCATTGTGGCTATTGGATTTTGTACTTTTAATGTGGCTTTTTTGTATATTCCATATCCTACAAATCCAATCCCTGCTACTAATAATAAAATTCCTAAAATTAATAAAATTTTAACAAATACTTTCATTTTTTCCTCCTATAAAATCAAATTGTCAAAAACAAATTGTTCTTGCATCCTTTTTAATGACTGTTTAATAGTTCTAGCTCTTACTTCTCCTATGCCTTCAACTTCATCTAGTTGTGGAATGTCTGCTGCCAATATATGTTGAAATGATTTAAATGATTTAACTAAGTTGTCCACTATATTGCTTGGCATTCTAGGTATTTTATTAAGTACTCTATACCCTCTTGTGTATACACCAACTTCATCATAGTTTTCAAAGTCTTGATACCCAAGCATTTTTGCTATTTTATCTGATTTCATTAAATCTTCATGATTTAATTTTTCTATTTCCTCTAATATTTTGTCTGGTAATTTCTTTTTACTTGGAGACATATAATCTTTTACAATTAACAATTCCTCATTTTCTAGGTCGCCAACTAATTCTTTTAATTGAATTTCTAATAATCGTCCCTCATCACCTAATTCAAAAATGGCTCTTTCAACTTCTTCTACCATTTTTCTTACCATTTCAGCTCTTTGTATTGATATTATCACATTTTCTAATGTAACTATATCATTAAATTCGTATTCATTTAATAGACTCAACTTGCTGTCAAATACTTTTTTGTATTTTTCAACTGTTTGCAGTGCTTGATTTGCCTTTGAAATAACTTTTGATGTATCTTCTAATACATATCTTTCATTTCCTTTAAATATTGTTATAATACTTCTTCTTTGTGAAATGCTTATTACCAAAGCTCCTGTTTGCTTTGCAGTACGCTCTGCTGTTCTATGTCTGGTACCAGTTTCTGTTGTTATTATACTAGAGTCTGGAATAAGTTGTGTATTAGCATACAAAATCCTTTTTAAATCAGCACTTAAAACAATAGCACCATCCATTTTAGCTAATTCATATAATCTTGATGATGTATAATCTATGTCTAATCTAAATCCACCATCTACTAAATCTAAAACCTCTTTCGTGTCGCTTATAACAATTAATGCACCTGTCTTTGCCTTTAAAATGTTTTCCAAGCCATCCCTAATAGGTGTACCTGGTGCAATAAGTTTTAGAATTTCTGTAATCATCATACCCTCCTTGTCACTTTTGGGACACACTTTTATTTAAGTCCAACTGCTTTCATTGCTTCAATAACGTTGCTAACACCTATTATATCTAATTTGTATTTTTCTTTCAATAGTTTTTTGTTACTTTTTGGAATTATACACGTTTTAAATCCTAGTTTTTCTGCTTCTTTTAATCTTTTATCAATTAAATTTACTGCCCTTACCTCTCCTGTTAATCCAACCTCTCCTATTACTAAAGTATCTTTTGGAATACTATAGTTTTTGAAACTTGATGCACAAACCAATACAATACCTAAATCAACTGCAGGCTCTATCAGCCTTATTCCACTTACCACATTTAAATATATATCTTGTGAACTTAAATTTAGCCCTGCTTTTTTTTCAAGTACTGCTACTAAAAGGGTTAATCTGTTATAGTCTATACCGTTTGCTGTTCTTCTTGGCATACCAAAAACTGTTGGAGTTGTTAATGCTTGCAATTCTATAAGAAGTGGTCTTGTTCCTTCCATACTTGCAACAACAATTGAACCAGCAGGATTATCTTCTCTTTCTGAAATTAATATAGAAGATGGATTTGCTATTTCTACCATTCCCTCATTTTGCATTTCAAACATTCCTACTTCATTTGTTGAGCCAAATCTGTTTTTTACACTTCTTAAAATTCTGTATGAAAAGTATCTTTCCCCCTCTAAATAAAGTACAGTGTCAACCATATGCTCTAACACTCTTGGCCCTGCTATATTTCCTTCCTTAGTAACATGCCCAATAATTATTGTAGTAATATCGTTGCTTTTACACACTCTCATTATTCTTGAAGTAATTTCCCTTACTTGGCTTACTGTACCAGCCGCTGATGATATATCTTCTGAATACATTGTTTGTATTGAATCAATAATAACAAGTTTTGGGCACATTTGTAATATATTTTCCTGTATTAGGTCTATATCAGTTTCTCCCAAGAACATAATATCCTCATTATTAATATTTAACCTATCTGCTCTTATTTTTATTTGCTCTGCTGATTCTTCTCCTGAAACATATAAAACTTTTCCTTCTCCAGACATTTTATTGCATAATTGTAAAATTAATGTTGATTTTCCAATACCAGGTTCACCACCAAGTAGCACTAATGAGCCCCTTACTAAACCTCCGCCTAATACTCTATCCAGTTCGCCTATTCCTGTACTTGTCCTTACTTTTTCTTTACCTTCTACTTCTTTTAGCATTTTTGGAGTTGCATTTTTCTTACCTTTTTCTGCACTATTTTTATTTTCTTTTATTATCTTTTCTTCATAAAAACTATTCCATTCATTGCAGGCAGGACATTTTCCCAACCATTTAGCTGATTCATATCCACAACTACTACATACAAATATTGTTTTGTCCTTTCCCATTTTTCCCTCCTTTGTCACTTTTGATATATTTCTTTTTGTGACAAGACGAACATTGCATGCGACCATCCTAATCCAATTACCCAATTGGATGTCATTGTTTTATTATCTACTTGCTCTGCCAATAGTCCATGTTCATTGCAACTGTTCACTACAAATTTTATACATTCTTCTGCTTTTTCTTTTTCTCCTTTTTGGTTATAATACATTGCCATCCATAATGTAGCTATTGGCCATGGATTTTGCCCTTCCATATAATGGTCTTGCTCAAATCTTAAATATCCTCCTGTATATGTTCTTAATGTTAAATTTATTTTTTCTATTGTATTATTAATCTTTTTTTCATCTGCTGAAAATAATTTAAATGGTTCTACCGCACCAAGTATACTTATGTCTGTTTTTTGATCATTCAAATTTCTTAATAATGTTTTTGTTTTTTCATCATACAAATTTTTTGATATATATTTTTTTAATTCTTCCATATATTTTCTTATATTTATTTCGTTTTTATGTATATTTTCAAGTTTTAATCTATTATTTGTATATTCTTCTTTTATATTTTCATATATTTCTAGCATACTATTGAATGCCCCATATATTGCGGCAAGTGAATATAAATGTACTCCTTCGTTCATTTCCCATATATCATAACTAATTGGTAGCTTTTCTCTTTCTTTTGTATGATATGTTTCTTCTATTTCATTTTTTACAACATCACTTTCATCTCTTGTGCCTAATATATTATCCATATAAATAAATAGAAACCTCGTTGCCTTTTCACACATTTTTAATGTATCTTTTAAAAATTTTATTTCTTTTGTCTTTTTGTAGTGTTCATTTACACCATATATTACACTTGCTGTTTCATCTATTTGATATCCCCAGCATGGAGCCAGCTTACCATCTGTATAAAATCTTTGCTCCCACATTCCATTTTCACTTTGTGTATTTTTGCAAAATGCTTTATAAAACTTTTCGGTTTCCTTTGTCATATTTAATATGTCTAATGCCCTTGTTACAAACACTGCATCTCTTGGCCAGCAATATGCATATTTTCCACACTTTGTGATATTTTCGTCCACTTCTATTGCTGCAGATATTCCGCCAACTTCTTGATTTGTTAATAATGGAAATAACAATATTGTTCTTTTGTATACTTTATTTAATTTTCTGTTAAATTCTGTGTCTTCTTCTGGCATCTGTAAAGTATCATGGTCTTTAACATATTTTCTCCAATATTTTTTTACTGTTACTTCTTCTTTTTGTGCATCTATTTTTTTTATTGCTTTTATCTGTTCTTGTAAATCTATTTCATTTTTATTTTCTATTATTGATATATACACAACTAATTCTTTTATTTCATTTGGCTTTAATAAACCAATATTATAGCTTATACTAGAGTCTGGCGACATTCCTATATAATCTTTGTCTGCTATTTCTCCACTGTTTATGTTATTTTTAGTATCATTTAATTGATAACTTAACATTTCTTTATTTGACGTTATGCAAAATGCTGTATTGTGTGTATATTGTATTAATGTATTATCTTTTACAACTGCTCCTACCATATTATTATAGTCTGATAACAACTTTGAGTGTATCAAAAAATTCACATTTAATTCTATAGAATTCTTATTTTCAAATGTATATTTTTTTACTAATACACTATTTTTTAGTAATACAAAATCAGTTTGTGTTATTTTTAAATTAAAATATGTGTTTTTAATTTCGGTATTTAAAATATTAGTATCTTCTGTATAATACTGTTGATACATATTATTAATGTCTTGATGTAAATATATAATCCCAGAATCGTTTATTTTTACTCCTGTTTCAAAGTAATCTATAAATTGCATATAATCAGGTGAAGGATAAATTAGTCTTAGTAATTCACCATTCTTGGAATAGCTGGCTGTTATGTTTTTTCCACCTATTATAGCATCATTATAATATTTATTCTTCATTTGTTTTCCCCTTTAACTTTTTTCAACTATTTTCACTATTTGATTTTCTAATTCTTTTAATCTTTCTGCCAATTCTGTTATATCTTCTTCTTTTCTATCTTCTGACAAATACCCATCTTTTACAATTTCTTCCATGTCTTCTATTTCTTCTTTTAATGTTCTCATTCTTTCTAATATTTCTAATCTTACAAATTTCTTCTCATTTGGTCCTTCTACTCTATTTGTCATACTTACTTTTTCTTTTAATTCATATGTTTCTCCATATTCTGGAATTGTTACCGGTATATTTAAATCTTCTAATATTTTATTTTTTAATATAATCTGTCCTTCTGCTTCTCCATGCACTAAGAAAATATGTTTTGGTTTTATTGCATATGAATAAATAAAATTCATTAACCATTCTTGATCCGCATGTCCAGAATATCCTTCTATATATTCTATTCTTGCATTTACTGCAATTTCTTCTCCAAATATTTTTACTGTTTTAGCACCATCTACTATTTTTCTTCCTAATGTTCCTGGTGCTTGATATCCAACAAATAATATTGTACTGTTTGGATTCCATAAATTATGTTTTAAATGATGTTTTATTCTTCCAACTTCACACATTCCACTTGCTGAAATAATTATAGAAGGTTCATTTTTTTCATTTAATTCTTTTGACTCATCTGCAGTTCTAGTAAACTTTAACCCTGGAAATTCTAATGGATTGTCTCCTCTCTTAATTAATTCTTGAGTTTCTTCGTCGAACAAATCCATATTCTCTTTAAAGACTTCTGTAGCAGATATTGCAAGTGGACTATCTACATATACTGGTGCACTCATCAATTTTTCATATTCTTTTTTAAATTTTTCATCATCTTGATTTTCTTTCAAATTGTTTAATTCATATAGTATTTCCTGTGTTCTACCTACCGCAAATGAAGGAATTACCACTGTTCCACCATTTTCCAAAGTTTCTGAAACTATTTTCAAAAACATCTGAGCTTTTTCTTCATTTCTATTATGTAACCTTCCTCCATATGTAGACTCCATAACCAAGTAGTCTGTTCTTTCTATCATTGTAGGTGATGATAATAGTGGAATATCATTGTTGCCCAAATCTCCTGTAAATACAGTTTTTATCTCTTCTCCATTTTCGTTTATCCATACTTCTATAATACTTGAACCTAACATATGACCTGCATCATTAAATCTAACATGTATATTAGGGTCTATTTCTATTATCTCATCATATTTTACAGGTTTAAAAACTTCCATTGCTTTCAAAGCTTCTTCTGCTGTGTATAGTGGTGGCAAAGCCTCTTTTCCTTCTCTTTTTCTTTTTCTATTTTTCCATTCTATTTCCATTTCTTGTATATGTCCACTATCTGGCAACATTATAGTACACAAGTCGCATGTAGCCTTTGTTGCATATATGGGCTTTCTATATCCTTCATTATATAATTTAGGAATTCTTCCAGAGTGGTCTATATGAGCATGTGTTAAAAGCATAAAGTCTATTTCATTAACATCAAACAAAAATGGCTCTGCATTTTTTAATTCATCTTTTGTACTTCCTTGAAACATTCCACAGTCAACTAAAAATTTTTTTCCTGCTCCTTCAACTAAAAAGTTAGAGCCTGTTACAGTTTTAGTTGCACCTAAAAAAGTTATATTCATAAATTCCCTCCATTAAATAAATATTTTTGTTTTCTTTTTAATTT